>Ga0180300_10000374_pt1 | contig 19254 bp, 17 predicted proteins | sample GuaBasSediGuay15_FD_121798 | JGI IMG/M metagenome (GOLD analysis project Ga0180300, IMG submission 121798) | Subseafloor sediment microbial communities from Guaymas Basin, Gulf of California, Mexico - Guay15, Core 4569-2, 21-24 cm | ecosystem: Environmental > Aquatic > Marine > Hydrothermal...
ATAAAGGACTATTGATTATCATCGGAAATTTGTTGTTTAGTCTGGTCAATAAAATTCTTTACTGAAGAAAAACTTCTTTGAGCATCGTCTCTTAAAGGAGAAAATTTGGCAAACTTAACTAAGTCGGAAAAAGAAAAAACTTCTTTTAGAATATTTTTCTGTTCAGGAGAAAAATAATTAGCCTCTCTCAAGAAAGAAAAAAACTCTTCAGTAGTCATCTCTAAAGCTTTTATCTGAAAGCGCTCTTCTATATAATCTCTTAAGATATTAGATAATTCTACATAGAAACTTTTAAAATCTCCTCTTTCTAAGTAATCTTTACTTTTAAGAAGTTCTAACTTTTTGTAAGCTTGCTGATGGGGAGGGATTTTAACTTGGGAAGAGGGTTTTCTTTTTCGGAAGAAAAAATACACCCCAGAGCCTATACTTCCTAAAACTATAGTTAAAATAAATAAAGCTAACCCCCAATTAAAAGGATAATTTAAGGGTCCATAAATATCTTTAATTTGAAAGGGTCTTTTTTGAGTAAGAAGACTTTTGACTTCTACTTTTAAGGGTTTAGAATAAATAGTTTTGTATTCTTTATCTTTTTTTCTCTTATAGAGAATTTTACTTGGAGGTATAGTATGAGAGCCACTTTGGTAGCTACTGAGTTTGTACCATATTTCATATATTACTCTTTTTAAAAACCTCCTTTTCTTCTGGCCAAAATCTTCTATGGCAAAATTTTCTAACCCCTGGCCAAATCCGGGAAGTTTGACTTCTATATCTTTATCAGCTATAATTTTCAAAGTATAAGTAATCTTTTCTCCAATAGTAACCTTATTTTTATCTAACTGAGCTTCTACCTTTATATCAGCTTGAGCAAAACTAGCTCCTCCCCAACCCCAGAAGAATATAAATACTCCCAGTAATTTAAGAATCACTCTTGGGCTCATCTTTCTTATCTTCCTGATAAAAGATTTCTACTTCCTCCTCTTCTAAGGCTTCCTCCAACATAGAATTGATAATCTCTCTCTTCTTTTTAAACCGGTAATCTTGTTCTAAAATATCTTTTACTTCTTCAAAACTCTTAATTCTGCTGGGGACAATATCTTCTATCCGAAAGATGTAGAACTTATCTCCTATCTTTACTGGAGAAGTGATTTCTCCTTTCTTCTTAGAAAATATTTCTTCTACAGCTTGGGAAGATTCTCCCAGTTGGGGAATATAGGAACTTCCTTGGTAAATCCATTCTTTAAGTTCTTGGACTTTTCCTTCTTTAATTTCTTCTAAAATTTTTTGCTCTTCTTCTTTTTTAGAAAAAGAAAGATAACTCACTTTAGCTTTAACCTTCTCCCAGTAATTCTCCTTATTAGAATCGTAATATATCTTTAACTCTTCAGGGCTTACTTTCAATTTTTCTTTTAACTCTTTCTCTACCATCTTTTGGAAAAGAACTTCTTTTTTATACTCTTCTACATTCTTTAAAAAATCAGGTTCTCTATCTAAACCTAAACGCTTTGCTTTATCACTGATAATCTCTTTAGCTATATAACTGCGAATAAAATCTATCTTTCTCTCTCCTTCAAAATACTTCCTTTGATAAGGAGGTAAACTATCCAAGGCTTGGTTGATTTCTTGCTCAGTAATTACTTTTTCTCCTATCCGGGCGATAATAGGAGACTTTTCTTTAGGTAGGTTAAGGGAAGCACGGGTTTTTAGCTCATACTTTGCCTGCTGGCTCATTCCTAAATTTTCTAAACAGGCAACAATTTTCTGGTTGAGTTCTTCTTTAAACTCAGCATTTTTATTTAAAAACTCAGCTTTATAGAAATATTTTAAAGCCTGCTTATAATTATACAAATCCATATAGATATTTCCTAACCGATAACATATCTTACTAAGTTCTCTCTCAGTTAAAGGAGCCTTTTTAATGTAATTCTCTAATTCCTGAGCTCCCAAAGACTTAAGCCCTTTAGAAAGAAGAAGATTGGCATACTCCAGCTCTTTGGAAGGAGAAAGAACCCTGCTCTCTTTTTTAAGAGAAAGAAAATCTAAACTGAATCTACCTAATAAGATTGAGAAGATAACTAAGACGATGGTATTAATTAACAATAATAGCCTCATCTCCTCAACTTCCTTTTAGAAAAAAAGGTTACTAAACTATCTTTGTAAGAAATATCTGTGCGTAGAGAAATATTATCAATACCTAAACGCTCGAAAATCTTATCCCTTTTCTCAAAAAAACTTAAAGCCCTTTTCTTAAATGCCTCCCTAACCTTAGGAGAAGAAGTATCTACTGTTATCTCTTCTCCTGCTTCGGGATCGAAAAAACTTACTATACCTAAATTAGGCAGTTCTAACTCCTTAGGATCAGTAATAGTAATTGCAATCAAATCGTGGTGTTTGTTAGTAAGAGATAGAGTATGCTCAAAACCTTCACTGTAAAAATCAGAAATAATAAAAACTACAGCTTTTCTCTTACAAACCTTGTTAAGAAAATCTAAAGCTTTAGATACATCCGTTCTCTGAGAAAAAGGTTGAAAATACAAAGCCTCTCTAATTATTCTTAAACCGTAGTTTAGGCCTTTCTTAGGAGGAAGAAACTTTTCTATTTGGTCAGTAAAAAGGACTAATCCCACTTTGTCTTTATTCCTCATAGCTGAAAAAGCCAAAATTGAAGCTACCTCAGCAGAAATCCTTCTCTTTAATTTGTTTACTGAGGAAAAATAAAAAGAAGCCGAAACATCTAAAAGAATCATAACCGTAAGCTCTCTCTCTTCTATAAACTTTTTCACATAAGGAGAATTCATGCGAGCAGTGACATTCCAGTCAATAGAACGGATATCATCTCCCGGCTGATACTCCCTCACTTCCTCAAATTCCATACCTCTGCCTTTAAATACACTCTGATACTCTCCGGCAAATACTTCGTTAACTAAACGAGAAGTAATAATCTGAATATACCTTATCTGGGTTAATACTTCTTTAGGAATCATTTTTCTATTAAGGAACTTCTATCTCTTCAAATATTCTTTTGATTATATCTTCAGAGGTCTTACCTTCAGCTTCAGCCTCATAACTTACAATTATCCTGTGTCTTAAGATATCCGGGGCTACTGACTTTACATCTTGAGGGGTAACATAACCTCTACCTTGAATAAAGGCGTAGGCTTTAGCCGCTAAAGTAAGATAAATAGTAGCTCGAGGAGAAGCTCCATATTGAATAAGAGGAGTTAAATCTTCTAACTTATACTTGGCGGGTTGGCGGGTAGAAAAAACTATATTTAAAATATATTCCTCAATTCGCTCATCCATATAAACTTCATCTACGACTTTCCTTGCCTTAAGAATATCCTCAGGAGATATAACTGGGCTGGGGTTAATTTCTTTATCAGTAAAACTCATTCTTTTTAAAATTTTACGCTCTTCTTCCCAGGAAGGATAAGTTATATTTACTTTCAGCATAAACCTATCAATCTGAGCTTCGGGTAAAGGGTAAGTTCCTTCTTGCTCGATAGGGTTTTGAGTGGCTAAGACTAAGAAAGGCTCGTCTAACTTAAAAGTCTCTTCTCCAATAGTAACTTGTCTTTCCTGCATAGCTTCTAAGAGAGCACTTTGTACTTTAGCTGGAGCTCGGTTTATCTCATCAGCCAAAATTATGTTAGCAAAGATAGGACCTTTCTTTACTAAGAATTTAGCCTCTTTAGGATTGTAGATTAAAGTCCCGATTAAATCTGCAGGAAGTAAATCCGGAGTAAACTGAATCCGCTGAAACTTAGTCTGGATAGCTGAAGCTAATACTTTTACTGAAAGGGTCTTAGCTAATCCCGGCACACCCTCAATCAAAATATGGCCGTTAGCTAAAAGCCCTATTAACAACCTATCTATTAAGTACTCCTGGCCTACAATTACTTTAGAAATTTCTGCCTTCAAAGCACTAATAAAAGAACTCTCTCTTTTTACTTTCTCGTTAATAAGAGTTATGCCTTCTGAATTCATTTGGCCTCCTTTCTTTGGTGGTATCAATGTTTATATTCTTTTTATCCTTCTTAGTCCCCAAAGAATCTCCACAAACTAAACATCGATAATCATAGAGATTACCATCAGGTAAGACTAAAAGCAGAACTTCTCTTACCGGCATAGAAGCCTTACAATTAGGACAATAAAGGTGGGTTGCTGAAAACTCCCTAAATTGCCTCATTTTTTAGTTTACAGAATAGATAAGAAGACTTAAATAATTTTTCTTTCTAAACCTAAAGCAATTATCTTCTCTAAAAGTTTTAAATAGCTTATGCCTGCTTTCTCTGCTGATTGAACTATCTCATCATTCTTAGCTAAAGAAGGATTAGCATTTGCTTCTATTATATAGACTTCGGAATTAGCTGTAAGGCGAATATCAAAACGAGCATAAGAATCCATACATAAAGCCCGGTAAGCCCGTTTACAGATATCAGTAATCTTTTTATCTACTCCCTCGGGCAATCTTCCTGCAAAAACATTTTTTATCCCCCACTTTTCCCGATAATCGTAATCCCATTTAGCCTTATAAGTAGCAATCCGGGGTTCATCTTGGGAAAACTCTCCAAACTTCATTTCTCTAAAGGGGAGTATTTTAATTTTTTTACTACCGAGAATACTCACATAAAGTTCTCTGCCTTCAATATACTCTTCAGCTATAGCCGGTGTGTTGAAGTTTTGATGAATAAACCTCACTCTATCTATTAAAGCCTCCTCACTGTCTACCACTGAAGCTAAAGATATCCCCCGAGAAGCTTCTTCACAAAGAGGCTTAACAATTAAAGGGAGTTTTAATTTTTTAGGAAGCCAGATTTTTCTCCCCTTGTAGAAAGTGTAGAAATTAGGGACCTTAATTCTATGAAAACTTAAAATCTCCTTAGTTAAAGCTTTGTTATTACAAATAAACAAAGCCTCAGGGCTTGCGCCAGTATAAGGGAGGCCCAACATTTCAAATAGGGAGGCTACATTCTTATCCAAAAAAGACTTCTGATTAAAAACTTCTACCAGGTTAAAAATGATATCAGGAGGATTTTCTTTTATCTCCTCTAAAAGAATACTTATATCGTTATAAATCCCCAAAAGACTTACCGGATAACCGGAAGTTTTAAGAGCAGTATAAACTTCTTGTTCTACCATCCAGTCAGGGTCCTCAAATTCTCTTTTAAAATCATAACCCCGCTCAATAAAATAGGGGCTGTCAAAAACTAAAAGTACTTTGGGCCTCTTCATTACTCTATTGCTTCTGAAACTTCCCCGTATATCTATAATTCATAATTAAAGTAGTTATGTAAGTAGAAATCTTTAAAACAGTTATTGTTTCGTCTGTGGCAGCTTTAAGTTTTAAAGCCTTGGTGCGTTCAATCAAATTATCTAAAAGTTCTCCCGTTATGTATTTCTTTTCTCCTGTCCACATCGAGACATTGTTTAATATCTCTTTTTTATACTTCTTTATAATTTCAAAAGCAGGCTGACCCCGAGGGCCAACTAAAAATATTCTCTTTAAGTTAGAATCATGAAAATCAGGAAAATATTCAGCCCAGGATTTTCTTTTTTTCCAGTAATAATTCTTTAATTTTATCTTTAACCTACTGATACTCCAATATTTCTTTCCTTTCTTAACTAAGGGCTCTTTATCTTTTATCTGGCTTATAACCTCATCTACATATTCTAACTTCTTTAAAGCACCCCAACCTTTATATTGAGACCTCCAGTCAATCGCCGGAGAAAGCCAAACTGCAAAAGTCTCAGCAAAGTCTTCATCAGGATGGTATTGAGCATAATAATCCTCTAAATGTCGGACAAAATTCCGACTGTAAGGCCTAAATCTATAAGTATCAGTATACTCTTTAGAAAATTTTCCAAAAATCTTCTGCCATTTTTTTCTTCGGTAGAGTTTGTAAGCATAATTTAAAGCATGGCCAGCTTCATGTCTTAAAAGTTTCATACACCAAGGTTTAGTCTCTCCTTCAGTCTCTAACATCATCTTTTTTTCTAATTTTATCAGCCGGGGATGGGCTAAGAAAAAAGCAATACCTATTACTGGCTCATTATCCGGAGTAAGCCATTCATCAGCTAAATAACAAGGAGGCTTAAATTTTATCCCTTTTCTTTCTAGCTCCTGATAAAGCTGATTTACACAATCTTCTAACCAGGTTCCCTCTATCTTTAAAGGTAAATCGCAGAGTCTTAACTCTAAAAGTTCTTCTTCAGAAATTTGAGATAAATCTACTTCCTTTTTCATCAAAACCTAAAAATAAAATCTATAAAAGGATTATCAAAATGCCGAGAAACCTTTTTGTAGTAATAACTTATAAAAATTATATTTAAACCTACCCCGATAAGAAATAAAGCAACTATTAAAGATAGAAGCTGGGGAAATATTGCTATTAAAACTCCTGCTAATACTAATAAAAAACCTGCTAACATCTTAAACCTCCTTTTTAGGGTTTTCTAATAAATTTATTATACCATAAATTCTCCATCTTCAACTGAACCCCTTTTTATTTAAACACAAACCCCAACCTTCTCTCCTCAAAAAACTTCCTTATATCTTGGGGAAGCTCACAACTAAGGTTTAAAATATCTTTACTATAAGGATGCCTAAATTTAAGATAATAAGCGTGTAAACAAACCCTTTTAAATTTTATCGGCCAATTCTTAGCCAGAGTATACTTCCTTTCGCCAATTAAGGGGTGACCAATTTCTGCTAATTGAATCCTTATTTGATTGGTTCTTCCGGTTAGGGGTCTTATCTCTAAAATAGAAAAATCTTTAAAGCTCTTAATACAGTTAATTTGGCTAACTGCATATTTCAAGCTTTTCCTCTGAGGTTTCACATAGCCTTTTAAAACGAAGCGTTTTTTCTTAAATCTGCCCTGAACTATCCCCAGATATCTCTTTTCTACTTTACCTTCTCTAAATTGAGCCATAACTTTTCTTTGGCTCTCTATACTTTTAGCAAAAATAATGAGCCCGGAAGTAGGACGGTCTAACCTGTGACAAGGGTAAGCTCTTTCTCTCTTTGGTTGAAGATACTCATTCACTAAAGAAAGAAGGGTATACTTCTCCTTTTTAGGAGTAGGAATAACTAAAAGGTTGGGTTTTTTATTTATTACCAATAGAAAGTCATCCTCAAAGATGATTTCGTTACCTTTAATATCCATTTACTCAAAGACTAAGAACTTGGCAAATATTTTAGAAAGAAAAGGTCTCTTGCTAAAGAGTCATAGTAAATATCTTTTGGGCTATCTGGGGATACTCAGCAATAAATTTTAGCTCCTCTTCCACCAAAGGCCTCTGGTTATGAACATTAGCATAGCGGACAAGTTCTAAAACTTTTTCAGCTTCTTTTTCATCTTTAAATTTTATAGCTAATCTTTCATAGACATTTCTAAAACCTTTTATCCCTGAATACTCTCCCACAGTAATTTGTCTTCCTGTTTCAATAACTTCGGGCTCACCTCTTCCTAATTCTTCAAAGTCGTAGAGCTCATAATTTCTCCTATTCTTTAAAGCTCCGTCAGCGTGGATACCAGATTCGTGGGCAAAGGCATTAGCCCCAATTCCTGGCTGATTTAAAGGTATGGGAATACCTAAAGCATAAGAAGCGTACTTACACATCTTCCAAGCCCATTTTAACTTAATCCTTTCGTCTAATTTGTATCTATCCTCTATATCCTGGGAGTATTTGATAGCCAAAACTACTGATATCAAATCAGCATTTCCTGCCCGTTCGCCAATCCCATTTATACAAGTATTAATGTAAGCATCAAACCCTGAATCTACCACTGCCTTAGCTCCTGCTAAAGAATTAGCCACGGCCATACCTAAATCATTGTGGCAATGAAGTTCTATGGGCATGTTAATCTTTTCAGCTAATTTTTTAACTCGCTCATAAATAGAAAAAGGAGAATCATAACCTAAAGTATCACAATACCTTACTCTGTCTGCACCTGCTGATTTTGCAGCTAAGGAAAATTCTATTAAGTAATTTAAGTCGGTACGGGAAGCATCTTCAGCATTTACTCCTATAGTTTCTGCTCCCTTTTCTTTGGCTAACTTAACTGCAGACTGCATAACTTTAATTACTCCTTCTTCATCAAGTTTCTTCTGGAACTTATAGACTATCATCTGTTTAGAAGTAGAAATAGAAAGGTTTAAGTGCTTTAAGCGGGGGACATTCTTAAAGGCGGTCTCTACATCCTGGGGGATAGCTCTTAGCCAGCCACTCAAGCGCATAGGAGAAATAACTCCTGCTTCGGCTAATTCTAAATTAGCATTTAAATAGTTAACCTCATGGTTAGTAAAAGGAAAGCCAAACTCACTCTGGAAAACTCCAAATTTATTAAGGTAGATATTAATTAAAGTCTTCTGGAGTTTAGATAGACATATCCGGGAAGTCTGAACTCCATCTCTGTTAGTAACATCAATAATATAAATCTTGGCCATATCTCTACCTCCTTAAGTTAACTTATTAAGAAAATTCTCTATTCTGTCTAAACCCTTCTTAAGTTCCTCTAAAGAAGTGGCAAAAGAAATCCTCACAAAATCATCTCTGCCAAAGGCTTTGCCCGGGATTACTGCTACTTTTTCTTCTTCTAACAAAACAGAAGCAAATTCTAAAGAGCCTTTAATAATTTTATCTTTAATCTTCCTACCTAAGAAGTTACTTATGTCTAAGAAACAATAAAAAGCTCCTTGAGGCTTAATACAAGAAAGCCCTCTAATTTTGCTTATTCTTTGTAAAAGATAGTCTCTTCTCTTCTCAAATTCTGCTCTCATTTTTCTAACTTCCTCTTGAGAACCTTCTAAAGCTTCAATCCCGGCATGCTGAGAAATAGAGGCAGGGCAAGAAGTAGTGTGGGACTGAAGATTAGAAACAAGTCTTATTATCTCTTCAGGACCTCCCCCATAACCTATCCGCCAGCCAGTCATTGCATAAGCTTTAGAAAGTCCGTTTACTACAATTGTCCTTTCTTTAAGTTTAGAAGACAAAGAAGCAATACTTATATGAGTTAAATTATCAAAGATGATCTTCTCGTATATCTCATCAGAAAGACAGAAAATTCCTCTCTCCTCAATTACTTTACCGATTTTTTCTAGCTCTTGCCGGTTATAGACTATTCCGGCAGGATTAGAAGGTGAATTAAGAATTAAAAGCTTAGTCTTAGGGGTTATGAGCTTCTCAAGCTGTTGAGGGTTTATCTTAAAGTTATCTTCTTCCTTAGTCTCTAAAAATACAGGGGTTCCTGCGGCTAATCTTACCATCTCCGGATAACTCACCCAGTAAGGAGAGGGGATAATTACTTCTTCTCCCGGCTTAACTAAAGAAAAGATTACTTCAAATATAACATACTTTGCTCCGGGAGAAACTAAAATCTGATTGAGGTTGTAATCTAACCCATTATCCTCTTTGAACTTTCTTATTATAGCTTCTTTAAGTTCAACCAATCCTGAAGAAGGAGTATACTTAGTAAAACCTTTATCTAAGGCTTGTTTAGCCTTTTCTTTAATATTCTCGGGAGTATCAAAATCAGGTTCACCAGCAGACAAACTAACTACATCTAAGCCCTGCTTTCTCATCGCCTTAGCCTGAGCAGAAATAGCCAAGGTTAAAGAGGGACTTATATTCTTAACTCTTTCTGAAAACATATAAAAACCTCCTAATTTGGTTATAATATAACTAATTATTTACATTTTGCAAGAATTTTTAGTAAACTACCCTAACATCAAGTAGGCAATGCCCAAATAAATCCCTGTACCCATAATATCAGCTAAGGTAGTAATGAGAGGAGTGCTGGCTGTGGCAGGATCCTTTTTAAGACGGGTAAAGATAAAGGGGAGTAAAACCCCTACCAAACAACCGACTATCACATTTATTACCATAGCTAAAACCACTACTGAAGCCACCTGAAGACTTCCTCCCCTAAGAAAACCCATAAAAGAAATGCCCAAACCCATAGTTAAGCCTAAGCCTAAAGCTACCAACAATTCTCTTCCTAAAAGAAAAAGCCAATCTTTTAACTTTACTGTGCCTAAAGCTAAAGCCCTGATTACTAAAGTTGCTGACTGAGAACCGGCATTTCCTGCAGTATCTACCAAAACTGGCAGAAAAGTAACCAAAACTACATATTTAGCAATAGTCTCCTGAAAACCCTGAATAATACCGCCGGTAACTAAATCCATAATTAAAAGTAAAAAAAGCCAACTAATCCTGGCTCGAAATATCTTTCTAAAAGGTATCTCTTTTATCCGGGTAAATAGCTCTAAATCAATAGACTTGGCTTTAATAGCTGAAAACCGGGTAAAGTCTTCAGTCTGCTCTTCCCGGATAGCGTCAATAATATCATCAACAGTAATAATACCCAAAAGGCGGCTTTCAGAATCAGTAACTGGTAGAGCTACCAGGTTATACTTTTCAAAAAGTTTAATTGCTTCTTCCTGGTCGCTATTAGCAGCAATAGAGATAAAGTGGTAATCCATAAGAGATTCTATAGTTTGAGTCCTTTCAGCTAAAATAAGTCTGCGGATAGGAATTTCATCAACAAGATGCCAGTTTTCATCAACAACATAGAGCATATTAATAGTTTCAGCATCTTTACCATATTTGCGAATATGTTCAATGGCTTCCTCTACAGTCCAACTTTTCTTAAGAGCCACATAATCAGGAGTCATTAATCTACCCACACTATTCTCCGGATAATCTAAAAGTTGGAGGGCTTCTCTTCTTTCTTCAGGAGGAAGAATGTTTAAGAGCTTACGGGTCAACCGAGGAGGCAACTCTTCAAATAGCTCCGTACGGTCATCAGGGTGAAGTTCAGTAATAATTGACTTAACATCCTGGTCTGTAAGACTATTAAGAATCTCTACCTGAAGTTCACCCTCTAACTCCGAAAAAACTTCAGATTGCTTCTGAGGAGGCAAAAGCCTAAGGAGGATTAGAGAATATTTAACCTCAAGCTCTTGAAAAAGCTCAGCTATATCCGAAGAATGAAGTTCAGAGATAACTTCCTTAATCTGTTTCCAGTCCTTCTCCTTAATTAGTTTCTTAATTTCCGGCTTAAGGAGATTAATGGATGTGGCAAGTTTTTCCTGATTCATAGCCTCTCTCTAAATTATTTAAATTATACTATCACATTAAAAGATAATTTCCAATATTAATTTGTATATACCCTCCTGTTTAAATCGGGTTAATAAACTTAAATCTTCTCAATACAAGAGGTATCTTACTTTTGTTTTCTTGCCAAGGGAAAAGTGGACAAGATTTATTCTATCGTTAGGAGCTAAATCTTGGAGGAATTAATGGCTATATCCAGGATTTATCTTCTCTCCCGGTTATATCGTCTAGGTAATCATGGTCTTCTAATTCTTCATCCAGCTCCTGTATCTTTTCTTCATAGGTTTCTTCTTTCTTATTCTTGCTTTCTGAAGGGGAAAATAACTCCTTAACTAAAAAATAATAAAATTGCAATTACTCCTAAAAGAACAATTACCCACATATTAGAGTCAAATTTCTTTATCTCTCAGTATCTTTATTTTTTTCTCTGCCTCTTTCAACTTCTCGAAAAATCTATCCTTTTTAAACTCTGACTCCCAATTTTTCATAATTTTCCATCCTCCAACCCGAATCAAGCTATTACGCCATAAACGATACCACTTTCTCCAGCCTATTTTAATATTATTCAGAAAAAAGATTAAAGAAGGAAATAAAAATATATGTAGTCCTATTATAAATATATATTTAAATTGGTAAAACTTGCCCATAATTTTAAGTATAGAACTTTGTAAACTAGAAGCGCTCAGAGGCTTATCAGGCTCAAAAAGAGGAAAGTTTCCATCATAATATTCCCAGCCAATATCCTCAAGAGGATAAACTCTCTTCTGCCTCTCTAACCTATCTCTTAACTCTGTGCCGGGCAAAGGAACGGGAAGTAAAACCTGAATAGTATCAATCTTTGCTTCTCTAATAAATCTTTTAAACCGCCTAATGCGTTCTCCCTCTGACAAACTAAAAGAGGTATTTTCTCTTAAAGGATAACCAAATATAAACATACCATGAACCAAGAATCCAAATCTATGAAATATTCTAGCTAATTCTATCATATCTTCAGTCCGGATACACTTATTCATTGCTTTTAGCTCCTCATCAATAGGAGATTCAAAACCAATAGCTACCATATTAATCCCGGCTCTTCTCATCGCAGAAAGAAGCTGAAAATCTTTAGCCTTATCTAATCTTATCTGAACTGTAAAATCTAACCTTCTCCTTATCTGGTCTTGATAATCTCTAAGCATATTACAGAAACGAATCGTTTCCTCTCGATATTGGCCAAAGAGGTCATCAACAATAAAAAAATGCCGACCATCTCTACCTTCCACAATAAGTCTGACATCTTCAAGCAGTCGTTCCACAGAAGCAGGCCGAGGCCTACCTTTTACTGTGCAAAATTCACAATTCATTCCACATCCTCTAACTCTTCCTATAGGATAAAGCTTTATCTTTGCATAACGAACTAAAGAAAAATCCGGATGGGGCAATTTGTCAAAATCAGTAATAGGCTCTCTAGGCTCAGTTAAGACTACCTTGCCCTCTTTTAAATAGGCAATCCCCTTTATTCTTGATACATCTCTATTCTCTTGAAGAGCCCCCAGAAGCTCTTTTATAGTCTCTTCACCTTCGCCAATAACCACATAATCAACATAAGAATTCAAAGCCTCACCAATATTTTCTTCAACAAAATGTTGGCCCCCGGCAATAGTTATAACCCCCCTCTCTCTATAGAAACGAGCTATTTCATAGAGCCTGGGAATAGTGCTGGTAAGACCTCCATACAAACCAACTACATCTGCCTCTCTCACAGACTGCAAAAGACTATGGTCAGCTCCTCCAGATAGAGAACGGGGCCCATATTTGCCCAGATTATTCTCATCAATAACTTCAACATCCCAGCCCTCCATCTCTTTAACTACACTAGCTATACAAACAGGACCCAGAGCAGTAGTTATCTTGGCAATATTTGAATAAATATTGAAGGCAGGATATTTGGGAATTATTAACCTAAACCTATATCTTTTTTGGAAAGGACTAAACATTAGTTAATAAAAGATTCAACCCTCCCTATTCTTAAGTTGTATCTGCCTCACTGTTTTGTGAGTAATTGCTTCGGTAAGGGCTATTTTATCTTGAGTATAACTTATATAAGTAGGCTCAACCCCATCGACCCAAGCTCCACAGTTAGCATATATACCTCTATCTAACTGTTCAAGTTGGGCTCTATGGGTATGACCAAATATTACTATCTTTGCTCCTTTCTGGATATGCAACTCTACAGCCTCCTGAAATTCTCCAAAGTGCCCTCCGCATCTTAAATACTCTCTTGTGGAAGGAGAAATCTTATTTCTTACAGATATAGCCTCCTGTAAAAACTCGTCTAAATTCTCGGTTACTTTCTTCGTCCATTTATCAATGTCGGGATGAATAAACCTCTCTAAACCTGCTACAAACAAAGTAAACCTCCTACCTGGGGGCCAGCTAATAGAACGGAGAGGGTTCTTATAGCGATTAAATATATCGTATCTATGGCCGTGCTCAGCAACAATCCCAGCCTCTTTATCCTGATACTCTAAACTTATACCCCACTCTGAATTTATAAATCTTATAAAAGGGATATAATCATGGTTTCCGACTACATAAGTTACTTTTACCTTACTCCTTAAGGACAAAATCTTATTTATAATTTTACTATGGCAAAACAAAACCTTATCTAAATCAGCCTGCCAAAGCTCCAGAAAATCTCCTAAGATAATTAACTCTCCAGCCTCATCTTCAACAAATTTAAGAAACTCTAAGAATTCCTTATCCCTGTGAAAATCGTCTGTTCTTGAGCCGTCTCCTAAATGTAAGTCGCTTATAAATATTTTCATTCCTAACCTAAAAACACAAAAACACCTAAACTTATTATAGCAAAAATAGAGATTTAGTAAAAAAAAAATTATTGTCAAAGAAAAAGTGCACAAAATATTTTACATTATCTTTACCTAAAAATGCTGCCTCTTCACATAAAAGGGGTAATCGCTCCCAGAAAGAAAAAATCTCTTAGGAAGGTTGAAATAACCTATCTTTATCTGAGGAAAACCCCTTCTTAAAAGTTCTACTAACTTGGCAATCCCCAAAATGTTTTTAGCTTTACCCTTACTCTGAAAATATAAATCAGGGTCTATATTGAGGTTTCTCAGCTGAATCATATCTATTTTATAACTCTTAAGAAACTTATCCATAGCCCTAATTTCAGCTTCTCTATCAGTAAAACCAGGAAATACTAAAAGATTAAAAGAAACAAATTTATTATACTTATTCATTACCTTAATTGAATTAACTACATCTGAGAACTTATAACTCTGAGGCCGAAAATAGATATTGTAATATTTAGGCTGGAAACTATTTATACTGACTCTAAAAGAATCAATTCCGCTCTTACACAGAAGCTCTACATACTTAGGAATACTAGCATTGGTATTCATATGGAGGGTGCCTTTATCTATTTTTTCTCTCAATTTAGCTACAGCCCTACTTATCAAAGGAGCATTCATAAGAGGCTCTCCTTCACAGCCCTGACCAAAGCTGACAATCGGCTCTCTTGCCTCTTTCAAGTGGTTATAGGCTACTTCAAAAATTTCTTCTTCTTTAGGCAAAAAATCAATCCTCTGATGAGAAGGAGAACATTCCGAATTTTGATAAGAAAGACACCCCAAACATTTAGCATTACAAGCAGAAGTCGTAGGAAGAGGGGCCTCCCACCTCTTCAAAAATAAATTTTTGGCTGCTAAACAATTATAATTTAAAGCACAATTAGATAAATGCTTATAAAGTCTGTTTTTAGGATACTTAGCTAAGAACTCCTTAACTTTTCGTTTAACTAACTTATTATCATAGAAAGCAGGAGCCTGCCTTCTCCTCCTGTCTACTCTTAAAGCAGTAGTGAAATATTTGCCCCTATAATAGCCTAAAGGAGAATAAGCCCATAAGGGAAGAACCTTTTTTTCTTTCAACACATAAGCAGGGTGGTATAATCTTAAATAAGCAGGGATTAAGAAAGAACTCACCGCAAAGACTTCTCTATTTTTATAAGAAGAAATAACCTCTAAAGACTTACTCTCAGAATTAAATCCTACCGGCAATCTTCCGGGAAGATAAAAAATAGAACTTCCTCTAGGAAGAGTAATTAACTCTTCTCTCTTGGGAAGTCTGAACTTTTCACCATCAGATACCAGCATTCTTAAGTAAGGGTGAACAAAGACTTTCCCTTTTTTATCGGCAAAGAGAAGATAAGGAAGCTCCATTAGAAGTCTTAAAGAGTTTCTCCGGTAAGTCTAAATAAAGCTTCTTTATACTTTTGAGTGGTTTTATTAACTATATCCTCAGGAAGTTCGGGAGCAGGCGGGGTTTTATCCCAGTTGAGAGTCTCTAAATAGTCTCTTACAAACTGCTTATCAAAACTGGGCTGAGGACTCCCAGGAGAATAATTATCTTTTGGCCAAAAACGGGAAGAATCAGGAGTTAAAGCCTCATCTATAAGAATAAGTTCATCACCCCAAAAACCAAATTCAAACTTAGTATCAGCAATAATAATCCCTTTTTCTTCACTGTAGAGACTGGCCTCTCTATAAACAGTTAAACTTATCTCCTTTATTTTAGAAACAAGAGCTTCTCCAAATCTTTCTATAAGATAACTCTCACTCACATTTATGTCGTGGCCTTTCTCCTCTTTAGTAGCAGGAGTAAAGATTGGCTCAGGTAATTTATCAGATTCTTTCAAGCCTTCTGGCAACTTTACTCCACAAATTGAACCCTTCTCTCTATATTCTCTCCAGCCTGAACCTGATAAGTATCCTCTTACTACGCACTCTATAGGTAAAGACTTAGTTTTTCTAACCAACATAGACCTCCCCCTTAAAACCTGTTCATACTTTTTTAATTGGGGAGGATAGTCTTCTATGTCAGCAGAAATTAAGTGATTGGAGGTAATATCTTTAGTAAACTCAAACCAGAATACTGAAAGCCTGGTTAAAATTTCTCCTTTATAAGGGATAGCCGTAGGCAAAACTACATCAAAACAGGAAATTCTATCAGTAGCCACAATTAAAAGCTTATCTTCTAAATCATAGACATCTCTTACTTTCCCTCGTTTGAGGAGTTTTAAATCTTTAAAGTCAGTAAACTTAAGAACCTCCATCACAAAACTTCTTCTTTAAAACAATCGGGGTTTATATAATTTCCAAAGCTCTCTTCTGCCTCTATTAAGCGAGTTTCTTGTTCGGCTAAAACCTTAAAAACTTCGTAAGGAATGCCTTCTAAATCTTCATAAAATTTTCTTACCCTTTTTATCTTGGCTAAATTTTCAGGAACTCTAATCATAAATTGCTTATTGTAATCAGAAAGAGGATAATCTTTATTTAAGACTTCTCTAAAGAGTATTTTCAAATCCTCATATTTAGGGATTAAACCCGTGGGTGTTTTTATTGCTTTTAATTCTTTATTAACTCTTTTAGCCATCCATTTCACCCAGACATGTTTATCTAATTTGCCATTTAGGAATTCTTCGGAGTGTAAATCTTTTAAAAAGTAGTTAACTCCAAAAACTTTAGGCACCTTTTTAAGATCTTTACCGAATTTAATGTAATTTTTAAGGTATTCTCCTAAAGGGATAGAAATGAAATCTTGAATACTCATTATGTTTATTTCAAATTTTCCTTCTTCTAAAACAGCAAAAGTAGTCTCAGTTTCTAAACTTGCTCCATAAGAAATTATACCGTGAACCCAGTCAAAACCTTCCTGCACAGGAACATAACCCTGATAGTCTCTTCCTCCAAAAATAATCCCTCCTAATTCTACACCTTTCCGGTTATCTAAATTCTCATCACAATTTTCTAAGGCTTTTAAAGCTACAGTATAACGAGCATTCTTATGGGAAGGAGGAACAGGATTTCCTTCTTCGTCAACTTTACCTATATACCAATTGCCGGAATAATTTATCCCGTGGGAAGGTAATTCTTTACCCATCCCTATCCAGTAAGGCTCACCATTACTAACTAAGATATTAGAGAAGATGATTTCTCCCGGAGAAGTTAAAACCTTATAAATTAAGGGGTCATCCTGGGGATTTACATTCTGGATTATGCCAAAAATTCCACATTCTACATTTACTGCCCGAGCTCTACCTCCAATATTCCGTAGGTAGGCTAAATCATCAGCCAATATACTCTCCCCAGGAAGCATAGCAGTAGAAGTTTTTCCACACCCTGAAGGAAAAGCTCCGGCTAAATAAATCTTTTCTGAGCCGTTATTTACACCAATAATCATAAAGTGCTCAGCCAACCAGCCTTCCCGGTGAGCTTTTCGGATAGCTAAGCGCAAAGCTAGCTTCTTAAAACCAATGGAATTGCCTCCGTATTGGGTATTTACGCTGTAAACTGTGTTTTGGGTGTAATCAATATAAATTCTTTTTTTCTCTACATCTATACTTACCATATCCTGGCTTAATCTACCTGCAGAATGCAAGGTATAGAAAAATTCTTCTTCACCGTTAGTTTGAGTAAAGGCTTTATAACCTGGCCGGTAAAGAAGACTTACTGAATGAGCCACATACCAGGAATCAGTGCACTCCATACAAAGAATAGTAAATTCTGAATCAGCCGACCCTAAAGTTAAGAAACGAACTATCATAGTTTTATCTCTCATTGAACCCCGCAAAAATTCGGTTATTTCCCTTAGGCCTTCTTCTCTTTCAATTTGATTAAGACTAGGAGGTAGGTAATCGTCTTTAGGGACTAAGAATTTGGTAACCTTTCTATCTCTTGCTTGATCTTTTGGCCCATCAAAGTGGTAGGTATGTCCAGGGATATTTAGAGGCTTTTCTTCTCCTGTCTTTAGAGCCATTTCTCTAATGTAAGCTAAATCCTGAGAAGAATCATCGCAGATAAAAATACTTTCTGGTTCACAAAGAATAACCGCCTTAGTTATATAATCTATTATCTTAGGATTAGAAATTGCTGAAAGCTTCTGATAGTTATTAAGGCTCAATTTACTCTTTAAAACCTTTAATTTCTCTTCTCTACTCATATCCTCTTTCTATTTTTAGAAAAATATTCAGGGAGTATTCTACAGAAAAAATAAGAAAAGTCAAATATTTTCAAGCCTGGGTTCTGTCAACAAAATTGTGTAAATTTATAAAGGCTATACCTCCCTAAACCTTTTTGGAACAAAATAAGTCAGACTTAAATTGTTCGGTTATCAGACTTAAATTGTTCGGTTATCAAGAATTTATACAGAATATTTTACAGTACCTCAAGCCTGGCAAACGTATTATTTGAAAAGATAGGTAACAACCCCAAGTATGAAAAATATTACCTGAGAAGACTTAAAGAAATAAGAGAGGCCTCTTTGGAATTTGACCCACAAACCAGAAAGAAGGTGGTTAAACAATTGCCATTTCGGGTATAGCTGTGCGCACTGATAAGGAAGTTGATTTACTATGGTCCATTTAAAAAGAGCCATCCCTTCAGTTTAGAGTGTGTGTGGCTTGGTATTAAGCACTATCTTAATAAACCTTTCCATCCTGAATCAAATGGCAGAGTCCAAAGACCCATAGAACCAATCAAGAAGAATTCTCCAGGGTTAATCCGGTTAAATCACCAAGAGAATGGGGATATAAGATAAAGAAATGGGAATATTTTCTACAATTTTCAAAGAGTTCATAAGTATTTGGGGGTCTAACCCCTTACCAGTTCTTTTTAAAATATCAAAGAGAGGGGGAAAATGTTACTTGACAGGGGTATATTACATAATTTTAGACCCAGTTAATCAAACGCTGCCAAACTAAAAGTTTATAAAAAGGTTAAAAATAGCATTTGATAAAATTAGATTGTTTTTAGAAGGATAATTACTCCTATAGTAATCTGGGCAAGGGCAATAATCCGGAAATAAATTATTGGTTGATTAGAAAGGGAAGTTATTATTTTTTCTGATACTTTAGATTTAAGAAAGAGTAAAGCCTTAATTAGACTTAAAAACCCGATGATTATTATAATCTTAGCTATAAAGCCTTTTATTTTGAACCCTGAAGATATCAGCAATACAGCTAAAAGAAGAAAAATCGTAAATAAGAGTTTTCTTATATATTTTTGGCTTTTCTTTTGAATTCTTCTTCTGAGAAAATTAGGCTTGATCAAGAAGAAAACCCCACTAATTATTAT
>Ga0180300_10000376_pt1 | contig 19240 bp, 20 predicted proteins | sample GuaBasSediGuay15_FD_121798 | JGI IMG/M metagenome (GOLD analysis project Ga0180300, IMG submission 121798) | Subseafloor sediment microbial communities from Guaymas Basin, Gulf of California, Mexico - Guay15, Core 4569-2, 21-24 cm | ecosystem: Environmental > Aquatic > Marine > Hydrothermal...
CCTTTATTAAGATAATTGCAAACTTTAGATAAAAATTTTTCAATAATCTCTTGCCCTTTCTTTCCTCCAGTGCAACTTAAATCTCCCCTTCCCGGAAGATATGGAGGATTAAAAAAAATTAAATCAAATTTTCCAGAAACATTTTCAAACAAGTCGCTGACCTTGAATTCAATATTTTTCAAACCTTTTAATACCGCTTTCTCCCTAGCGAATTCAATTGCTTTTGGATTTATATCAACGGCAAGAATTTTATCAACAAAACTGGCAATACTAAAAGATACTATTCCGGATCCTGTTCCAATCTCCAAAGCAGTTTTAATTCTTCTATTCCCGATTTCCTTTTTCAGACAATCAATTAAAAAATAGGAATCTTCATCCGGAGGATAGATTTTAGTTTCCATTTTTTATATTTAAGTTCAATAAATAAGAATAAAAAGTGCGTGAGATAGTTGTTAAGAGATTTAAGTGATTTTATTAAGCATTTTAGAGAGCATGTTTGTGAACGCAGCAAATATGTGGTTCAGTTCTTCTAAAACTTCACCCAAACTTTGCAATATTTGCGATATTATTAAATACAATCCATAGCCCCAGCAAATTTATAATTTTACTCTAAACTTTAAGAATGGCTTATAATTGAATATGATTTACAAAATAAAAAAAGGGCACACAAAAAAACAAATATTGAGCAAACTGAATAGATATGTTGCTCAATGGTTTAATAAAAAATTTAAAGAACTAACTCCATCTCAAAAATATGGGTTAATGGCAATTCATCAAGGCAAAAATGTTTTGATTTCAAGCCCAACAGGCACAGGAAAAACTTTCACAGCTTTTTTAACAATTCTTTCCGAACTCTATAATCTTGCAGAAAAAAACAAATTGGAAGATAAGGTTTATTGCCTCTATATCTCTCCATTAAAAGCTCTTTCCAATGATATCTACAGAAATCTTGAGGAGCCGTTGAAAGAGATAAATAAAATTAGAAATCTGAATGTAACGCATGCAATAAGAACAGGAGACACAACGCAAAGCGAGAGGCAGAAACAATTAAAAAAACCTCCGCACATTTTAATAACAACACCAGAAAGTTTGGCAATAATGCTTTCCACACCGAAATTTAAGGAAAATTTGAAAAACATTAGGTGGGTTATTATAGATGAAATTCATTCTCTCGCTGATAACAAGCGTGGAGTTCATCTTTCATTATCTTTAGAGAGATTGCAGAATTTTATTGGCAACTTTCAGAGAATTGGACTAAGCGCAACAATCTCCCCTTTAGAAGAAGTTGCAAAATTCTTGATTGGTTATGATGGCAAAAAAGAAAGAGATTGCTATATTGTTGATGTTAGATTTATAAAACGGAAATCTCTTAAAGTAATTTCTCCGGTGAAATCTCTTTTAACTACTCCAACAGAGCTAACACTTAAAAAAATGTACGAGCAAATAGTTGAAGATGTGAAAAAGCACAGAACAACATTGATATTTACAAATACGAGAAGCGGAACAGAAAGGGTTGTCTATAATTTGAAAAAATATCTCTCAAAGGATGAGTTAATAGAGGCGCATCACGGCTCTCTATCAAGAGAAATAAGAAAGGGTGTTGAAAAGAAATTGAAGGAAGGTAAATTAAAGGTTATTGTTTCCTCTACCTCTTTAGAATTGGGAATAGATATTGGCTACATAGATCTTGTAATTCAAATTAGTTCTCCAAAAAGCATCGCAAGGTGCTTGCAGAGAATTGGAAGAAGCGGACATTCTTTAAAAGATACAATAAAAGGAAAATTGTATTGCTTTGATAGAGATGACATTGTTGAGTGCGCGATAATAGCAAGGAATGCAATGAGAAACAAAATTGATAAAATAAGAATTCCGAGAAATTGCTTAGATGTTTTAGCGCAGCATATAATGGGTATAGCAATTGAAAAGAAATGGAATATTGAGGAAGCTTTTGAATTAATAAGAAATTCTTATTGCTATCGCAATCTGAAATTTGAGGACTTTATTTCTGTTCTTGATTATTTAAGCGGAAAGCATCAAAAATTTGAGAAGAGAAATGTTTACAGCAAGATATGGTATGATGAAGAAAATAAAATGTTTGGTAAGCGCGGAAAATACGCTCGGGTGATTTACTCTCTAAATATTGGAACAATACCTTCAGAGGTTGCTGTAAAAGTTTATACAAGAGATAGAAAATTGATTGGCACCATTGAGGAGAGCTTTTTGGATTATCTGAGCAAAGGTGACAGATTTGTTCTTGGAGGCAGAGTTTATGAATTTCTTGGGTCTAAAGGGTTAAAAGCGGTAGTTAGAGAAGCTTTCCACGAAGCTCCAACAATACCGAGTTGGTTTTCCGAGCAACTGCCATTGAGTTTTGATATTGCTTTAGATGTTTCAAAATTCAGAATAGAGATGTTGAAAAATTTAAAGCCCCTAAAATACTTAATGGAAAATTACAATCTTGATAAAAACGCATCTTTGGCAATTTATGATTATTTCAGGCAGGAAGCACTTTATCTGAAAAAACTTGGAGTAGAGTATAACAAAAACGATTTGCTTATTGAAAGTTATGAAGATGCGAGAGATATAAAATTGATATTCCATTTTTTATTCGGCAGGCGCGTGAATGATGTTTTATCAAGAGTTTATGCTTATTTGGGCGGAATTGAGAATAAATGCAATGTTGGTATTGCTGTAACTGATAATGGCTTTTGCTTAATTTTCCCGAAAAAATCTATTAAAACAGAATTTATTAAGAGGTTAAATCACAAGAATATTGAAGAGATTATTAAAAAAGCAATAGAAAAAACAGAGCTGATGAAGAGGTATTTTAGACATTGCTCAACTCGGGCTCTGATGATTTTAAAAAATTATAAAGGTCATGAGATAAAAGTCAGAAAACAGCAACTATCAGCGTCTTTATTGTTAGATATAGCAAAAGAAATAGAAAATTTTCCGATTGTTGAGGAAACTTACAGAGAAATTTTGGAAGATAAGATGGATATTGAAAATGCTAAAAAAATTTTAGAGAAAATTGAAAATAAGGAATTAAAATTGAAATTCTTCTCAACCTCTATCCCAACCCCTTTTGCTCACAATATTGTTTTACTTGGTTTGACAGATATTCTAATGCTTGAAGATAAAAGAAAAATATTGGAAAAATTCAGTAAGCAGATAGAGAAGGAAATTTCCTCTTAATTATGGACCCTGTTTTTTATGAGAACTCTTTATTTATAGAGGAAATGAAAATTCTTGTTGTTGCTGATTTGCATATAGGTTACGAGCAATCTCTTGAAAGTTCTGGCTATTTTATTCCGAAAAGCCAATATGATAAAATTAAGGAAAATTTAATCAAATTAATTGAGAAATTCAAGCCTGAGAAGCTTTTAATAAACGGAGATGTTAAGCATGAGTTCGGAAGTTCTTTAAACCAAGAGTGGAATGAGACTCTTGACTTGCTTGATACTCTGCAAGGAAAAGTTGAAATTATTGTTGTTAGAGGAAACCATGACAACTATTTGATACCGATTTTAAAAAAGAGGAATATAAAATTTTTGAATTACTTAGCACTCGGAGATTATTTTTTCGAGCACGGACATGTTGAGTACGAGATTCCGAAAAATGTTAAAGTTATTATTGTTGCCCATGAACATCCAGCTGTTGTAATCAAAGAGAGAATAGGAAAATACAAGTTCAAATGTTTTCTGAAGGGCAAATATTTGGATAAAACTTTAATTGTATTACCAGCCTTCTCCCCAATAATGCCAGGAACAGAGATTAATAAAGTTCCACAAAGCGAGCTCCTTTCTCCAATTTTAAGAAAAGTTGATCTTGAGAATTTTGAAGTTTTGATTTATGAAGGCAAGCTGTACAAATTTAGGTTGGGGGATTTATTGTAAATATTTGTTTATTTTTATGGAAAATGGTCAGAGAAAAACTGTCAAAAAATATTTGAGAGTAGGAATTATTATCGGAATTATCATTTATTTACTACTGTTTTTAATAAATTACATCTGTGATGTATTAATAAATACACCAATTTTTGTTTTGAGATATGTAGTAATAGATTTAACTGTGATCATTGTTGTAAGTTCTTTTTGCTTATACTTTATTAAAGAAAAAAATAAAATTTTTAATGCTATTAGAAGATATTTAAAAATTGAATGTCCTATCAATCTTTTTATAAACTTCTCATACGGATGTGTAATATCAATTGTGTTTCTCTATTTTTCAATTACAAATATTGATTTCTTTTTAACTCTATCTTCCGTTACTTTTGCAATTTCGGGTTTTAGTTTTACTGCCGGTTCTTTTTTTAAAGATAATCTTGAATTTAGAAAAAGTTTTTTTACAATATCTATTTTATATGCGATCATAGGTTTTCTAAGTTTATTTTTTTATATGTTCTACGAAATTTTAACCCAAGCAAAAAATGAAGAAATTATTATTTTTCATTATTTTTTTAATGTTCTTAAAGTAAATACTTTAGATGTCATCGTAATAACAACATTTATCTTTCTTATTGTTCTGGGTTTTTTATTTTTCTGCGCTTTTGTAAATTTAATGTCTCTTTTAACGAAAATACCGAAAATAGAAAATTCGTCTAAAGATTGAATGTTTATAGTTTTGATTTCATCTCGCCTACACAAATGAAAAAAATGTTATCGGCACATAAATAATATTGTTTTCCTTTTTAACATCATTTATATTTGAAATTATAGTCCGTATGTGCTAATTGCTTTATTTACTTTTGTAAATAAAAGTATTTAAATATTTATTTACTTTTGTAAACAATATTTATCTATAAACCAATTCAAATACTAATTATGTCAATAGATTTAAAGAAAGGTCAAAAGGCGGTAGAAAAAGCGGGTTTGATTTCGTTTTTGCTGACAGTTGGAAAAGGAATTGTGGGTTTTTTATCCGGAAGTGTTGTTTTGGTTGCAGATGCTCTGCACAATTTAACTGATCTAACAATTGATATTGCTTCTTGGTTTGGATTGAAAATAGCGCAGAGAAAGCCGGATGAAAAGTTTCCCTATGGATATTACAAGGTTGAATCTCTAACAACTTTGTTCGTTTCACTTTTTATTTTATATGCTGCATGCGAATTGTTAATTGAAGGTTATTCAAGACTCTTTATTGTTTCAGAAATTGATATCCCCTTTCTTGCAATGTTGGTCGCTTTAATTTCTTCTCTTGTCTCAATATCTATATCAAAATATTTGAAAAATACCGGAAAAAGCATAAATTCAGAACTGCTGATTGTAAATTCAAAGGAAAGATTTGTTGATGGCATTTCTTCAATTTTTGTTTTTTTGGCAATCTTTCTGAATTATTACAAAATTCCATGCATTGAGGGAATTACTTCAATGATAATTTCCCTATTAATTCTAAAAGTGGGAATTTTTTCCATAAAAGATTCTGTTTTTTCTTTGATGGATATCAGCCCAAGTAAAGAAGAGGAAGAGAAAATAAAGAAAATCATAAAGAGTGTAAAAGGTGTTGATGATTTTACAGATCTGAAATTAAGAAAATCTGGCCCATTCATTTTTGGAGAAGTAAAAATAAAAGTCAAAAGATTTATTAAGGTTGAAAGAGGTCATGAAATTGCAGATGAAATCGAAAACAAAATTAAAGAAAAGATAAAACAAGTTAATTCCTTTACTGTGCATGTTGAACCTTACAAAACAAGCAAACACAGAATCGCAATTCCGATTTTGAAACCTTTGGGTTTGGAATCAAAAGTGATGGAACATTTTGGAAGAGCAAATTATTTTTTGTTTGTTGACACAATCAAAAACTCAATTACCAGATATTATTCAAAGGAAAATCCATGCAAAAAGAAAGAAGTTAGAGCGGGGCTGGAAGCCGCACATTTTATTATAAAAGAAAAAGTTGATGTTCTCATAACAAAAGAAATTGGAGAAATCTCCCTGCATATTTTGAGAGACAAACTAATTGATGTTTATAAAACAAAGGGGGAAACAGCGAAAGAAGTCATTGATAATTTTTTTGAAAATAAATTAGTTAGATTAAAAGAGCCTACAAGAGAAAAGAATTGAAAATGGATGAAAGATTAATTAAAGAGTTCTTAAGAAAAGAAAATATTTTTGCGGTTGTCGGTGTTTCAAGAGATAAAAAGAAATATGGATACAAAGTCTATAAAAATCTAAAAGAGGCTGGATATAAAGTTTATCCAATAAATCCGAATGCAAATGAAATTGACGGAGAAAAATGTTATCCCTCTCTTTCTCATTTGCCAGAAAAACCGGATGTTGTTAATCTTGTTGTTCAACCAAGAGTTACAGAACAAATTGTGAAAGAATGCAAAAAATTGGGAATTAGAAAGGTATGGATGCAGCCCGGATCAGAATCTAAAAAAGCTGTTAATTTCTGCCAGGAAAATAACATAGAAGTTGTTTATAATATTTGTGTTATGTTGGAAAGAAAAAAATTAACTTAAAGTTTAAAATAAAAATATAGAATGGATGAAGAATTAGAAAGACTAAAAAAAGAAAGAATAAAGAAATTAATGGAAAAAGCTAAGGAAGTTCAAACTGAAATAGAAGTTAATGATTCAAATTTTGAGGAGGAAGTAATAGAAAAATCAAAAAAAATTCCTGTTGTTGTTGATTTTTGGGCGCAGTGGTGCAGACCTTGTTTAATGCTTGGTCCAACCCTGGAAAAACTTGCAAAGGAAAATAAAGGAAAGTTTATTTTAGCAAAAGTAAATGTGGATGAAGCCCCTCTTGCAAGTCAGAAATATGGTATTATGAGCATTCCGAATGTTAAATTGTTTAAAGATGGAAAGATTGTTGATGAATTCATTGGAGCCTATCCTGAAGATTTTGTAAGAAAGTGGTTAGAGAGAAATTTGAGCAATAATCAATAATTCAATTTCCATAATTTCCATCCCTTATCTGCAATATTTTCATTTTCAATTTTGAATAGATGCGATTCGCAATTGCAATCAGAACATCCAAAATTTTTTATAGGAATTTCTGTTTTTCTTAATTTTTCTGCAGTTCTGCATTCTTCAGATTTTCTTGCAAGTTTATAAAATACTTTCACAATTTTTACAAATTTATTTGCAGTCAAATAATCAATGTGCCAAAATTTTTTCTTATTTTTCTTTAGATGTCTTTCAATCCTTTTTTCCAGATTATTTTGCGCCGACCCAACATAGGCATAAATTCCTTTTGCAAATTTAATTTCCCCCAGAGCACCAATTTTTATTTTTGTATTTCTAGTAATTAAAATAATTAATACATAGACTCCTCTCATTTAATAAGTAGTTTTCTAATAACATAAATCTTCTTAAGTGCATGAGACAGAGATAGCATAATGCAGGAGGCAGGATTTTCGGATTTCATTCGAACCTGCGAACTCACTAAGAGACTGGATTTCTCCAACATAAAATTATTTTGTTCAATAAACTTCTTGAGTCCAGCGCCTTTGACCGCTTGGCTACTCCTGCATAAATGTAAAATAAATGATAAAAAATAAAAAAATTACAAATCATATCCTCTCAATGTTTTTCTTCCATTTGCTTTTGCTCTGTTTACAGCTTCCTTAATCATTGCTTCAACTTTCTTTGAGAGACTATCTACAAAATCACCTCCAACATTTACATCTTCTTCCTTTGCTACTTCTCTTACTTTTGATTGAACAACTAACATTTCTCCCATAATACTTATTAAATTAGTATTTATAAAGCTTTTTGAGGCAATTTTTTAGATAAATTTACTTTAAGTTAGTAGGAAATCTTATTATGTCTAAGAAAGTAATGGTTTTCGGAACTTTTGATCCTTTACATCCCGGACATTTGAATTATTTTGAACAGGCAAAGAAAGAGGGAGATTATTTAATTGTTGTTGTGGCAAGAGATAAAACAATTAGAGAGGAAAAAGGAAGAGAACCTGCACAGACTGAAGAAGAAAGACTGAAAAAAATAAAAGAACTTAAAATTGTTGATAAAGTTGTGCTTGGTGACAAAAAAGATAAACTTAAAGTTGTAAAAGAAGAAAATCCTGATGTTTTGTGTTTGGGTTATGATCAAAATGTTGATGAGGATGTTCTCAGAAACAAATTAAAAGAAATCGGTTTGGAACCAGAAATAAAAAGGATGAAACCTTTTAAACCGGAGAAATATAAGAGTTCTAAGTTGAGGGAGAAAAGTTCTGAAGTATAGATATTTATTTTAATTTGAACAGAAAGAAAAATCAGAATATAATTTTGAATAGATTATGTTATGGAAACAGAAACTCTAAAAGGAACAAAAAATTATACTCCAGAAGAGCAAATCTTGAGAGAGAAAATTATAAAAATTATAAAAGAAGTTCTGGAAAGATATGGGTTCAATCCAATAGAAACACCAATTTTGCAACCTTATTCCTTACTTTCTTCAAAATATGGGGGAGGAGAAGAGATTTTAAAAGAATGTTACAAATTAAAAGACCAGGGAAATAGAAAATTGGGTTTGAGATATGAGTTGACAATCACTCTTGCCAGATATTTGAATGAGAATCCAAATATAAAACTTCCCTTCAAAAGATATGAAATCGGAAAAATTTTCAGGGATGGTCCTGTAAAGAAGGCAAGAGAAAGAGAATTTACTCAATTTGATGCAGATATTATTGGAACAAATTCAAAATTTGCAGATTTAGAAATCCTTTCAATTCTTGAGGAGGTTTTTAAAAAGTTGAACATAGATGTTGAAATAAGATTAAATGATAAGAAGATTTTATTTCAGATTTTGAAATATGCTGGAATAGAAGGAGATCAAAATTTTCAAAATTCTATTATTTTGACAATAGATAAATTAGAGAAAATTGGGAGAAAAGGGGTTGAAAAAGAATTAATGCAAAAAGGATTGGATAAAAATAAAATAAGTAAAATTTTCAAATTAATTGAAATTAGTGGAAAAAATGAAAAAATTTTGGAAGAATTAAGTAAAAAAATAAATGTTGATGATATAAAGGAGATTGTCAGACTTTCAAAAATTCAAGGGTTAAAAAAAATCAAGTTGTCCCCTTCTTTAGCCAGAGGTCTTGCTTATTATACTGACTTAATATTTGAAGTTTTTTCAGAAAAGATGAGTTCTTCTCTGGCAGGAGGAGGAAGATATAACAATTTATTTAAAAACCTGATAAACAAAGATTTGCCTTCTGTTGGAGTTTCTTTTGGGATAGATGCAATTGCCTCTATTTTGAAACCAGAGAAAAAATCAAAAGTGCAATCTTATTTAATTCCTGTTGGAATTTCAGCTGAAAAATTCTTGCCAATTGTCAAGGAGTTGAGAAAAAATATAAATACAGACTTTGACTTAATTGGCAGAGGATTAAGCAAAAATTTGGAATTCGCAGACAGAAACAAAATTCCTTATTCTATAATTGTTGGAGAGAAAGAATTAAAAGAAGGAAAAGTTAAACTCAAAAATATGGAAACAGGAGAAGAAAAAGTTTTGAGTTTGGAAGAAACTGTTAAAATAATTAAATCTATTTAAATAATGGAATTAGTTACAGAAATGGAGAAATTAAAATTAGAGGTTAATAAAATTATTGAAAAATATTTGCCGAGGAAAGTAAGTAAAAAGTGGCTTGAAGAAATCTTTGGAAAACCAAGATACAGATATAATTTAGATAGTGCTCAGAAATCTTTGATAGACCCTATTTGGGATTTTTTAGATAGAGGTGGAAAAAGATGGAGACCAATCCTTTTTCTCTTGATTTATGAGGCCCTAGGAGCTAAGAATAAGGAGCTGATAAAAGATTTAGTTATAATACCTGAACTCATTCATAACGGAACTATAATAATTGATGATATAGAGGATAATGGAGAATTAAGAAGAGGCAAACCTTGTCTTCATCATATATTTGGCGAAGATATAGCAGTTAATGCTGGAAATTTTCTGTATTTTTTTCCTCTAATTGCAGTAATAAAAAATAAAAATTTAGAAACCAAAATAAAAGAAAAAGTATATGAAATTTTCACCCAGGAAATGATTAATGTAAGTTTGGGGCAGGGAACTGACATATACTGGCATAAAGGAAAGGCAAGGGAAATTAGCGAGGAAGAGTATTTACAAATGTGCGCTTATAAAACAGGATGCTTGGCAAGAATGAGCGCTAAAATTGCAGCTACTTTAGCAAATGCAGATAATGAAACTATAGAAAAAGTTGGAAAAATTGCAGAATCAATAGGTGTTGCATTTCAAATACAAGATGATATTTTGGATATTGCATTAAGAGGTAAGGAAAGAGAAAAATTTGGAAAAAGCTTTGGAAATGATATAAAAGAAGGAAAGAGAACCTTGATGGTTATTTATACTTTGCAAAAAGCAACAGAAGAAGAGAAAAAGAGATTATTGGAAATTTTGGATAAAGAAGAAAATACAGAAAAAGAGATTAGGGAGGCTATAAAAATTTTAGAGAAATACAATTCATTAGATTATGCAAGAAAAAAAGCAAGGAAAATTGTTGAAGAATCTTGGAAAGAAGCAGAGCCGTTATTGAAAGAGGGCAAAGCAAAAGAATTATTAAAAGAATTTGTTCATTATCTGATTGAGAGAAAGGTTTAATATTTTAAAAAGAAAAAAGTTATATGGATAAGAGGAGATTAGCAGCAAGAATCTTAAAAGTTGGAGAGTCAAGAGTCTGGTTTGACCCAAAACAGAAAAAAGAAATAGATGAAGCAATAACTGCAGAGGATTTTAGAATTCTAATTAAAAAAAAGGCAATAAGAAAATTGCCAGAGAAAAAAAATCTGTCAATTCATAAAAAAGAAAGAAAAGGTGTTGGAAGTAGAAAAGGAGCAAAATATTCTAGATTGAATAAGAAGAGAAGATGGATTATTAAAATTAGAGGTTTGAGACATGAATTAAAAAGACTTCTTGAAAGCGGAAAGATTGAAAAATTTGTCTATAGAGATTTATACAGAAAGGCAAGCGGAGGTTTTTTTAGAGACAAATCTCATTTAAGAACTTATCTTGAAAGACAGGAGTTAATAAAGAAATAGTTTATCTTTTAAAGTTTTTTTATTTTATTATGGGACTTGAATATATACACGCAGCTTTGTTGTTGCATGAGGCAAAGAAAGATATTACAGAGGAGGCAATATCCAAAATTCTTGAAGTAGCAGGTGTTAAAGTTGATAAAGCAATGGCAAAAGTTACAGCAGAAAACCTAAAAGGAGTAAATATAGATGAGATTTTGAGCAGTGCAGTTTCCTCTCAGGCACCAACCACAAAAGAACAAACAAAAGAAGTTGAGGAAAAGAAAGAAGAGAAAAAAGTTGAGGAAGAAAAGAAAGAAGAAGCAGCAGCTGGATTAAGTGCTTTGTTCGGCTAAAGACTATTCAACCACAATTCCAAATTTTCCAGGCCAACTTTCTTTAACCTGTTCTTTTGTTATTTCAATTTTGCAATTGAACTCTTTTTCAAAAAATTCTTTATTTTCTTTTAATAATTTTTCTTCGTTTTGATAGAAAACATCAATTCCCGAACTTAAAATCCTTTTAATTAATCTCTGGATTTCTTTCGGTTTTTTTCTACCTTCCTCAAATTTCATTGCTTCTTTCATTAATTCTCCAAAATTTTTTGTTTCTTTAAGTTTTTTTTCTAACTTATAAAATAATCTGTATTTCCATTCCTCAGGAACAACAATTTTAATTTTATTTGGCTTAATCTTTGTTAAATCAATTACAACTTTTACATCATTTAAAAGATTTGAAATTATTTTTTCTTTTTTCTCAGCAATCTCATCTATTTTTTCTTCATCAACTTTTGGTAATTTACTTAAACTGATAAACCCTTTATTTCCTGTTTTTTCCCAGATTTCCTCGCACAGGAATGGAGTAATAGGGGCAAGGATTTTTGTCTGTACTTCAATGAATTTTGATAAAAGTTTTTTATTGTAATCTATTGCTCTTCTTTTATACCACTTGAAATAATTTTGCAATTCAAAGAACCCTATCTGCAAAACAGATTTTATTTCAAGATTTTCATAGCTCTCATAAACTTTTTTCATTGTCCGGTTCATTACAGATTCAAACCATTTATCTATTGTTTTATATTCTTCTCTAGTTTTATGGTCCGAGATTGCGAACTCATAGAATCTTTTTAACTTTGCTTCAATTGATTTGCTTTTTTTCAATTCAATATTTGCGTCATCCAAACCAGCTGTTCCGGCATAGGCAACTATAAATCTGAGAATATCAGCAGGATAATCTTTAATTGCATCTTTTATAAAAACAACATTCCCTTTGCTTTTGCTCATCTTTTCCCCATTCAACATAACATGACCATTTACACTAATTCCTGTTGGAAGATTTTCCTTATGGAAAATTGCAACATGGTTTAATATGCAGAATGTAAGATGATTTTGAATTAAGTCTTTTCCCGAGTTTCTCACCTGAAAACCATTCTTATACCAATAAAGAAAATCTTCCCTCATTTTTTTTAGAGTGGATGGAGCAATATTATTGCTTTTTGATACCTTATCAATATCTCCTTTTCCAAGAAAAACATAATCAAAAAATTCTTCATTTAGAATCTTATCACTTTTTAATTTTCCATCTTGAAGATAATGCGAAATTGTATAATAAGCCATGTACAAAGTGCTGTCAGACAAACTTTCTATCACTTGAGTTTCATCAAAAGGAAGCGTTGTTCCTATTGATGTTTTTTTGTCTCTTGTGCATGCCCAATCCTTAAGCCAATCAATTGTATAGTGGAAGTTATCCCTTATTTCAGGAGGATAGAATTTCATTTTATCAACAAGTTCATGTGCTTTTTTCTTCAGGTCTTTGTTGTTATAGTTAATAAACCATTGGTCTTTAACAATTTTGATTACTCCTTCATTAAGGCATCTGCAAATTACTTTTTCAGGAAGCACGAAATATCTAACACCTATTCCTTCTTTTATGAATTTTTCACTAAGTTCATTTTTCACCTCAGAAACCTTTTTTCCTTCAAACTCTTTTATCTTTAATATTCCGGAATGGAATTCTTTTTTATAAAGTTCTTTTGTTGCTTTTTCAAGTTTATTCTTTTCCTTTAAAGATTTTATTCCAGTTTTTTCAACTAGCTCTACAGCAGGATATTTACCAAATTCTTTTAATTTTATTAACGAGATAAAATCAAAATTTATGTCTTCTTCTTTTAATCCATACTTTTCTCTGAGTTCTTTATTTTCCCTTAGTTCTTTAATTCCAGCATAATCAAAGGGTGCATGAGCAGGAACACTCATTACAATTCCTGACCCTACTTTTATGTCAACAAAACTTGCAGGCAAAATAATTATTTCTTTTTTTGTTACTGGATTTAAAACTTTCTTTTTTATAAATTCAAAACCTTTAACTTCTTTAATTTCATTTACTTCAAAATTCTGTCTTTTAAGATTTTCAACCATTTCTTTTGATACTATCCATTCTTCATCTGAAACTTTTGCTTGAACATAATTTTCATCAGGATTTATCCAGAGATTAGTTACTCCATATATTGTCTCTGGTCTATAAGTCATTACAGGAAGTTTAATTTTTCCAAGTTCAAATTTTAATAAAATAACCTCTTCAGGAACAACTCCTTCTCCTTCTACTCTATCATGGTCCCCTATTGGAAACCCGCATTTCTCGCAGAAAATAACAGGATGACTTCCTTTATATATAAGATTTTTTTCCTTTAATTTCATAAATTGCCATTTTACAAAACTATCATAAGGTTTATTTGCTTCGGTAGTTATAAAACTCCGCCTCCAGTCAATTGAGAAACCAAGATTTTTTAAATCTTCCTTCCATTTCTCAGGAAAATATTCTATCCAATAATTTACATCTGAAAACTTATCTATATCTTTTTCAGGGATGCCCATATCTTTTAGAATTTTTATTTGTTTTTCTTCTTTTTCTTTTATTCTCTTTGCTGCAGCAACAATTGGCTGCCCGGTTGCATGAAATCCCTGCGGGAAAAGAACATTATATCCTTGCATTCTCTTAAATCTTGCTAAAATTTCAGTTCTAAGAAATGTAAATAAATGACCAAGATGCCCATAACCATTCACATAAGGATAGGCAACATTTACAAAGAATTTTTCTCTATTATCTAAGTTTGATTCAAATATCTTTTCTTCTTCCCATCTTTTTCTCCATTTCTTCTCAATTTCTCTAAAGTCCATATAATATAAATCAAAATATTTGATTTAAGCCACAGCTGATACTTTCCATAGTTTTTAGTTCTTTTGCTAACTACTAAAGAGGATATATAAGTAATCAAGTCAGCCCCAGCTGGGGATTGAACCCAGGACCTCGTGCTTACCAAGCACGCGCTCTACCAATTTCTCTAAACCTTTTTTCTAAAAAGGCTTAACTGAGCTACTGAGGCATAATTTATATTATTTTAAAAAACCCTTCCTTTTTAATTCATTTATTTGCTGCTCATTATATTTTGCTATGATATCTCCTCTGTCATCTGGCTGCGCTTCCCAAGGCCTAACAAGAACAACCATATCAAGATCTATCCACATATCTCTTTTTTTTGACCCGGGAATTCTGCAAATCCGTATTTTGTCATCCATACAATAAACCTTAAAATGAGCACCTCCCAACTTTTCCTCAACAATCCCAATAACTTCATTTCCTTCCGGCACTCTTAATTTTGTTTCTTCCATAAAACCATTTTATTGTTTAATTAATAAAAAGATAATTTTATCTAAATTCCTTTTTAGGTGAGCTTTATTAAGTTGAAATTAATTAGGTTATGATGGTAGAATTAGAGTTAATGGATCGTGTTCAATTTATATATGAATTGGCATTGGCACAATTAGAATTAAAAGGATTAGGAGCAAATTTTGATGTTGCAAACAGTTTAAGGAAATTTATTCTGAAAGAGGGGGATGAAGATTTATTAGTTAAGAGGGTGGCTTACTTTAAAAGGATAAATGGAAAAACTACAATTTATGAGAGATTAGTTCAATATAATCAAACTAAATCCATAAATCAATACCTTACTCATTGGATTTATCCATATAAAGGAAAATTTCATCCTCAAATGATTAGGGCATTACTTAATTTTATTGGATTAAAAGAAGGAGAAACTGTTTTGGATCCTTTTATTGGAAGTGGAACAACCGCAGTAGAATCGCAAGTTATGGGGATTAATTGCATAGGAGTTGATATTTCTCCACTTTGCGTTTTACAATCAAAAGTAAAAACAGAGTCTGTTTTTGTTTTAGATAAAATTGAGAAGATAAAAGATGGAGTTATTAAAATAAATAATTCTAATTTTGGCTTAAGTAGTTTTAATACAAAAGTATTAACTTTGCAGAAGTTTATAGAAAACATTACTGATGAAAAAGTTAAAAATTTCTTTAAAATTGCAGAAATGATTGCTCACAGTGATGCAAGTAGAAGAAAAAAGAATTTTACTCAATCATTTTCTATAAATGTTGAAAAAATGCTGGCATCAGTTAAAGATTTTAAAAAAAGTATTAATGAATTGAATTTGAAACTAGGGAAAGTAGATATTAGAAGAGGTGATGCTAGAAAATTAGATTTAGAAGATGAAAGCATTGATGGAATAGTTACCTCTCCACCATATTCTATAGCTTTAGATTACGTAAAAAATGATTCTCATGCTTTGAAGGCTTTAGGATATGATACTACAAAAATAAGAGAGGAATTTATTGGGGTTAGAGGAACAGGCGCTAGGAGGATTGATTTATATAATGAAGATATGATGAAAAGCATAAATGAAATGTTTAGAGTCTTAAAACCAGAAAAATACTGCGTCATAGTTTTAGGGGATGCCACTTATCAAGGAAAGAGAGTTGAAACTGTTGATTTTATTATCAAATATGCAGAAAAAATAGGATTTAAACTTGTTAAAAACATAGACAAAATAATTTTTGGCTTGTATAATGTTATGCAAAAAGAGAACATTTTAATATTCAAGAAACCTGAGATAAGAAAATGAAAGATAAAGATGTTGAATTTGAGCTTGAAAATTTGAAAGATTTTGCCAAAAAAGTTTTACAACCAATTAAAGGAGTCGCCTTTCCTGTTATTGTTGAAGCTACAACAGGAAAAAAGATATTTAGAGTTGATTTAGAAAAGGAAGAAGACAGAAATTTAATAGAATCAATTAAACATAGTGCTCATGAAGTTTCTAGAAAATACTATGAGAAAGAAGAGATTATTGGAAATAGGCCTAATGATGTGAGCGAACCTTTAGAACAAGTTTTTGTGGATGAGTTAATTAGTAAGGGGATGGAAGCGAAAAGACTTAAAAAGAAAGGATATCCTGATTTAGAATTAATAGATAAAGCAGATAGAGTAACTTATATTGAAATAAAAGTTTCTAGAGTTGAAAATGTAGAAGAAGGTTCACCAAGGAACTTTTATTATAAACCATCAAAGAAAACAAAAATAAAAGAAGATGCCAGACACTTATTGTTAGGTTTCATAATCAAAGAAACAACACCAAAGCATTGGAAAATTGTAGGATGGAAATTAGTAGATTTATGTTATCTTAAAGTGAATTTTAAGCCAGAATTCAATGCAGATAACAAAGAAATCTACAAAGAAGAATCTATAATCGCAGAAGAGTGGATGGAGAAATAAATTTTGCCTAATTTTTATTATTCAAATATTTATATGGATGAATTAGTAATTCTATTTCTGCTTGCACTAAACATTATTTTAATTTATCTTCTTTTTACAGAAATAAGAAAAAGAGGAAAAATTAGGGAAGAAGCAATAAAAAAAAGCAGGCTTGTTTTGGAGGGAAAATTCAAAGAACAATTGGCACCTTTCCTGCCAGAATTTGGATTTAATCCTACAGATGCAAGATTTATTGGATCTCCAATAGATTTTATTGTTTTTGATGGAAGTTCTGAAAATAACATTAGGAGAATTGTTTTTCTTGAGGTAAAATCAGGGGAAAGCAAACTCACAAAAAAAGAAAACCAAATTAAGGAGAATATTGAGAAGGGAAGAGTTGAGTTTAGAGAATTGAAAATTTAATTTATCCCAAAGTAAATTCCTTCATTTGAATTTTAGTGCAATTCCCTTCAAATATCGCTGTGTTATTTTGATAATTTAGAGTTCCTGAAAATCCGTACACTTTACTTAAATCATCTATCTCTGCCTCAATTTTTCTTGGTTTTGTAGTTTTTATCTTTCCTTTTGTTATTGTTAATTCTGCGATTTTTAAATTTGATATTGTTAGTTTCTCAAAATTTTTGTTATTTGCCTGTATTTTTGATTTTCCATAAAGCTTGAAGTTTTCTGCTGAAATTCCTAATGCAGTTCCAGAAATTGAGAAATTCTTGAAATTAATTACTCCTGTAAAATTATTTAAAAACAAATCTCCTTTAACTGACAGGTTTTTATTATCAACATTTAAACAATAATCTCCTTTTAATTTTAAATAGAGTTTTGTTTTGAGACCTATTTTTAACTCATTTAATTCCTTTGTTGACAAAGACAAGACAATATTTCCGTTAAAATTTGTTTCTTTATTAGAAATCTTGTTAATAAATTCTTTAACTGATGAATACATATCTGTTAGCGATGCAGAGAAATTTGGTGAGAAAAATGGCAGCACTCCAAGAGAGACCAACACTATAAGAATTAAAATTGTCGCAGGAATTTTCCAGTCCATTATTTATTTTGTTTTTTTATTAATATATGGAGATAATCAAAAAAGTTGACAACAAGTTTCTTAATAGGACTGAATTAGAGCTGAAAATACCTCACAAAAATCAGCCTACACCAACAAGAGAATGGTTAAAATCAGAAATTGCAAAAGAGTTCAAAGCAGAAATGGAAAATATAAAAATTAAATATATCTTCTCACAGAAAAATAGAGATTACTCAATAGCAAAAGTTCATATTTTTTCAGATAAAAATCAAAAAAAGGATAATAAGAATAAAACTCAAGATAAATCTTAAAAAATTAAACAACTTAAGAGTTTTATTTTTAATTTTTAGAGATTCTGGAAATAGAGGAACCCAAATTAGAGCAAGAAGAAAAAATAATACAGAATAGAGACTTAAAGTATATAGACCCCAGATGCAAAATAATAAAAATATAAAAATAAAAAAAACTCTAATTATAGTTTTTCTTGTAATTTCCTCGTTGGTATAGAAAAATAATTTTTTTAATTTAGAAAGAAATTTAATTTTCTTTTTTTCTAATTTTGGTTTTTTCTTTTCTTCTCTTTTGTTATTTACTTGCTCAACTTTGTGCTCTTTGTCTTTTTTTGATATTCTACTACTTAAAGGGATTATTTTTACTTTCTCAGATTTTTCACTTCTTGAAAACTTTATATATCCCAAACCAGGTTCAACCAGATTTTTTATTTTTCTTGTCTCCAAGTTTAATTGTTTAGCAACAAATTTTGCATCTTTCTCTAAATTACACTGAAAACTAAGAATAGCCCCAGCATTTGCTAAAACAGTCTCATTAAAATCTGCTGGTCTTTGAGATGCAAGGATGACACCAACCCCATATTTTCTTGATTCTCTTAATAATCTGTCTAATGGAGAGTTCTCATACATCAATCTGTGAGCTTCATCTATTACGCAATACATTCTTAGTTTCTTTGATTTATCAAGAGAATAGAGATAATAGGAGAGTTTATTTAGAAAGAATTCTGCAATTGCAGATTTTACCATTTCTGTTGGAAAATCTTTTAATTCAACAACAGTAGTTTTAGACAGCAACTTATTGAATTCTATTTCATTCCCTTCTTTAAAAATTTCTATATCAAACAAGGGTTCTATTCTGCTAATTAAAGATTCAATAGAATTTTTATTTTTAGAGTTTTCTTGCCTGAATATGTTTTTTTTGATATCTGAGAAATTTGGAAATTCTTTAAAACTCTTTTTCTCTTTTAAATTAATTCCCTTTTCTAAATAACTCTGCTTTATTGCCTGCCTTAAAATTGCCTCCTGTATATCACCAAGTTTAAATATTTTCCTTATAATATCAGCTGTTTCATAAACAATATTTTCAGGCCTTTCATTAGCAGAAACTTCTAAAGGATTTATACCAACTTCCCTCAAGTTTAGCAAATTTGTTGCAAGACCTGAAAATTCATTGTGAAAATCTATAACAAGACTCGGCACTTTATTCAGATTTAGTTCGTGAATTATTGATTTTAGTGTTTCTGTTTTTCCACTACCGCTTGTTCCAAGAACAATTAAATGAGGATTTTTCTCTTTCTCAACTTCCCAATAAAAAGGC
>Ga0180300_10000377_pt1 | contig 19230 bp, 15 predicted proteins | sample GuaBasSediGuay15_FD_121798 | JGI IMG/M metagenome (GOLD analysis project Ga0180300, IMG submission 121798) | Subseafloor sediment microbial communities from Guaymas Basin, Gulf of California, Mexico - Guay15, Core 4569-2, 21-24 cm | ecosystem: Environmental > Aquatic > Marine > Hydrothermal...
GCAGGGCTCATGCCCAGCTTCTTGGCTATTTCTGTGTAAGTTATCCTTCCGTTCTCAACCAACATCTTCAGGACGTTTATCTCCTTTTCCCCTATCCCTCTCCGCCTCTGCATTTTATCACCAGACTTCCATGAGATGTGTTACTATTTGTTAAAAAGTTTTACACTTATTAGGTGTGTTGTTTTCAGATCCAAGGCTAGTATAGCGCGGATCTATGTTCTCAACCCAAGCCCAACAGCTCTTTCATCTTAAGAGCGTTTCTTACAGCATAAGCATTTGGATCGTTATTGAAGTACATGAAAACATCGTAGCCATCCTCGTGGATTTTTGAAACGATCTCTGCCCACTTTCTTAGCTCCTCATCTGAGTAACAGTAGTCGTACCACCTTTCTTTGCCGTGCATCCTTATGTAAGAGAAGTTGGTGGTAGTCCTAACAACGTCAGGGAGATTAGGAGAGCTAACTATACAAAAAGCGACTTCGTATTTCTCTAGGAGGTCATATACCTCCTCTCTCAGCCATGACTTATGTCTGAATTCTATAGTGAATCTGTATCCATCAGGAAGGGAATTTAGAAATTCTTCAAGAAGTTTAAGGTCAAAATGAAGACCTGGGGGCAACTGAAATAACAGCGGTCCAAGCAACTTTGTTTCTTTCAAAGGCTCTAGCCTTCTCAGGAATTTCTCTAAGTCTTCCTCGATATTTCTCAATCTCTTGAGATGAGTAACTCTTCTATTAACCTTTATGGAGTAAAGAAACCCTTTGGGTGCTTTATTAACCCAGCCCAAAACAAAGTTCCTAAAGGGAAGCCTGTAGAAGGTTGAGTTTATCTCAACTGTGTCGAAGTACTTGCTGTAATAGTTAAAGTAGTCCTTCCTCTTCGCGTCTTCCGGATAAAATATGCCAATCCAGTGATTATAGCTCCATCCACTACACCCTACCCTTATCAATAGGATCCCTTCTTTGTCAACATATTTCTAATGGAGAATAGGCATTGGTTGTGAAAAAGGTTAAGTCCAGCTTTGATACCAATAGCTGGAATAGGAAGGGAAGTAGAATGCGGACAGCGATCATCTTAGCCGGTGGCAAGGGAAACAGGTTCCAAAAAGCTCTTCAAAAGGATAAACTCCTTGTAGAAGTTGAAGGAGAAGCAGTTCTAAGAAAAATCGCAAGAGTCGTTGCAGATCTGGCTGAAGAGTTGATCTTGGCTGTTAACGAGGAGAGAAGGGGAAGGAGATATGGCGAGCTACTCAGCGATATTGCAAAATTTAAGGTCATAACTGACATTAAACCCGGGCTAAACACTCCTTTGATGGGTTTTGTCTCTGGAATCTTGGCTTCTAAAGGAGACTATCTGTTGGTCGTCCCAGGAGACGCAGCATACATTAGACAAGATGAGTTAAGATTATTGGTGCAAAAAGTTGAGCTTGAGGGCTTTGAGTGCAGCGTTCCTCTTTATGAAGGATACATTCAGACACTCTTTCAGGCGCTCTTAGCTGAAAAAGCAAAAAGGATTGCAAAGCTTTTACTTAGGTACAATTGGAGGAAACCAGATGGTTTCATAAGAGGATCCTCTAAAATAGCATGTCTCAGCCTATATCCCTCTTCTTCAGGAGTTTCTCCATTTAAGACCATTAACTCCTTGGAAGACGTAACAAGATCTAGGATTGCTAGTCTTCTCTTAAGAGAAGAGATACATTTACGCCTATTTGATAACATAAGACTCGCTGAAGCGCATTTTGGCTCAGAAAAGGAGGCCCTGCAAGCATATGAAAAGTTAATAAGGACAAAAAACTTCTTTTGGGCTGGATTAGTCTCCTCAACTTGGGAAAGACTTAAAGAATTTTCAGCAAGAGCGTTTTTAATGGAAAGAGACTTTCTAGAAAAAAGAGGTCTTAATTCCTTGGCTTTTCATGCTGAAAAGGATGCTAGGAGGATACTTGGCATAGGATGATGTAATTCTATTAGTTAAGGGTACCTACCCTTTTGACGGCTTTCCAGAGGAGAAAGTGAATTTCTTTTAGTTTGAAAGGGCCTATTCTCTCGATGGTTTATGAGGATAGGCATAGTCTCTAGAAATCCGAGATCTTGGTCTGCACAACAGCTAGACAAGGCCTTCAGGGATCTTGGATCCGAACCCATATTCTTCAGGTTTAGGGACTTCGTTGCTCTGATAGGTTTTGGTCCTAAGGTCATTGCAAGGGACTATGATGTCCTCGAGGATCTGAACGCTCTTCTCATAAGGCCCATTGGGAAAGGATCTCTAGAGGAGATAATATTTAGAATGGATATGCTTCACAAATTGGCTAGGGAAGGTTTCCCTGTCATAAATCACCCTTCAGCTATAGAAAAGTGTGTGGATAAGTATTATGCCTTAACTCTACTTGAAGAAAACGGTTTGCCCGTTCCAAAAACTGTGGTTACAGAGAATGTCAATAGAGCCCTGAGGCTTATGGAGAAATTGGGCTCAGAAGTGGTTTTAAAGCCCCTTTTTGGATCAAGAGGACATGGGATAACTAAGCTCATCGATGTTGATGCTTCGAGAACGATATTTATGGGATTGAGACTTGTTAAAAGCGTTATATACCTGCAAGAATTCATCCCTCACGGTACTAGGGACATTAGGATATTCGTTATAGGGGATAGGATCGTTTCGGCTATGTATAGAGAGTCTAACTCTTGGAAGACGAATGTTGCACAAGGGGCAAGGCCAAAGCCTCTTAAACCAACTAAAGAGATCGAAGAGTTGTCCATGAAGGCTGTAAAAGTCTTAGGATGTGAAATTGCTGGAATCGACATTATGGAAGGGCCTGGTGGATTTGTGATAAGCGAGGTTAACAGCCAACCAGGCTGGAAAGGGATTCAAATGGTAACAAAGGAGGATATAGCTAAGGAAATAGCCAAGTACGTGTTACAAAGAGCGAAGCGTTGAGCATTGAGGGAAGAGAGGTCCCCAAAACCTGAGGATAAATAATTTATTTTTTGTACTTTTGCATATCGCCTGGTCAGAATGAAGCTAGGTCCTGTTGAAATCGAAGATACATTCGCAGAAGCATTTCCTATGTATGTTTCCCGGATTTTGATAACGGCTTTGGACGAAGAATGGTGTCTAACTGCCGCTAGAACGGCTACAGGGTTTGCATCTTCCATAATAATGTCCCCAGCAGAAGCTGGAATCGAGAGGCTTGTTCCAAAGGAAAAGACTCCAGATGGACGTCCGGGTGTTTTAATACACATATATCAGAGATCTGCACCTGAACTTAAGTTTCAAGTCATTGCTAGGATTGGACAGTGCGTATTAACGTGTGCAACAACGGCTGTCTTCGATGGACTCCCCAAATCCAAGAGGAAAATCAGAATAGGCTCTGCTTTAGCGAAGTTTGGCGATGGTTTTGAAGTTGAGGCAGAATTAGATGGGAGGAAGGTTTGGCGCATCCCTGTGATGGAAGGCATCTTCGTTCTTGAAGACACAATAGGCTTCAAAAAAGGAGTTGCTGGTGGAAACCTGATAATACTGGCAGAGAGTTTTGATTCTGGATTAAAAGCAGCTAAAGCGGCAGTAGATGCTATGAAAAAAGTGGAAGGTGTAGTGCTTCCTTTTCCAGGAGGCATAGTTAGGTCTGGTTCTAAGGTAGGCTCTCTGAAGTATCCTAAGCTTGGAGCTACGACCAATCACTTATTCTGCCCCGCGATTAGAGACAAAGTCCCTGATACACTAGTTCCTCCAGACGTAGGATGCGTATATGAGATAGTAATCAACGGATTGAGCGTTAAAGCTGTTGAAAAGGCTATGGGAGCTGGTATATTAAGTGCTTCAAAGATTAAGGGCGTTAAGAAGATAACGGCTGCGAACTACGGAGGCAAACTTGGACCTTACAAGATGAACCTCTATGATGCGATAGAGAAAGCCAGAGAGATGGGTGATACATATTGAATCCCCTTAAGGTTGTGCTAGTTACCGGAAGGACTGTAGAACAGGGGATAGAGGGCGAAGCTGGCAAGCTTAGAGAGAAGTACGCTAAAAAAGTTGCAGTTGTTGAGCTTGATGCAAAGGATCTGAAATTGCTAGGGATAGACGAAGGAAGGCCTGTCTTAATTAAGACATTGCATGGAGAAGTAGTATTAAGAGCTATTGCTGCAAAAGGAAGGCACCCGGGAATAGTATTTGCTCCCATGAGCCCTTGGATAAATATAGTCATAGGTTCCGAGACCGACGGATCTGGCATGCCTACTTTTAAGGGAATAGAGGCAGAAGTGTATCCTACAGATGAGAGGGTTTTATCCATTGAAGAGCTGCTGAAGAAATATTATGGTCAAGAGATAAGCTCTTCTGAGCTTACTAGTCAAGAGCTGGCTCCTAAAAATGGAAGCGGAGGGGAACAACTGTTTAAAGACGTAGTCTGTCCTTTTTGCGGATGCCTGTGCGATGATGTTGAGGTTTTAGTAAGAAACGGAGCTATTGTAGAGGTAAGGAAAGCTTGTGCCATAGGATCAGCGAAGTTCCTGGGTCATAGGAAGGAAAGAGCTTTACATCCATTGGTAAGAAAGGGCGGAACTTTTGTAAAGGTCAGTCTAAATGAAGCCATTGAGGAGGCTGCTAAAATCCTTGCCAACTCAAAATATTCCCTGCTTTACGGCTGGAGTTCTACCTCAATCCAGGCAAATGCTCTTGGCATAGAGCTTGCTGAGATCCTCGGAGGAGTGATAGATAATACAACTTCTGTTTGCCATGGTCCAACGGTTCTGGGCGTGCAGGGAGTAGGTACCGTCAGAGCAACTTTGGGACAGATAAGGAATAGGGCAGATCTCATAGTATATTGGGGAAGCAACCCCCTTAACGCTCATCTTAGGCATCTAATGAGATACAGTGCTCTTGCTAAGGGAGTTTTCGTCCCAGGAAGGAAGCAGAGGAAGGTTGTGGTGATAGACGTAAGGGAAACGCCGATGGCAAAGATGGCAGATCTCTTCATCAAAGTAAAGCCAGGCCAAGACTATGAGCTCATTTCTGCCTTAAGGATGGCAGTAAAAGAGCTTGATATCGAGGCAGAGGAGGTTGCAGGCGTTCCTGTAGAGAAGATCTACCAACTTGCCGAGATTATGAGAACTGCCAAATTTGGAGCTGTCTTCTTTGGTGTTGGAGTTACAATGAGTCCAGGAAAGGATGAGACCTTAGAGAACATCATAAGGCTTGTCCAAGACCTTAATGAATGGACTAAATTCGTTCTTTGTCCAATGAGAGGCCACTTTAATGTTACTGGAGCTTGCAACGTTAGCCTGTGGATGACAGGATATGCATTCGGCATCGATTATATGAGAAAGTTCCCAAGGCACGACGCTGCCATTTGGACGGTTACTGAGCTTTTGTCAAACGAAGATGTCGATGCAGCTCTTATCGTTGCTTCCGACCCTCTAGCACATTTGCCTAAAAGGGCTGCCGAGAACTTAACTAAGATCCCTCTGATAGTAGTAGATCCGAGGTTTAATGTCACTGCTGCGGCTGCTCGGGTATTCATACCATCTTCGTTCGTTGGTATAGAGAAGGAGGGCACTGCTTACAGAATGGATGGTGTTTCTCTTAGGCTGAAGAAAGTGGTGGATCCTCCGGAAGGAGTAATTAGCGACGAAGAGATCCTCTCTTTGCTTATAGATAGGGTGAAGAAGTTGAGAGGTGTCTGATATGGAGATCATAATCAAAGGCGGTTATGTTTTCGATCCAATTAACGGTGTAAAAGGGGAGAAGCTGGACATAGGAGTAAAGGACGGGAAGATAGTTGATCCAAGCAAGCTTGATGAAAGAAATGCTAAGGTGATCGATGCTAGGGGCAAGACGGTGATGCCAGGAGGTGTAGACATCCATTCCCACATTGCTGGACCAAAGGTTAATGTCGGAAGGCTATTGAGACCTGAGGATCATTATATTAGCTTTATTAAGGCCATTACAGGCGTAAAAAGGTCTGGCACCGGAAAAACTACTCCTACAGTTGCCTCAATTGGCTACAGGTATGCGAGAATGGGGTGGACTACCGTTATCGAGCCTGCAACACCACCGCTAAAGACTAGGCATACTCACGAGGAACTAAACGACATCCCAATCTTGGATAAGGCCTGCTTTCCTTTGGTAGATTCGAACTGGTTCATATTGGATTACATAAGCAAAGGAGAAATCGAGAAATGTGCTGCCTTCGTGGCATGGTTGCTGGATGCCATAAAGGGATATGCCCTTAAACTTGTGGATCCAGGAGTAGCTGAACTATGGAGCCAAGGAAAGGGATACGGTCTAGATCTTGATGATGAGATCCCAAGCTTTGGCATTACCCCAAGAGAAATAATCACCGGGCTGTGTAAGGTTAATCGGATGTTAAAACTACCACATTCAATTCATGTGCATTGCAATAGGCTTGGTATACCTGGCAACTACTCAACCACATTAGAAACCATGAGAGCTTTAGAAGGAATGGGTGATGGCATTACAATACACATTACTCATGCCCAGTTCAACTCTTACAAAGGAGACAACTGGCCTGCATTAAGAAGTGGGGCCCCTGAGATAGCTGACTACGTAAATGCTCATGAACATGTTAGCATCGACATGGGCCAGGTGATATTTGGAGGTGCCACAACTATGACGGCCGATGCTCCCTTTGAGTTCGCTCTCTTCCATATGACCCCCATAAGGAAATGGGCTGGATCAGAGGTTGAAGTTGAGTCCGCTTCTGGCATAGTTCCCTTTAAGTACAAGAAGAAATCGATTGTAAATGCAGTTCAGTGGTGTATAGGCTTAGAACTGGCCTTGTTAATAAAAGATCCATGGAGAGTCATTCCAACCACAGACCATCCAAATGGAGGACCCTTTACGAGATATCCAAGGCTCATTTCGTGGCTTATGAGCAAGAAGGCGAGGGAGGAGGTTTTGGAGAAGATAAATAAGACAGCAAGGAGGAGATCAGTTCTTCCAGACATAGATAGAGAGTACTCTCTATACGAGATTGCCATCTCAACTAGGGCAGCGCCTGCAAAACTTCTTGGTCTAGAAGACAGGAAAGGTCAACTTGGCGAAGGAGCGGACGCTGATATAGCCATATATGATTTGGATCCAACGAAGGACTTGAACGATCCAGACAGAATAGTAAAGGCATTCAAATACGCTTATTGTACGATAAAGAATGGAGAAACTGTTGTTATGAATGGAAAAATTGCTAAGACAAGCTATGGAAGGACATTCTACGTCAAAAGCAGCGTATTGGACGAAGAGCTAATGAAAGGGGTAGTGAGTGAGGTAAAGCAGAAGTTCAAGGAGTGGTACACAGTTCAATTCTCCAATTACATCATAGATGAGAGCGAGATAAGGCATCCTGAGCCTCTTGTTATGGGAGGTTGATCATGATGACAGTTACTCTCATTCCAAAGGAACCCTTTAAGGTTTTGATTGATGCTAAGTGCATAACTCCAGACGAATTTGCTGGAAAGAGTTTGGAGGAGATAAATTCTCTTGAGGTATATGAAGGAAGCTTGGTAAGGAAGCTCGGCGATCTATTCGTGATCAAAGGAGATCCAGAGGATAATGTAGATGAAACCCGGATAGTAATAGAAGGGGATGTATGGAAAGTATGCAGGATAGGAGAAAAGATGAGCGGAGGTTCCATACTCATTAAAGGATCTGCTGGCCACTATTTAGGGAGATGGATGCAGGGAGGCAGAATTGAAGTCAGAGGAAATGTGAGATCTTGGCTTGGAGCTGAGATGCAAGACGGAACCATAGAGGTTTTCGGAAACGCTGGCTCATTCGTTGGAGGAAGGCTAAGGGGAAAGGTTGGAAAGAAAGGAATGAAGAAAGGGTACATAATAATTCACGGATCTGCTGGAGCCCGCGTCGGCCATGGCATGGTAAAAGGAACCATTATAATAGATGGTAACTCTGGGCCCTTCCCTGGCTCTGAGATGATGGGAGGGAAAATTCTCATACGAGGAGACTGCGAAGGTAAAGCAGGAGCGAACATGATAGGAGGATCCGTAATCATCTGCGGAAGATTGCCAAGCGTACTGCCCGGCTTTTACATAGATGACATTGCTCCCAAAGCTAAAGTTAAGAAGGAAAAGATTGAGGGACCTTTTTACGTCTTTGTAGGAGATGCTCTTGCTTCTAGAATCTGCGGAGGGAGGCTTTACATTCACAAAGCCTCTAACCCACATTTGAAGGTTTATGAGGAGTTGTTGGAGGAGGTGTAGATGTCTGGAATAAGCGTTAATCGGCAGGCCATGAGAATAGTAGATAAGTTGTTAAGTGACCCCGAGTACTACAGAATATCTGTTGACCACCTGCCCTCAGGAGCGACTGTAATTGACACAGGTCTTAATGTCGAGGGAGGGTTGATAACAGGTCTAAAGTTAACTGAAATAGCTATGGGAGGATTGGGCAAAGCCAAGCTTTCACAAAAGGACTACGGAGGTCTTACACTTCCAACAATTTTTGTCAGTACGGATTACCCTGCAATCTCCTTGCTTGGTTCCCAGCTTGCAGGGTGGGGTGTTAAGACGGAGAGCTTCTTCTGTATGGCATCAGGTCCAGCTAGAGCACTAGCCCTTAAACCAAAGAAGGTTTTCGAGAAGATAGGGTACAGGGATGGCAGCGATGTAGCAGTCTTGATCTTAGAGACTAACAAAATTCCTGGAGATGATGTGGCCAAATATGTTGCTGAGAAGTGTGGTGTTAAGTCAGAAGATGTCTTCCTTGTGTTAACAACTACCAACTCAACAGCAGGCTCGGTACAGGTGTCTGGAAGGATCGCTGAAGTAGGCATGTATAGACTTGACTATTTGGGATTTGATCCAAAGAAAGTCGTCTTTGGGACGGGATCTGCACCTATAATGCCCATCCATCCAGATGAGAGAGTTACTCTGGCTAGAGAGGAGGATGCACTGATATATGGAGGATCAACAGCATATATGGTTGACTTTGAAGAGGATTCTAAGCTGAAGGAACTTGTGGATAAGGCTCCAGCCTCTACTTCAGCCTACTATGGAAGGACCTCCTATGAGACGTTAAAGGAAGTTAACTTTGACTGGTCTAAGCTTGATCCTGCCTTCTTTGCACCTGGCTCAATATGTGTCTTCAACAGAAAGACTGGAAGTTCATTTGCTTCAGGTAAAACTGACTATGATATGCTTAAGAAGTCGTTAATGATGTGAGATCATAAGAGTGTAATCACATGGCTCAAAGTTCAAGAAGGACGAAATCTTGCTTCAGAGACAGAGACTACTTTATGGATAAGGAGGGAATGTTCTTTTGCGTCATTGGGAACACTCATCCTCCCGATAGAGTTATCTCGTATCTGAAGTACGTACCAGAGAGGATAAGTGAGAAAACTAAGTGGAAAAAGGGAAAGACAGGATATAACAGGATACTGCCCTATTACAGCACTGTAGGCGTGCTCTCAACTCAGGAATACTTGAGCGAGAAGAAGCCAGAATATCTCTACAAAGATCCGTTCATGAATATCTTAATCACAGCCGTGCCCGTTGAAGACATAGAGGTTCATTTCCTACCTGAAGAAAGAGTAAAACAGATGTTCTCACAAGAGAATCTAGATCCATTAGAGGAAGAGGCAGTTGATCTCATCTCAATTCTTTCAAAGGAATGCAAAGTTCCTATAAATGGCTTCGGACTCACAGGCTCGCTACTTATAGGAATCCACAACCCAAGTTTTTCTGACATAGATCTCATAGTGTATGGCAAGGAGAATTCCATGAAGCTCTTTGATCAGCTTCCGCAACTGTACGAGAGTTATGAAGAACTTGAGCCATTGAGTAGAGAACTCTTTAAGCGGCGTGTTAAGGACGTAGCGAGGATATATTTCTTGGAACCAAAGATAGCAGCGAGGTTGTGCAGAAAAAAGAAGAATAGAGGGCTTTTTAGAAGAAGACAATTTTCTATCCATCCTGTTAAGACAGAAGCAGAGGTTAAGGAGAGATATGGCCTAAAGAAATATGAATCACTTGGAATGATCACAATCACCGGTATCGTGGACAACTGCGAGGACTCCATCTTTATGCCCTCGGAGTATTCAATAAGAGAGGCTAAAACAATTGACGGGAAGCTTAAGCCAGAGATAAAGGAAGTTGTTAGCTATGAAGGACTCTATTCTGGAATAGCCGAGGAGGGAGATGAAATAGTAGCTAGAGGGAAGCTAGAATCTGTAAAGAATGTTGAGGATGGTTCAACTTTCTTTAGGGTGCTTGTTGGATCTTTTGAAGCGAAAGGCAGGGACTTTATCCTACCAAAGAGCTGGCTACGAGGCTAACTTTATCATGAAATGAGCACGTCTTCCTCCAACTAAAACCCTCAGATACTCGCTCTCTTTCGTTATTACCTTCTCCAATTTGCCTTTAGCTCTGATTATATCTCCTTCTCTGGCGATATCACTGAATCTAGATCTAAAGGAGCATATTTCTCTTATATCTCCTGGAGATTTCCCACTAACAACTTTAACGTTGCTCAAAACATATCGACAAGGAGTAAAGATGGCTTCTCTTGCGTCCACTACTTTCCCCTCTATTTCTACCTCTCCTATCTTTTTGAAAAGAGTTTCCCCGTATTTTTCTTTAATTTCCTCTGGATCCTTGAGAAACCTTATGGAATAGGGAGTTCCCTCGAATTTTCCTTCCATTACTCTTCCTTCCATCGATCTTAAGAAGGCATCGAGGTCAAATAGGGTGTCTTTTATCTTTTCCCGATATAACCCCTTAAGCTCTCTCTTAGTTAGGCCTCTGATTTCCTTTGAATGTTTATGCAGCTCTCTGAGAACATCATATACTTTGTAGCAGTTTTTGGAGCCATAAACTATAGGATCGATATCAGAGTTGATTGTATGAAGATCAACTAAAATGGATCCAGATATCCCAAAACAAGATGTTGGAACATTAGAAAGTGAAGAGATTTGCTCTATGAATTTCTTTACTTTTGATTCCAGCGGGTCTACATCTTCTGAATGAAGGATTTCCTGAGCTTTCTTTTTTGGGTCATAATGCCTTAGTACCTCGCTCTTAGGAACTTCACATATTAAGTCGTCAAATATTGGATCTCTTACTAAATACCACGGATAATTCTCCCTCAGAAATTTTATCTTCTCGTCTAATGAGTGAAGCTTTCTATATCTCAGAGAGTCCTTCTCTCTATTACCTTTTGGGTCAGGAACATATCTTACAAAGGCTATAACTGAATCCTTTGGATGGAGCTGTCCTTTGACATTAAAAATTACTCTATCTAAGTTCTCTAAGAAATCACCTTCCATCCAGCGTTCTTTCTTAAGTATCATCTTGTAGAGGATGAAATATGCGGCATAAAAGGTCTACGGTCAACTTTAATCCTAAGGGCATCATCATTATATCAAGAAGTTATACGTCTCTAGGGAATATGAAAATCGCTGTGGTTGGAAAGGGTGGTGTTGGGAAGACTACAATTGCTGGGACTCTAGCTAGATTTCTTGCTAGGGATGGCTATAATGTGCTGGCCGTAGATGCCGATCCAAATCTGAACCTCCATATGTCACTAGGAATAGAAGAATCGATCGCTTCCAGAATAGTTCCAATATCCGAAAATGCTGAATTAATTCGTGCTAGAACAGGATCCTCTTTTGGCGCTATACTAAGGATGAATCCAAAAGTTGATGACATCGTAGATAGGTTTGGAATTGTTGGTCCAGATGAGGTCAAGCTGATCGTCATGGGAACTGTTAGGGCGGGAAATTCAGGGTGTATGTGCCCTGAAAATGCCTTTCTACGTGCTTTGATGTCCCATCTTGTCATGGGAACAAAGGATGTTGTAATTATGGATATGGTCGCGGGTCTAGAGCATCTCGGAAGAGGAACTGCCAGAGGAGTAAATTGTATGTTATGCGTGGTGGAACCTGGAGCTAAGTCGATAATAACAGCTAAGAGAATACTAAAACTATCCAAGGATATAGGAATAAAGAACTTTCTGGCTGTAGGAAACAAAGTGAGAGGGGAAGAGCAAATTAAGCTTATTTATAAAAGAATGGAGGAGTTAGGGATCCCTGTGATAGGTAACGTTCCGTATGACGATGCTTTAATAAGAGCCGAAATCGCAGGAAAAGCTCCCTTAGATCTCGATCCTGAGTGTAAGGCCGTCAAAGCAATTAGAGAATTGAAGAACAAGCTTGTAGAAAAATATTTTCTTAAATGAGAAAGTTATACACATTGCTTGAGTATAATTTTGGAATTTAGTGCACATTATGGAGACGCATCTATCCCAAATATTCGTTAAAATATTATCCTAAGTGGTTAAAATCGCTAGTCCTGTTAGTAAAGGCTTATTTTAATCTAAATAAATTTTAGGATCCTTTCCAGAAGGAATATAACGGCGTCATTTTTATTTTGTTTAAAGAAAGGGTTTTGCATTGGTAAAATTCAAAGAGAGGCCCTAATAGAGCTCATCTTGCTTTAGTTTACAAATTTTCCAATTGAAATCCGCTTTTTTTATACAACTAAAGGGGAAAATCCCGGCTATGAGCAGGCTAAAAGCTAACAAAACATTTTTTCTCTCTCTAAAGGCTTCTGAATCATAGGAGGGGTAATTTTTTATTTAAGGGATGCAGTAGGAGAACGGTGTTCTATAGTGCCTAGAAAGAGCTTGACATTCAAAATTGGTGAACTGAAAACAGATATAGCTACGCTTAAAAACCTAGAAATATCCCTCGGAAGGGTAGAAGAGGAATGGGAAGAGCCTTTAGGACCAACTCCAATGCCATCCATAACTTCTCTCAGGAGATGGGACTACAAGCTTTTACAAAGGTATAAACCATTTTACCTTCCCTTTTGCGACTTATGCTGTCTATGTACTTTTGGAAAATGTGATCTCACTAAGGGAAAGAAGGGAGCATGCGGAATAAAGATGGATGCTCAGCAGTCTAGGATAGTTCTTCTTGCATGCTGTATAGGAGCAGCCACCCATACCGGCCATGCAAGGGAGATCGTTGAATTTCTAGTTGAGAGATTTGGAAGGGATTTGCCCTTAGACCTTGGAGATCAAGTAGATCTAGAGGCTCCAAATATAAGATTGGTAACAGGCATAAAACCTAGAACGGTAGGAGATCTTGAAGATGTCTTGGATTATGTTGAGGAGCAAATAGCCCATCTCCTTGCCTCTACTCACACCGGACAGGAGGGAGATCCTATAGATTTTGAATCAAAAGTTTTTCATGCTGGAATGTTGGACCATGTAGCCATGGAAGTAGCAGATATAGCCCAAATTGCTGCTTTTAACTTCCCAAAGGGAGATCCAAACGCTCGTCTCGCTCAGCTGGGACTAGGAATTGTTGATATAAACAAACCCGTAATACTCGTCATTGGTCACAACGTCATTCCATCAATTTACATAGTCGATTACCTCAATGAGACAGGCCTCAAAGATGAAGTTGAGGTCTGCGGACTCTGTTGCACTGCCCATGACATAACAAGATATAATGATAGGGCAAAGATAATAGGTCCAATATCTTGGGAGCTTCGCTTCATAAGGACGGGTGTTCCAGATGTCATAGTAGTTGATGAGCAATGCATTAGAACCGATGTTCTAGATGAGGCGGCTAAGATACACGCCCCCTTAATTGCAGCAAGTGAGAAAGCATGTAGAGGACTTCCAGATAGAACTTATGATCCGGTGGAAGAGATAGTTGAGGACTTAGTCTCAGGAAGGCAGAAAGGAGCGCTAATACTTGATATGGATAAAGTTGGAGAGGTAGCAACAAAGGTGGCAATCAGGCTTGCTCCAGAAAGGAAGAAGTTTAAGGCTCTTCCAAGTACAGAAGAAGTGATTGAAGAGGCTAAGAGATGCCTCCAGTGCGGCTTTTGCCAGAAGGCATGTCCGAATTCTCTTCCAATACCAGAAGCTATGGCTATGGCTAAGGAAGGAGATCTCTCAAAATTGGCTGAGCTGTACGATTATTGCATAGCATGTGGAAGATGCGAGTCTGCATGCCCATCTAAGCTTAACATAATTACCATGATGGTTAAATCCTCCGAAAAGAAGGTAAAAAATGAGATCTTTAAGGTGAGGGTTGGAAGAGGTCCTATTCTAGACACTGAGATAAGGGATGTCGGTAGATCAATAGTTTTAGGGGAGATACCCGGCATTATAGCTTTCGTTGGATGTGCCAACTATGCTGATGGAGGAACTGAATTAGTGGAGATGGCAGAAGAATTCCTAAAGAGGAAATACATAGTAGTTGCCTCAGGCTGTGCTGCCATGACCATAGGGATGTACAAGAATGATGAGGGCAAGACGCTTTATGAGCTCTATCCAGGGAATTTCGATGCAGGATGTCTTGTTAATGTTGGATCATGTGTTTCAAACCCCCATATATCTGGAGCAGCAATAAAAATAGCTAATATCTTTGCTAAAAGGCCACTTAGAGCTAATTATATGGAAATAGCGGATTATGTACTCAACAGAGTTGGAGCGGTTGGGATCGCTTGGGGAGCTATGTCTCAAAAAGCAGCTTCAATAGCGTCTGGTTTCTGGAGGCTAGGAGTTCCTGTTATCGTTGGACCCCATGGAGCCAAGTATAGAAGGATGCTTCTAGGCAGAAAGGAAAAGAGGGAGAACTGGTATGTTTATGATGCAAGGACCGGAAAAAAGGTCTATGTCGGACCAGTTCCTGAGCATCTGTTCTATGCAGCTGAGACCAAGGAGGAAGCAATGATAATGGCTGCAAAACTCTGTATGAGAGCAAACGACACTACTAAGGGAAGAGCAATTAAGTTAACGCATTATATTGATTTATACAAGAGATTCTACGGCAAAATGCCAGATGACATTCATCTATTCGTAAGGAGGCTTGCTGACATTCCTATAACTATGAAGGATGAGATTCTTGCTGAATTGGAGAAGAAAGGGTGGAAAGAAACTGAGATTCCTGATCCTACTTTAATAGAAGAGCTTGTAAGGGTGAAGGAAGAATGATGAAGTTCGAACCTTATCAGACCGCTGAAATCCCTGGACCTCTTAAAGCTATCCCTGTTGAAAGACCTCAAACAGTTGCTGGCATTATAAGGAATGCTAAGAGGCCCATAGTAATTATGGGATCGAAGACGTTCGACGTAGTTCCAGAAAAGACATTAAGAGACATTATTCAAATATCCAAGCAGGTAGGAGCTGAGATTGTTGTAACGGGAGGAATTAACAAGAAGTTCGAGGAGATAGGGATAAAGGAGTTTAAATCAATGCCAGCAATGGAGTTAGCTGATAGGCTCAGAGATCCTGAATGGAAGGGGTTTGATGGTAAAGGGAACTATGATCTAGCGATCTTTGTAGGCTTTCGTTACTATTACGGTTGGCTAATACTTTCAGGACTAAAGCATTTCTCTCCAGAAGGCTTCAAGACCTTGAGCATCGAGCCTTACTACCAACCTCATGCAACTTTCTCCCTTTACAACATGAAGATCGATGCATGGTCTAATTACATCTCCTTAATTAAGGAGTCCTTGAAGGAGAAGAGGTGAAACTCCATGTCGATGTTTGAGGATATACCCGTTGATGTTGGGGTAATATACGAAGGTGAAAGGATTAGAAAAGCTCAAATGTACGTTGAGCTAGGAGGCCCTAAAGTAGATTACAAGTTCGAGTTAGTTAGAGCAAGGAGCATGGATGAAATTGAAGATGGCAAAATAACCATAATAGGCCCAGATCTTAACGAGTTAGAAGAAGGTGGAAGATATCCATTCGGAATATACATAGAAGTTGCTGGGAAGCAGATAGAAGAGGAATTGGAAGGAGTTATAGAGCGCAGAATCCACGAGTATACTAACTACATAGAAGGAGTCATGCACCTGAACCAGAGATATGACATATGGATAAGGGTTAGCAAGAACTCATATAAGAAGGGTCTCACATCCTTCAAGATTATTGGAAAGGTTTTGGAAAGGCTGTTCAAGAGCGAGCTACCCATAATTGAGAAAATGCAAATAACCTTCATAACAGATCCGAAGGAGGTTGAGAAAAGGTATAAGGAGGCCCTAGAGGTCTACGAAGCAAGAGATGCGAGAGCAAGAGGGCTTAAGGATGAGGAAGTTGACATGTTTTATGGCTGCTCACTCTGCCAGTCCTTCGCTCCAACCCATGTTTGTATAATAACTCCACAGAGGTACTCAAATTGTGGAGCAATAAGTTGGTTTGATGCAAGGGCAGCAGCAAGAGTTGATCCAAAAGGACCTCTTTTCCCGGTGGAGAAAGGAGAATGTCTGGATCCTATTAAGGGGGAGTATACCGGAGCTAATGAAGCTGTAAAGAAGAAATCCCTTGGGGCGATTAAGAGAGTTTGGCTTTATACCGCTTTCGGATATCCACACACATCGTGCGGGTGCTTTGAGGCTGCAGCATTCTACATACCTGAAGTAGACGGTTTCGGGATCGTTCATAGAGGATTTAGAGGAGAAACTGTGAATGGATTGAAGTTTACGACGATAGCTGACTCAACAGCTGGAGGCAGGCAGGTTGATGGCTTTCATGGAATTTCCATAGAATATATGCGCTCTCCAAAGTTTTTGCAAGCAGATGGGGGTTGGGAAAGGGTTGTGTGGGTTCCATCCGAAGTTCTAGAGAGAGTAAAGGATTTCGTTCCACCCCACTTAATTGGAAAAATTGCTACAGAGAAGGATGTTACAAATATAGAAGAGTTAAAAGAGTTCCTTAAGGAGAGAAATCATCCGGTAGTTGAAAGATGGAAGAAGATGGAAGAAATTGCAGTTGGAGCTGCTGAAGGAGCTCCAGAAGTTGGAGAACTCATAGAAATGCCAGTTGGAGCTGGAGGATTTCGAATAAGGTTGGAAAATGTGAGGATAGTGGCTAAGAAAGCAATAGTAAGGAAGGTGTCAAGACATGGGAAAGGAGAAAAATCGTAAGATCGACGATTTGTTAGCAGATCTGATAGGTAAGGAATTGGCAAAAGCTCTAAGTCAGCTTGGAGAAGTTGAAATAGAGCTTCAAGATGTCCAGATAATGGCTGAAAAACTAGTTTTATCAATTCAACCCAGTGCTCTTATTGGAAAAGAGGCCGTACCTGTGCTTGAAAAACCAAAAGAGCTTATAAAGAGTAAATTTGAACCACCAAAGGAGGAGTGGGTAGGAAAAGTTGTAGAGGTTAAGATAGGAGCTACTTCAAGCGAGGGTGGGACAAGGGACAGAACCATAGTTATAGGAGGCGAATCGGCGCCAGCTTTTCATCTCTTTATGGAAACACCACCCCATCCTCCAATCGTAGCTATGGATGTATTTGACATGGAGATAAGCCTTCCAAAGGCAATAAAGAAATACTACGGGGATGTGATGAGTGATCCAGCCGAGTGGGCTAGGCTTAACGTTGAGAAGTACAAGGCAGATATGATTAACTTCCATTTGGTCAGCACTGACCCCTTGTTAAAGGATACGTCCCCAGAACAGGCTGCCAAAAAGGTAGAAGAGGTTCTTCAGGCTGTTAAGGTACCAATATGCGTTGGAGGTTCGGGAGACCCAGCAAAGGACCAGAAAGTCTTCGAAAAAGTGGCAGAAGTTGCACAAGGGGAGAGAATACTCATAAACGATGTAACATTGGATATGGATGTCCCTAAAATGGGAGAACTTACCAAGAAATACGGTCATGCAATCATAGCCTTTACATCGATGGATCTTAACCAAGCAAGAGAGCTAAATAGGAAGCTCTATGATTATCTAGGCAAGGAGAACATAGTAATGGATACAACCACGGCTGCCGTAGGTTATGGTATAGATTATGCCTTTACAATAATGGAGAGGGCTCGCCTAGCTGCTCTTATGGGAGATGAAGAGCTTCAACATCCTATGGCTGCAGCTGCTTCAAACGCTTGGGCAGCCAGGGAAGCTTGGATGAGACTTCCTCCAGAATGGGGACCAAAATCTTTGAGAGGACCAATATGGGAAGCATTTACAGCTCTTACTTTGCTTTTTGCTGGCGTAGACTATTTCATGATGATACATCCTATTGCTGTTGAACTAACAAGAAACTTGATAAATGGCCTTGTTCGTGAGCGAAAAGAGCTACCTGAAGATCTTTATGAATGGATAGAAAGGGAGGCTTGAAAGATGGCGACAACAATCAGTCCAACAGATGTTTACAAGTACCTACCTAGAACCAATTGTGGGGAATGTGGAGAGAGCACCTGCATGGCCTTCGCAGTGAAGTTAGTGAACAGAGAAGCTTTCCTCGATCAATGTCCTCCTTTACTCACAGACGAATACATAGAGAACTACAAGAAACTTTGGGAAATGCTTAAGCCTCCTATCAAGGAGGTTAAGATAGGACCTGAGGACAGAGCGGTTAAGATAGGTGGAGAATATGTCATGTTCAGGCATGAACTAACCTACGTTAACCCGCCTCCCATAGCAATTGACGTTACTGACACAATGGATGAGGCCCTTTTAGTTGATAGGTTAAAGAAGATTGAGGAACTTATCTATTACTATATAGGAAGGAATATACACCTCGATCTCATAGCAGTAAGGTCCGTTAGCAGGGATCCAGAGACCTTCAGGAAGGTAGTTAGGAAAGTCAAAGAAAACACCAGTTTTCCTTTGATCCTTTGCTCCCTCGATCCAAAAGTAATGGAGGCTGGGCTTGAAGAACTTGAAGGCGAGAGACCCTTAATCTATGCTGCTACCAAAGATAACTGGGCTGATATGGGAAACCTAGCCCTTAAGTACGGATGTCCTCTTGCTGTCTATGCACCAGGAGATCTCGACCTTCTAGTTTCACTGGCAACAACTCTTAGGAAGTTCGGTATTGAGGATCTTGCCCTAGATCCCGGGTCCTTCCCGGGAGATCTTTTGCACAAGACTGTTACTAACTTCACGATGTTAAGGTGGAAGGGTATCAAAGAAGAGGATGAAATATTGGGCTATCCGCTCATAGGCTCAGCCATATCCGGTTGGTTCTACGTGGAAGGAGATGAAGAAACGAAGACATGGTGGGAGGCGATAACAGCAGCTGCACTCGTCATGAGGTATGCTGACCTAATAATGATGCACAGTCTTGCGGGATGGAATATCCTTCCGCTGCTAATACTAAGGGAGAACATTTACACAGACCCAAGGAAACCTGTCTCCGTGGAACCGGGGCTTAGAACCATAGGGCAACCCGACGAAAATTCCCCTGTAATGGTTACCACAAACTTTGCCCTAACATATTACACCGTCTTATCCGACATAGAA
>Ga0180300_10000378_pt1 | contig 19229 bp, 22 predicted proteins | sample GuaBasSediGuay15_FD_121798 | JGI IMG/M metagenome (GOLD analysis project Ga0180300, IMG submission 121798) | Subseafloor sediment microbial communities from Guaymas Basin, Gulf of California, Mexico - Guay15, Core 4569-2, 21-24 cm | ecosystem: Environmental > Aquatic > Marine > Hydrothermal...
ATATCTTGCCTTCGTGATGCAGGCTGCAGACGATTTCGCACATTCGGCAGCCACTGCAGTTGTAGAAGTCTCTAGCAATCCAAATAGGGGCTTTCTCGCTCGATTCCATAAGAGGTTTGGTGATTTGGTAACTTTTAAGCTTAGATACTTTCACCCAATGAACTGCTATTTTCTCGAGTAGAAAAGAAGATAAAATTCATCCACCCGCAACTGGCGGGAGAAAAGAAATCTCATCTCCCTCTTTCAGCTTCACATTTGGGTGTTGAGATCTACCATTTAGCGGGACTATTAGGTAGTCTGGATGGCTGCCTCTCTCTAAGTCTATTGGTCCGAATCCGTACTTCCTTGAGATCTCGAACACAGCCTCTGAGAAAGTAGTTCCATCCTTCACTTCGATCACTAACTCGCTTCCAATCTTCCTCGCCAAGAAGCCTACGAATCTCACTTTAACCCTCAAATCCGGATCAATTCGGGTAGAAATTGAACTTATAAAAATAGCTATGGCTGAGCCATTTGAAAGAGCGTCGTGACAAGACCTCTATCAAGGAAAGCCCACAAATAAGATGTTCACGGCTTCTCAGTTAATCTTAATATTTCTCTTCGTAACACAGCCCAATGCCTCGCTTTGAATGCACAAAATGCGGCAAGGAATTTCCATTTGATTCCGCCCTAACAAGGTGTACTAGTTGCGGAGAACCCCTTGAAGTTAAGTATGAGTTTGCAAGCCCTGAAATTCACAAAAGCGAGTTTCTGCTTGAAAAGTATCGAGATTTTCTCCCATTTTCCAGGCCGAACAAGGCATTGAGCTTGGGAGAGGGTTTTACCCCTCTTCTAAGACTGAAAAAATTAGGAGAGATGCTTGGTCTCCACAATTTGTATGCGAAGAACGAGACAATGAACCCCACATGGTCCTTTAAGGACAGAGGGACGATCTGCGGGATCCAATACGCCCTGGATAGTGGGTATTCAGAGGTCGGTACGGTATCGACTGGAAACATGGGTGCTTCAGTTGCGGCGTATGGGTCCAGGGCTGGTATGAGGACTCACATCTTGGTTAGCTCCTCCATAGAATTAGAGAAAGTGATACCAATCTCTGTTTATGGTGCTCACGTTGTAAAGGTGGAAGGAGACTATGGAAAGCTCTATTACGAAAGTTTAAGGGTGGGAGAAGAACTTGGCATCTGTTTCATAAACTCAGACCACCCTTTGAGGATAGAGGGGTCTAAAACCATCGCTTTTGAGATTTGCGAACAGATGTCATTTGAGCCTCCGGATTGGGTGATAGTGCCGACAAGTTCTGGCGGAAACTTCAGGGGCATAGTCAAGGGATTTATCGAGTTCAGGGACCTTGGATTAATAGACAGGTTGCCAAGATTCATTGTAGTGCAAGCTGCTGGCTGCTGTCCTATAGCTCAAGCATTTAGAGAGGGAAAAGAAGAGATCAGACATTTCGGCAGGCCGAAAACCATTGCTCACGGGATAAGCAACCCCTACCCGCCTAGCGGTAACGAGGTATTGAGGATTTTGAGGAGATTGCATGGAATAGCGCTTACGGTTAATGATGAAGAGATAATCAAAGCACAGCTCCTCCTTGCAAGGGAGGTGATCTTCGCTCAACCAGCTGGCGCAGTACCGATAGCGGCTTTAGATGAACTCGTCTCAAAGGGCATAATAGATAGAAATGACACCGTTGTTTGTGTGATAACAGGAGCGGGTCTGAAATACCTTCATTCGGTAAGACAAGTCTCTCATGAAATCACAACCATACCCTTTGAGCAACTGAGTTCAGCTCTTTCAAATGCTAGACCTTCTGGATCTTAATTGGATGAACCAGCGCTTTCTAGAACCCTAGGAACTTTACCCAAGAACTCAGCAGCTGTGAGAAGCTTCTTTTTAGATCTCTCAGCGGTTTCCCAGACTTCTCTTGTCCTCTCTCTAAACCTGGCTTCTCTGACAAGATGGTGGTCGTAAATTATGAGTTCGGTGTCTGTTTCCTCTATTATTCTCACGGCGTTTTCTATGGCTCTATTTAGATTGATCCTATTTAGCAGGTAGCCGAACATATAGGTCATTGGACCATCCAAGATAAGTACATCGGGGTTTTCTTTAATTATCCACTCTGCATAATCCTCTATTATTGGACCGTTCATATCGCTCGAGTGTAGAAGCTTTTCTCCTTTATACTCTATTACAGTGGCGAAAACCCATCCTAAGCTGGAAAATTCGATGCCATGGAACAAGGGCTTCGTGAACCTTATCCTAGTATTGCCTAGATGGATTTCCTTGCCTTCCAAGAACCTTATTTTTAGGCCTTTGAACTCAAATTCCGGTATCTCCCGCCATTCACTCCACTTCTTGACCTTCTTTTCGAAAGTACTCAGACCTCTCTCAAGCAACTCCTCCCTTCTCTTATTGTAATCTCCGAAGTCTCTACGCACTGCAATAGGCAACTCTTCTAGTGGATTTTGAAACTTCTTTACCCTAGGTTCACTTAACAAGGATTCTAACTTCATTCCGCCAAAATGCTCGCAGATTTTGGAGTAAAAATCCTCCGCTCTGGATCGCTGAGAATCGTTAATGTATTGATTCGGGTCCTTTGCAACAATGAGCTTTCCTTCATAGACGCTCATGTCCTCGGGGAAATAATGATCGTAATGGTAGTGGGAAATTACGATTACCTCCGCTTCCCTGCTTGCCCTTTTTATTGCTTTTTTCCCTTGATTTCTCCACAAGATCTTATTGACAGTGCTTGCTGGGAAGCTAGGGTGCATTATGGCGACACCAGGATCAATCATTACAGAGATATCTGGTGTCTTGACAAGAGTGCATGAGCTTTTTGCACCCAACGAGTCAAACCATACTGGTTTAAACGAAATGTGCACGTCTTAAAAGAGATTTACAGCGCTTAAAAGGCTATGGTATGGACCCGGGGGGTAGAATTAAGGTAGGAGATCCTCTAAATTTGGAAGTGTGCCTTGGGGATTCGAGAGATATTCAGCCAAGATGTTTCCTCCTGACGCCTCTTTTGTGAATTGAGAACAGACCTATCGATGGCACTATTAGAGAATAATAGTGAATAATATCTCCTAGGTCTAATAGGCATAGAAGAGGGCCAGAAACCACAATCATCGCGAAAAGAACGAATTTTGAGGGTGAATCATCTAGGAGGAAATCCCTTAAAGACCTATCTCCCCTTATATACCAAATTATAAAGATCAGAGCCGAGATAGAGAAAGATACGTTTGTTAACAACAGATAAAGAGGGTCCGAGGTACGATAAAAAGTAGGAAATAGGCTAAGGAAGATAAGCCCGGGTATGCTTACCAGGAATAAAGCCCTTACATCACCTAGATCGCCATACTTCGCCATTCTCTTCCTTCTAAGCGTGTATGCTTTCATGGTGTAGATCAACACATAGCACAAAAGGGAGAGAGATAACATCCAAATTAGAGAGGGAATCGGATTAAAGTAAGCCAGCAAACCAAATGCGAGTAAAAGAACCGAGATTATAAAACCCAGGATGGGCCAGAAACCTTCTCTGGCAACTGTTTTAATGCTTGATCCCAACAAGCCTGGAAGAGCGGAGACCTCTGAAAGGGCAAAGATTATCGAGATCAAGTCATATACCACTGAAAACAGCGCCATCGAGGGCGGCGAATTTGTGTGAATGAAAATCATTGAGATTGCACTGTTCACACCAGCGCATCCAGCCAATATGGATGTAGCTAACAAGATATCTCTTGCGGCCCCAGGAAGGATTGAGGGCATTAAGATCAACATAAAGAAGCACAGGATGCCGAAATACCATAGGCATGAAAAAGGATAGATTGGTGTGTAAGCCCCGAGAAATCCTCCTGTGAGAACTGCAAAACCGAAGAGAGCTGCCCGATCGTATCCCTTTATTCTGAGGGATAAGAGCATAAAGACAACATATGGAACCCATAAGAACAAAGGATAGAGTTCCTTCGTGGTCAAGGAACTTGCAAGGCCAAAACTAAGTAAAACCGGGTAGAAATAGGTCAACAATCCACTCGATTCTCCTCTATATGGAATTCCAATATAGCTTGCTTTTCCGCCTAGAAATATTATGGTGGAGAAGAAGAGGGCTAAAGTGGACAGAAATACGTAAAACGTCGCAAACTCTGATGTAATATTGTCTATCCTTTCAAATGTTTGATATAGAGCGTTTATTATGATTTCAGCATCCTGCAAAGCGTTTGTTTCCATTGAATCTTTTAGAGAGGATAGCATGACCTCGCACTCACTTCCTCCCTGAGACAAGACCTTATAGACCCACCAAACCTGTGGTCTTTGAAATGCGCTCTTTGTAGAGAGGTTCTCAAAAACCTCGATTAGGGAAAACCAAGCAGAATCTTCCAGAGCGGAGTCCTTCAATTCTTCAACGATTTTGATAGTGATTCTCATTTCGCTAGGAGCCGGATAGCGTTGAATCAAAGCCATGCTGTAAAGGAAGAGAAGATTTATCAGAAACATGAACGCTAGAAGTAGAACTCCTCTTCTGGAACGCCTTTCATATCGCCGGGTCATTGTGATAAGGAGAGAAACTCCGATAGTGCCAAGGAAAAGACCTATCCCCGAGAGATAAAGGTTCGGGATGAACTCAATTAACCATTCGCTTAACAAGGGAAGCGAAAATCCTGTAATAAACAGGGTTAGCCCCGTTATGTCCTTAGCAGAAATAGGGAGGGTTTCGCGAGACCAGCGTTCTTGGATCATACGGACATCTCCCTTTCTTTAAGGATTTTATCACGGATGGTTTCTTATCTTCAAGACCTAGCTGGCAATTCCCCTAACATTTAGTCATAGTAGTTGAATGTTCAGATTAAATAAATTCCTGTTCACTAGGAATTTGAAAGGTCTTGAACCAACCTGAGATCTCATTATGGATGATCGAGGAGGTCTTTTCTTCAAGGGGAAGGATAAGGGTTTTGTATCTCCTAACCCGAGCTGAGGCTTTGAACATAACAAGACTTGCGAGGGAAACCAAACTCAGCGTTGAAATGGCAAAGAGACACTTAAAGAAACTATCGGAGTTGGAGGTTGTAAGGGAATTAAAGTTAGGAAGGTTGAAGTTTTATCAGCTTAATAAGGATCACCCTCTTGCTGACAGAATAGTTGCCCTTTTTTCTGGCGTTAGTTTGTACTTAAAGGAGTGAAAATGGCTTCACAAATTACGTGAGGATCAAGACAAAGGTATCCAAACATATTTAGAGAAAGAGCTTTTTTAGGAGTAGGCATTTCTTGGAGGAGAACTCAAATGTCTTTGGTAGATGTGATACTTAGCCGAAGAAGTATAAGGAAGTATGAAAGGAAAGACATCCCTCAAGACATCCTAAATAAGATTCTCGAGGCTGGGAGGCAGGCTCCTTCTGCAAGGAACATACAGCCTTGGCACTTTATCGTGATAACTGATGAAAAGATCAAGGAGAAGCTCTCTCAAGGGAGATATAACTGGTTTATAAGGGAGGCTCCGATTACAATTGTTGGATGTGCTGATCTCAATAGCTCAAGGAAATGGGCAGTTATCGACACTACAATTGCACTGCAAAACATGGTGATCGCTGCCTGGGCTTTGGGTATAGGTTCTTGCTGGATAGGCGATTTCGTTGAAGACGAGGTCAAAAAGCTATTGAATGTACCCAATGGTTGGAAGGTTGTGGCTCTTATCTCCTTTGGCTATCCGGCCGAGCACCCAACAACAAGGGAAAAGAAGACCTTGGAGGAAATCGTAAGTTTTAACCGATTTTAGGAGAAACGTCCCGATATTGGGCAGAATAACAGAATTAAGAGTATGTAAGGGATTTTTCACGTTGAAATCCTCTATTAATGTGTTATTAAGGTTGAGATTAAATTTGTCTAAAGTGAAACGTTCAAGGGGAAGTGTGAATGGGGCAAGCAAAAAGAATGGTTGGCAAGGTTACCCATTATTTCACAAAGATTGGAGTTGCTGTCATAGAGTTAGAAGACGAGCTTAGAATTGGCGATGAAATATCCATAGAGGGTGCCACTACCCGACTCAGACAAAAGGTTACTTCAATGGAAATAGAGCACAAGAAGGTGGATGTAGCAAAGGCGGGAGAATCGGTTGGACTTAAGGTCGTGGAAAGAGTAAGGGTAGGAGACATAGTTTACAAGCTAGAGGGCTAAGGGGCAAAGGCAGGATTTGCCAAATAGATGAATTCTCTGCTGTAAACCTAACGTGAAAAAGTATTCAAGGTGGATGTCAGTGTGTCTTGAAGACTACAGACGATTGGCAAGGATATTAGATGCCCCACCCATGTTCTTGGACCTGCTTCCTTTCATGGTTAAACCTGATGAAGTCTCGATTCTCCTTGGTCTTAGCGAAAGGAAAACCGTTAAAGAGCTATCCTCGCAGCTAAATCAGCCTTTAGATTTCTTGAAATCCAGAGTGCAGAACCTCTATAGAAGGGGTTTCTTGAAGAAAGAGGTTGACGGCGAGGTGTATTACTCTGTAAAATCCTTTCGAAGCGTTATCGATAGACATCTCGCGGAAGGTAGAACAAAGAATCTTAAGAAATACGTGGGTGCTCTTGCAAAGTATCTTATGGATACACATGTTGAAAGAGCTAAGGAGAACCCCTATCCGGGGTCAAAAGTACTACCCATACCTCAAGCAATAGTTGAACCAGTCTCTATAGTAATACCTTTTGAGAACGCTATTTCGATAATCGAGAAAGCAGATTCTATATCGTTGAGAAATTGTGATTGTAGAATGACGTTTAATAACTGTAATAATCCGTTGAGAACCTGTATAGCTCTAAATGAGTTTTCAGATGAGTTGATTGATCGTGGAGTGGCCGAAAGCATCTCTTTGGAACAGGCAAAGGAGGTTTTGGATGAGGCAAATAGACATGGTCTCGTGCATCAAGCATTGTACACGGATTGGGTAAGAGGGAGATTTTCGATATTTGTAGTTGCTGTCCCTGTTGTTGTATGTATTTAGGAGCGCTCATGAATTATGGAGTCAAGCATCACGTGGCAAAATCTGGATTCTTGTCGGTAGTAGACCAAGAGAGATGTATTGGGTGCAGAATTTGTGTGAAACGTTGTATTTGAGGCCAGAAACGTTGTTAACAGTAAGTGTACTGTAGATAAGGAGAGGTGTTTCGGATGTGGTTTATGCACTACAGTATGCCCTGTTGAAGTGGTTAGATTGGTAAAAATCGAATAAAAAGGTGTTCCATTAAGCTAACAATATTAACTTCAAATGAATTGGATGAAGTTGTGCTAAGTAACGTAAACTAGATGGTAAGCCCAGCTGTTATTTAGATAGGCTGGATCCTCTTAAATCATAATTTAAAATATAATTGGAGCATTTGGTAGTATGTGGCTTCCAGACATGGCATAATCAAAATCCTAGTTGTCCTGTTGATTGTCGTAATTCTGATCGGTTTAGGTTTTTTCCTGTCATACAAAAGAATCCCGAAGCCCTCACCAAGCCCAAAGCCTTCGCCGTATCCAAAGCCCACAATCAAGCCCAGCGAAGGGGAGGAACTCTTAGACAAGATTCCACACATCTATAACAAACCCAAGAATTGGAATGGAAAGACGATAATCTTCGTCCATGGTCTTGGAAGGAGCAAAGATGCATGGACTGAAGACATGAAATCCTTTGAAGATTTAGGCTATGCGACTTTCGCATTTGACTTACCTTTCCACGGAGAGAGGGGAACCTTCTCTGGCGCTGAACAGCTCCCTACCCTCATAAAAGAGGGATCAGACGAAATAGTAATCATTGCTGATTTCTTGAGGATGGATGGTGCTTCGGAGGTATATCTAATCTCTAGAAGTCTGGGAAGCATCGTTTCGGCAGTAGCCCTAGGCAAGGGAGCAGAAATAGAAAAGACCGTTTTACTCCTACCCTCTGCAAACCTAAGATATGTATTCAAATTTGGCAGCGTTGAGGAGAAGCCTTCGTGGCTTGACGACAATGAAGTCCTAAGCGAAATCGATCCCCTCTACTTCCTTCCGAACTACACGGGCAGAATCCAGTTTCATATTGGGAAGAAAGACAAACTCCTTACCCCGGAAGCCGGTGTCTTTGCTTATAACGCAGCAATTCTTGCTAAAGAGAGAAAGTTGATATGGCATGATCTATCCCATTCGATGCCTCTTTCCGAGTATTTTGAACATGCTAAAGAGTTTTTCGAACGCGATAAAGTTGTTATGAGGGCATCGGAACTCGTTAAGGGGGCATCCATTCCTTCTACCGGGGGAAATGGCGTATGTGATGGTGGTGAGAGCTGGGAAACTAGCCCCTTCGATTGTAAAGAGAAAGTTGTGCTTATTGCCTTTCAGTTGCACATAGAAGAAGTCGTTGAAAGAAAACCCTATGACAGCGATAAGGCTCTCTTCGAAAAGTATGCAAACATCTTAGATAGACTTGCGGCGGTTTTCGAAAGCCATGGGGCAAAGATCTCAATACAAACAGAGAAGAACTTTGCAATAGCTGATGTTAAGTTTGGCAGGTATATCCTGAAAGAACTCGCCGAAAGAGGTCATGGAATCGGTGTCCAAAGCCACCTAGGTCACCACATGAAGCGGTTAAACCTCGACACCGACGAGGAAAGACTAAGCTATACGAGAGAGGTAAAGGAAGCAGTGGCGAGGGCTATTGGTAGAGAACCAACCAATATCGGTGGAGGATTTGAAATGGATAACATCAACTTGCTAGGAAATGTTGACGGAGGACTGGGCTTCATTTCGATGACTGCTGTTGAGAAACCCTATTACATGCAAACCAATAGGCAACCAGCATGGCTCCACCCTTGGATACTACCACCAGTTCAAATGATCGATTTAAGCGATCCTTCTTGGCTATCGCATAATATTGAGGGAAGCATAGTATACATCCCCGGTTGGTATATGAGTGAGGGGCTCTTCGAGATAGATTACAGAAAGAACAAGAACTGCTTTGATCTAGCGACCCAGTCGCTCTACAAAGCTTTGGAAGATGCGGATCCACGTTTCATAAACGTATGGTGGGCAAGCGCTCATCTCTATCAGTGCGGGAGAACTGAAGAGGAGGTAGAAGAGATACTCAGCGCCTATGACAGGTGGTTAAGCGAGGTAGTTGACCCATTGGTAAAGGAAGGTAAAGTTAGGTGGATGACCTTTGATGAGATTGCCGAATTCTACCTAAAATGGGAGAAAGAACGCTTTATGTTCATCTCAGCGTTAGCACAAAAATCAGCAGAAAAAAGCAATGATGTTCTGGCTAAAACCAATAGTTGGATGAGAGTTCAAGGGTTGTCCATGTACCTCGAACTCCATGGTCATCAATGTAGCTTCGAGGAATAGCTTATGTTGAAATGACTAAACTAGTTTAGCGCTCTGACCCCTGACTCCACTTTTTCCTCAGGATAAACCAGTAATCCATCTCTGATCTCAGCGAAAGGAGTCATTTCGTGTTCAACAGCTCTTTCCTTATCTATAATATGGATAACTCTGTGCCCGAGCATAAGTAGATAGTCAGATAGTATTCTCCTGTGACATCCCCAATACAGCTTTTCAGCACACATCAGAAGGGTTTTTCTTTCTTCAGCGAGTTCAAGCAGTCTTCTAATTCCTTTTTTGAATTCATCACTTAAGGTATGATCTGCATAGTTCCTAAAGCCCATCTTTCTCCAGCCTTTGTTTGGGGAGTTTTTCCCCAAACCTATTCTTCTCCTTCCTCCTAACTCCCTTCCAAGCCATTCATAGGCTATTCCATTTTTTAGGAGGACCTCTTTTAATTTATGACGGTCGAAATGAGGATTTCTTTTCGAGTGTGGCCAGCTCCTGATGTCTATCAACAACTCTATCCCATAAGTCTTCAGTATATCCAAGAACTCCTTGAAGCTCCTTGTTGTGTGACCTATGGTGTAGAACTCCATGACTAACTCATTGATATACTTCTGCCTCTATAAAGCTTCGAGACTCCGCGCCATAATCAAAATCAGGATCTCAAGAAACGTTTTTGATTTAGAAGCACGAAATTAGATAGAAAAGATAGTAGGGAATTTCGTTAAGAGAATTGATTATCACTTCAAAGAACCTAGTCCAGAAAATACAGGACATGTAATCATTGCCGTATTAGAGAGAGTAAAGGAAGTGAAAGTAGACAAAACAGCGGTTGCTAGCACATCAGGAGATACAGCTGTAAAGCTCTGCAAAGCCTTAGAGGGAAGGGCAAAGGTCATAGCTATCTCCTATGAAAAGATGAAGCGAGAAAATATAGAAGAATTAAGGAAATGGGGGGCTAAGATCGTAGAAGACAGATATATCGATTTCGACAAGAGGGTTAGGGACACGCTCTGCACCTTAGGACCAGGGTTCAAAGTTGCGGTTGAGGTCGTCCTCATCTCAGTCGACGAAGGATTGGTTGGCGTTGGAGAAGAGGTTATTGCAATCGGTGGGACCGATAAAGGAGCTGACACTGCTATTTTGGTGAAAGCCGCCTCCACCGAGGGCATAATAGGACCTGATCCCAATGAGAGGCTAGAGATAAGGGAGATTATCGCCTTACCCTTATTGAAGAAGTGGTGGGAGTGAATACGCACTCACTCGATGGTAGTCCTCCTGAACACCCATGCAGAGATGCTGACGAATATGGATGAAGTTACAAGGAGCATGATTATGTCCGCGATCAAGCTATTCACACCAGTTCCAGTTAGAGCTATTCTGGCTGCATCTACTCCATATGTAAGTGGATTAATCATAGCAATGGCTCTCATCCAAGTAGGCATTGTCTGAACTGGGTAGAAAGCCCCGCTTAGGAAGAGGATGGGCATCGACAGGAAAGTGTTTATCAGCTGAAAGCCCTCCATGCTCCTCATCTTTGACCCTATTATTATTCCAAAGCTTGTGAAGCTAAGGGCTACCAAAATCATGGACACAAGCACAACGGGGATGCCTGCTAGATTTATGCTGGGCGCAAGGGCGCTTGCCAACGATAGGATTAAGATTCCTCTAATGACAGAGGTGGTGGAATCTCCTAGCGCCCTTCCTAGGATCGTTGCATCCCTTGACACCGGTGCGACCAATACCTCCTTTAGAAAGCCAAACTCCCTGTCCCAGATCACTGATATCCCAGACATGAAGGATCCAAAGAAAACGCTCATCATAACCACGCCAGGAACCAAAAACGGCAGATAATCTATATTTCGGTTCATCCCTCCTGACATCGTTCTAAATGTGCCTGAGAAGCCTAGGCCGAAGAATATGAGCCAGAAGATGGGTTGAACTATAGAGCCTATAACCCTAGACTTTGCCCTCAAAAATCTCTTTATCTGTCTGTACCACATTATGTGAACTGTCCTGATGAATCTTTTCAAGAGATCACCTCCTTCCTCCTCTTCTCATTCTTATCCTCCTCATCCTGACATGATCGAAGAATGTTGCTTCCTCATCCCTCAATCCCTTACCAGTTAGTTGTAGGAAAACGTCCTCTAAACTTGGCCTGAGATAACGGACTTCTCTAATCTCAACTTCTAGCCTTTGGGCTTCTTGTAGAACTTTTGGAATGGTCTCGGGCGCGTTGTTTACGGAAAGGCTTATGATCCCATCTTTCAGAACCTTTAAGTCACGAATGGAATCAAGGGACCTGAGCCTTTCGATAAAGATCTTTTCTTGACCATCCAATGTTGTATTAAGGTAGATTATCTCGTTTCCCACCTTAGATTTGAGTTCTTCAACAGTTCCTAGGGCTATTATCCTTCCATAGTCAATGATCGCAACCCTATCACAGAGCTTCTCTGCCTCTTCCATGTAATGAGTTGTCAAAAATATTGTCATTCCTTCTTCACTCTTTATCTCTCTTATGTAGTCCCAGACCTTTGCCCTGCTTTGAGGATCTAGACCTAAAGTTGGCTCATCTAAGAACAAGATCTCTGGGTTGTAGAGCAAAGCCCTTGCTATTTCCAGCCTTCTCATCATTCCCCCGCTGTAGTACTGAACGATTTTGTTCTCCCATCCTTTCAACTCGACGAATTCAAAGAGCTCCTTTATCCTTAACTTAAGTTCCCTTGAGGAGATGCCATATAATCTGCCGTGAATGTACAGGTTTTCCCAGCCCGTTAGCCTCCTGTCTAGAGTGGGATCCTGGAAAACAACTCCTATCTTCTTTCTGACCTTGTCTGGCTCCTTTATTATGTCGTATCCAGCTACTCTGGCCGAACCCTCTGTAGGTCTCATCAATGTTATCAACATGTTTATTGTAGTTGTCTTTCCTGCCCCATTGGGGCCTAAGAAACCGAAAATCTCCCCCTCTCTAACTCGAAATGTGACATTATCAACAGCTAAAACATCTCCAAATCTCTTTGTCAAACCTTCTGATTCTATAACGTCCATATAGACACCTCGCCGTGTTTCCTACTTCTCCTCCAGCTCGGCTATTTTGGAATCAATCATCTCCAGTCTTCTTTTGATAGACTCTCTAATCATCTTGAGCAATTCTAGCTTCGTTTTTTCATCCTCTATTTCGTTTATCAGGTGCAAAAAGCCGAAAGGCCAGAATATTAAGGGATGTTCCCTCTCTGCCATCCTCTTTATGATCTTCTCCTTAAGCGTCGGGGGCAGATGCCAAGAGATGCACTGATAGTACTTCTTCGTGAAGTCTAGCTGCCTCTCTATAAAGCCCAGATTCTGCCTCATTGCCTCCTCTCCATCTTTAGTCAATAAGTAGTGTTCTCTATCTTCCTTGAGCTCTGTCCTTATTAGACCTCTTGTCTCCAGCCTTCTTAGCGCAGGATATATGGTTCCAGTCTTTGGCTCCCAGACCCCTTCAAATATTTTTTTGAGCTCTTTTATTATCTCATATCCATACATGGGCTTCTTTTTCAGCTGAAGTAGAATCAGAAGCTCAATTGGAGAGAGCTTTCTTCCCAAAACAAAGCCCTTGTGTCTCATAGTAGACTTCTATATAGTAGAAGTCTACTATATTTAAAGTTTGAGTCTCCTGACGGCATCCAAAAGTCTCAGAGAGGAGAATAGTTAGGCTGATGCACTTAATGCATCTTCTAGAAACACAATATGGCCGAAAGAGATGAAGACATCACAGATAGCAACATAAGGCTGACATTGTTCTGAATTTAAAAGACACAAACCCCCCTCTTTTAACGTCCCATAAAGTGTGGCTTGAGAGATGAGGATAGAACCATGGGTTTTCCTATTGTTGCTGCTACCAGTGCAGGCCATCCTAGGACAACCTGTTTGGAATGTCCCAATAGGAGATTTTGTGGGGTCTTTGGACATCTCAGCAGATGGTAGTTATGTTGTAGCAAGTAGCTTGTATATTGAAGCTGGGGTTGGTAGGATTTGTCTTTTTGACAAAAATGGAACCGTTGTTTGGGATTACATAGCAAACTTCCCTATAAGCACAGCAATCTCTGCAAGCGGAAAACATATAGTTGTTGGAGTCAGATCAGAGGGAATATTCTATCTCTCTAGAGAAGGGGAGCTCATTTGGAGTTACAGATTCGGAGACTTCTATTTTGACGTTCAAATTTCATCCGATGGAAATAGCGTTGCAGTAAGCACATCTAGCGGGAATGTGTATTATTTTAATGGAGAGGGGAAGAAGTTATGGAGCTACCGATTCTCAAGCTGGTTTATACCGATTTCCATGTCCTCTGATGGAAGTCTTGTAGCAGTTGGAGGCAGTTATGAGGTTATGCTCCTAAGTAGGCTTGGGGAAATCTTGTGGAACTCTGAAGTTGATTGCGAAGTCCAAAAGATCTCGATCTCTCCTGATGGAACTTACATTATGGCAACGAGTGGTAACAGCATATACTTCTTAGACAGCCGTGGAGAAATCTTGTGGAGCTCTGAAGTTGAGGGAGAGATTCTCTCAATAGCTTTTTCATCCGATGGAAATAGCGTTGCAGTTACAAGCATCCTTAAAGAGGGTTCAGAGAACAAAGGTGTGGTTTCGTTCTATAACAGCTATGGAGAACTTCTGTGGAGTTACGACATCGGAAGCTGGGCAGTTGTCTCCATATCATCCGATGATCCGATGGAAATTATGTTGTAGTGGGAGGGGAGAGACTTCATGTCTTGGACAAGAGCGGGGGGCTTTTGCTTAATCTTTCGGTAGGAGAAGCCCCAATACACGTGATTTCGTTATCTGCGGACGCAAACAGCGTTGTGATAGGAACTGGCGGAGATTTGATTTTCTTCTCTCTCGAAGAGATGCTGCGACAGCACCCTCCGAAAATAGAGGCAAAGCCAACGGCCTTTGAGAAATTTTTTGCTTCAGTTTCTCTGATAATTACTTTGTCACTCATTGGAACGCTATTTCTAATTCTTAAAAGGAAGATAAGCTAGGATCAGAGAGATCGTGTAAGATCCTATGCAGAAATTTATCTTCATGGTTCTCCTCTTTCACGATGGCTTGAAATCATATTTTACGGCATGAAGCACATATCTAGGAGGAAAAACACCTCCTTTCTCCTGAAAGGACTTCTTTACATCTTCTATTGCTTCTAAAAAGGCTTGTCTTAGTCCTGTGTAGGTTATTTTCGTGATCTTTTCCGACGATTTCGTAACAAAATGTTCTATTCTTCTTTTTGATACCCTTTCTCCCTTAAAAATTGCCCATTCGCACTTTCGGAACCCGACTATCTTCATCATAAATTCTAGATCCTCGGGCTCAACTTCGTTTCCATGAGGTCTTCCTATCAAATGGGAAATTGCCTTTGCAAGCTGCCACCTCAAAACAGCGACTTCCTCCTCTTCGGACAAAGGTTTAAAGCGCGGACACTCGTCGCTAAGAACAATCTGCCCACCTTTCTTTAGAACCCTGTGAAATTCTGAAATAGATCTCATAAGACGACAAGGAAATCGATTTATGTCAGAGATCGTGCGAGTCGATATAATAACGTCTATAGACTCAGATTCTATTTGAGGCATATTTGAGAGGTCTGCTTTAATGAAGATCACCAAATCTATCAACCCGTTCTCTTCTAAGAGTTTCTCAGCTAGCTCAAAGCACTTTGGATCTATGTCTATGCTTATGATCCTTCCTTTTCGTTTTTGCATGCTTATCCTCTTGGCAATTTCCAGCGTCGTGATCCCAAACCCAGTTCCAGCGTCCAACACAACCTTGCCACTTAAATCAATGTCTTTCCAGAAATATTCCTCAAAACTCAACCTGGTTTCTACCCGTACCATGTCTCAGTTTAGTTTGAGATCATTACCCTAAATAAAATATCCAGCTCTTCTTGCCTTTTAAGGCGAAACTTATCCTTGGCGCTAGTCTATTACTCAGAGTTTTAAATCTACCATTAAATCTGGTCTGTTGGTAGCGATTCCATCGGCTCCTCTTCTCTTAAGTTCTTTTGCAACATCTAACTCGTCAACAGTCCAAGGGATAACCTTCAGCTTCATCCTGTGGGCAAATGCTATGGCTTTCTCTGTAGCCAAGCGATAGTATGGAAGGACCGCCTCGCATCCAAGCTTTTTTGCTCCAATTATTCCATCAAATGGTTTAACGTAAAGAAAACCCGTATGAGCTTCTCTACGAACTTCCTTAATCGAGGTCAGGGCACCTGAGCTGAAGGATATGAACAGCACGCTGTCCATTATTCCCATGCTCTCAACTAAACTTAAGCTAGGAATTGCAGCTTCATCAACCTTTATCTCTAAAAACAGGCACCCCTTTCCCCTAATTTCTTCCAAAACCTCTTGAAGAATGGGAATCTTTTCACCTTTTCCTGCATCTAGAGCCCTTATCTCTTCCAAAGAAAGCTCAGAAACCAAGCCAGTTCCGTTTGTGGTCCTGTCAACGGTTTCATCGTGAATTATGACCACATGACCGTCCTTTGAGACCCTAGCGTCGACCTCGACCGCATCAGATCCCATTTCAAAAGCTCTTCTTATTGATCGTACGGTGTTCTCTGGCTCGTAAGCACTAGCTCCCCTGTGGACTACTACAAAAAACGCATCATACATCTCTTCTATTGATTGAGGCATTAAATAGCATTACTCCCCTTAATTAATACGTGTTTTGCTCTGCTCTCCTTTCTTTTCCAAGAGATCTCCTCAAGAATTCGAAAAGCAATATGATGAGTATAGTTAGCGACAGAGAAATCTCAATTGTTATGGGAAAGCCCCTGAAGACAGGTATTAAGATTGTTGGAATCATCCCTCCCCCAATTCCCATAAACAGGGCCAGAAAGATATGCCTAAAGGTCGCATCAAGTTTTGAGGGTGACTTGGAAAAGTTAGCATAAATTCTTCCTACAGGATAATATAAGACAAAGCTCATCGTAAGGAATGCTGCTTCGTTGAGGTTTGATGCCGTTGTTAGCAGGCTGGCAATCCAGAAAGTGGGAGCTACTAAATCATATGCTCTGCCCCATTTAAACAAAAGGAAGGCCAAACAAAGTATTCCTAACATTATTACTGCCATTGAATTGCTTTTCAGGAATGAGTAGATCATGCTAGCTATCAGAAGGGCAGATGAAAGCAGACCTAGGGGCAGCCAGCTATCCAATTTTCATCCCTCCAAGAATTGCCTTAAGGGGACGTTTTATGTCCCAGTCGTAAACTTCTGCATCTTCAGCCATTTTCCTCATGAGAGTATTTCTCTCCAGTTCCAAAATCTTCGACGCTAATGAGACTTCCTTTCCTCCTTCAACGATCTGGGATTCAATGGAGATTGGAGAGGGAGAAACCACAATAACCCTAAATCCAGACCTCTTGAGTATCTTAACTCCTTTGGCTACAGATTCGTCCAAAAATGGCGTTACTATGATTATCTGGGCACCAGGAGTTAAATATACGTTGACGAAGTTTCTAATGAGGAAGTCAAAGGGCTCTTTGCCCCGCGGCCTCAAGGAACTCAGCGCATAGGCAATTCTTAAGAAATGCTTGGAACCATGGTCTGGATGAACCCATCTAGGCACACCTCCTAGGGAGATAAGACCAACCCTGTTTCCAACCTGTAAAACGTAGTGGGCTATAGAGGCTGCAACCCTGGCTGAGTAATCCAGAGCATTCACCCTTCCTCCTAGGGCATTCACTTCCCTCGAGTCTACCACAATTATAACATCAGCCCTTTTCTCAGCCTCATACTCGTTTGAAATAAGTCTAGCATGTCTTGCGGTTGCTTTCCAATTTATTTTTCTCATTGCATCCCCAGGCACATACTCCCTTAACCCATGAAAGTTCATTCCTTCGCCTATCATCTTCGAAGGGACATGACCAGGGGTTGGTCTCGTTCTAATAGCCCTCAACTCAACTCTCTTGATCCAAGTGACTTCTGGAAGGGCTGTTAAGTAGTTTCTCACGGGAATGACTTGCTTCCATGTGAACAGGCCGAGGGGATCCATCACATCGACTTGGACCTTCTCAAAAGCCCACATTCCTCTCTTAGTTCCAACTCTATACCTAAACTCCCGTGTTTCCCCGGGCTTTAAGGACATGAGGTGTGAAGGATTGCCCTCAAGCAACTCCAGACCTTCTGGCACGAAATCGCTGACTAAAACCAAGTTTAAGGTAGAGCCAGCGTTGTGAACTCTAATTTTCACCTCAATATCTTCGCCTTCGAGCACCAGCTCTCTATCAAGAGTTCTTTGGATAGAGAGCACCGGTTCCCTTATCAAAAAGCGGGATGTAAACAAAACAAATAGGATTGGATACAAAGATGCTAAAAGCCACCACTTCATCGTAGCTACTGCTAAAATAACTGACATGAAAGCAGAAACAGCAAGGATTATGGCAATGTTGCTGAACAGCGGCTTTGATTCAGACAAACTTTGGGACTTCAACCGTTTCCAGCAGCCTCCCAACTATGGACTCCTGCGTAACGTTTGTGTACCAGAACTCCCTCCTTAGGATCAGTCTGTGGGCAAGAGCAGGTATTGCTACCCTCTTTACGTCATCTGGAATCACATAATCCCTTCCTTTTATTGCCGCCAACGCCCTTGAAAGCTTAAGAAGGGCTAGAGAGCCTCTGGGCGAGGATCCAACTTCGGTCTCGCTGGCCTCTCTCGTTGCCCTAACTAGATCGACGATGTACTCAAGTACGCTGTCCTCAACGTGTACATCCTCGACAGCCCTCTGCATCTCAACAACTTCCTCCGCGCTTACCACTGGATTTAATGTGAAATAATCACTCTTCCTAGAGATCCTCCTTTTTAGGATCTCTATCTCCTCTTCTCTATCCGGATATCCTATGTTTAGCCTAACTAGAAATCTGTCCAGCTGAGCAGCTGGCAGAGGATAAGTTCCTTCATACTCAATGGGGTTCTGAGTGGCTATAACTATGAAAGGCTCCTCCAGCTTGTGTGTCTCTCCCTCAATCGTCACTTGCTTCTCCTGCATTGCTTCAAGAAGTGCAGATTGGGTTTTAGGAGGAGCTCTGTTTATCTCGTCTCCAAGGACTATGTTGGCGAATATTGGTCCTTTTCTCAAGTAAAACTCTCCTGTCTTCTGGTTGAATACGTATGTGCCTATTATGTCAGCAGGTAGTAGGTCTGGTGTAAACTGGATTCTAGAGAACTTGCAGGTCATTACGCTAGCCAGGCATCTGGCCATCATGGTCTTTGCCAGCCCTGGTACATCTTCTATGAGAACATGCCCATTGGCAAGCACACATGCTAACAGAAGTTCGAGAACATCTTCTTTCCCCACGATAACTGAAGAGATTTCCTCAAGCATCCTTGTTGCGTTCCTACTAACTTCTTCTATCTTCATCTCAATTACCTCTTACATCTATCTCTTCGAGGGCTGACTCTAAAACACTCAAGTACTCACTTCGGTCAAACTCCTCTCCCTCGAGCAAATAGAGGAGAGGTCCCTTTGGGAGGTACCTATCTGGGTTCCTCCTTATCTCCTTCTTTGAGACTATAGAAAAGTTACGTACTAATATCTCCAAGATCTCATCTGCCACGAGTTCTCTTGCAAAGGAATGACCAAGTGAAGCCCTCTTGATAATATCTGAGGTTCTGGCTAGACTTCCAACATGGGTCTCATTTGTGAAATCGTAAAAACTGTTGGGATTTGGGAGCAGTGAAGCAGCTTTGTTCATCCTCATCATAAGGAGGAACACCAATGAGGCAGATAGCATGATCATGGAGAACCATCTAACGAAAAATGACTGTGGAAGGACTGAGGAAATGATGAGAACAGCGAAGTAAATGAGTTTAAGCGCTTTACGCCCCTCCATCTCCTACACCTCGCGCGAGTTCCTTATAGTATCTCAT
>Ga0180300_10000379_pt1 | contig 19226 bp, 28 predicted proteins | sample GuaBasSediGuay15_FD_121798 | JGI IMG/M metagenome (GOLD analysis project Ga0180300, IMG submission 121798) | Subseafloor sediment microbial communities from Guaymas Basin, Gulf of California, Mexico - Guay15, Core 4569-2, 21-24 cm | ecosystem: Environmental > Aquatic > Marine > Hydrothermal...
TCTCTTCATTCTCTCTTGTTCATCACTTTGGAAACTAGTATAGACAGAATTTTTTTCAATAGTTTTTCCTCCTCAAGCGGATTTAGAAAAAATTAGAAAAACCTGGAGAAACTTTTTATTTAGGAGAATAGAAACATCTCTTTGGAGAATATACCTTACCGTCTTCCTTAAGTTTTTTGATAGCTTTAGATACTTCTTTACTTTCAACACCGAGTGTTTTAGCTATATCCCCTGGTCTAACTGGTTTACCAGCTTTTTTCATGACTTCTAAAACCTCTTCTTCTAAAGTCACTCTAATCACCTTTTTAATTAAAATTTCTTGAATTTATCTTTTGGAGCACTACATACTGGGCATCTATCTGATGGAGTACCAACATGTGTATATCCACAGATTGGACAGATATATATATCCCCTATATCGATATCTTTTCCGCCTTCAGCAGCTTGTTTTGCTTCTTGATATAAACCAGAGTGGATCTTCTCTGCTTCCAGAGCATAGTGTATAGATGTTTCAGCGTTTTTCTCATTCTGCAGTTTAGCTATAGCATCATATGCTGGATACATCTCTTCAACTTCAAAGGTTTCTCCATCTATACCTGCTTGAAGGTTATCTTTTGTCTCTTTGATGAAACCAAGGTTTCTTGCATGATTAGTTGCATGCACCTGCTCTGCATATGCTATAGCTTTAAACAATCTTGATATATTCTTATAACCCTCTTTCTCGGCAACCTCGCTAAATATAAGATATTTCATATGTGCCATACTTTCGCCTGCAAAAGTTTCATTTAAAGATTTCTCAGTCATCTTCCTCATTTTTTCTCTACCTCCTCTTTTAGTTTATTTAAAACCTCTTCAACATGTCCATTTACTTTAAACCTTCCGCCATTCATATACTATTTCGCCTGCTGGATTTATAAGGAATGTACTTCTAACTACACCATAGTATTCTCTACCATACATCTTTTTAAGTTGCCATACACCATATCTTTTAAGCACTTCATGTTTTCCATCGCTTAGCAGCTTAACCTTTAGATTATGTTTCTCAATGAATCTTCTATGACTCTCAACCGAGTCAGGACTCACTCCTATTACAACAGCGTTTAGTTTATCAAATTCCTCTATATTGTTACTGAAGTCAATAGCTTCTCTAGTACAACCTGAAGTGTTATCTTTAGGGTAAAAGTATAGTGCAACCCATTTACCTCTAAAGTTATCTAAACAGGTTTCAACATTGTTTTCATCGGGTAAACAGAAATCCGTAGAGGTTTTATTGTCTTTCATTATTTTTTTTACTCCTTTTTACTCCAAAGTCCATGTACGTTGCAATATTCCCTAGCCATGGTAATATCAGTAACATCAAAAACTGCTTCTGGTTCGTCGCCAGGTTTAAGATACTTTCTAAGTATCCTGTCGTCCTTAGTAATAACTTCGATTAATTCTATATAATGTTTCTCCTCCATAGGATGTTTAGCATTTTCACCGATTCTAACTTTAATTTTATCTCCTTCTTTCTCTACAAATGGTACATGTTTTTCTGTAGATGTATCTGCTGTCTGCTCCTCCATAAGCTTCATTGGCTGTCCGCAGCATACAAGTTCTCCTACTCCAGCATGTAATATTTCAACGATATTCCCACATATCTCACATTTATATACTTCATATCTTTCTGTCATATTTTCTATTCATCTCTCAATATTTCTTCAACTTCTTTTTTTCCTTCTTCTAATTCTTTGACTTGTTCTTCATCCATATTTAGAAGCATAGTTTGGAATTCACCAACATGGGTTTTCTCCTCTCTAGCTATATCTAGCAAAACAGCTTTTATATTAGAATTAGATGTAAGAGACGCCATTTGTTCATAGAGGTTGATAGCGTCAAGTTCAGCTATAACTGCTAATCTCAGTATTTCTCTATCTAGATCCTCTTTTTTTATCTTAGTTAAATCAATTGGTGTTTTAGACAACATTTTATGCTCCCTCTTCTGCTGGTGGAATATAAACTCGAGTTGCAAGTTCTTTATCAATCATGAATAAGCCATTGCCTCTATCACCAGCGAGTTTAAGTTTTGCAATAATCTCATTGTCGTTACCTTCTTCTTCTATTTGCTCAGTGACAAACCATTGTAGGAATATCTGAGTTGCATGGTCTTTTTCTTCAATTGCAAGTTCCATTAGATCATGTATAGATTTTGTGATAAACTGTTCATGTTTCAGTGTTTTCTGAAACATATCCATTGCATCTTTGAATTCAGATGGTGGTTCTTCAATAACTTTAAGTTTTACTTTGCCACCCTGTTCATTTATATAGTTGTAGATGCGCATTGCATGATCCATTTCTTCTTTATATTGCACCATAAACCAGTTTGCAAACCCTGGTAGACCAATGTTCGTACTGTGTGCTGACATAGAGAGGTAAAGATAAGCAGAGTATAACTCCTTGTTTAGTTGTTCATTCAGTGCTTCTTCCATTTTTTTACTTAGCATATCTTCTCACTTCCTTTCACAATTTTTTATGGCATAGCCACCAGTCAAAACATTCTATCTCCCCTTTCTTCTTAGCCTTCTCTCTCTTCTCTATCTCTTCTGTTGTTGCAGCTGGTGGTACTATAACTCTATCTTTTATAAGTTCATTATCCGGCCATTTATGAGGCAGCGCTACACCATGTTTATCACTTATCTGCAGGGCTTTTAAAGCACGGAGTATCTCATCCCAGTCTCTACCAACCTCTGCAGGGTAATAAACTATAGCCCTAATCACTCCTTTAGGATCAACTATGAAAACTGCTCTAGCTGTTATCGTAGAGCCTTGTGGTATCATACCAAGCATCTCAGCTACCGTGCCTCTATCATCTGCTATAATTGGAAACTCTATCTCCTCATTCAAATTCTCTTTTATCCATTCCATCCATTTCAGATGACTGAACACCTGATCTACGCTTAACCCAATAACCTCTGCACCTAGTTTCTTGAATTCTTGCAGCCTCTTCTGCATTCCATAGAACTCTGTGGTACAAACTGGTGTAAAATCTGCTGGATGCGAAAACAATACAAACCACTTGCCTTTAAACGCTTCAGGAAGTTTCATCATCCCGTGTGTTGTTTTTACTTCTATTTCAGGGAATTTTTCTCCTATTACTATCATCTTTTTCACCTTCTTTTTTCATTATTTTATAATTTTACTGTGTTCACTCTTAATATTATCAGCTAGTTTATCGAGAAGTTTAAAATCATCCTCCCTAGGATAACCTTTAACAAGTACAGGTTCGAGTAATTCTACCTTTAAATTCTTTATTGTATTTTTAATCTGTTCAATTGTTCTTCCACTCCAACCATATGATCCTATTATAGATGCATATCTAGTTTTTGGCCTAAGGGCATTAGCGAGATATGCTGCATATACAGCTAGAGGATGTGCATTGCCTAATACTGTTGGAGTTGCTATTATTATAGTTGCAGCATCTACAAGAGATATTGCAAGTTCACCGATATCTGCTACTGAGAGGTTAAATGGTTTAACCTCTATATCTCTTTGTGTCAATGCATCAATTAGATATTCTACCATTGCTTTTGTACTGCCATGCATTGAAATATATGCTAAAACAACCTCGTTTTTAACTTCGTCAGATATCCATTCTTTATATGCATCTAATATAAACTTGGGGTTATCATAGAGTGGTCCATGGCTTGGGGCGATAATAGAGATATCTAAATCCTTTATCTTATCTATATTCTTCTTTATAGGTGTTCTAAAAGGCATCATGATTTCAGCATAATACCTTTTAGCGGATTCATATACTCTATCTTCATCTTTGGCAAATAGATTGCTGGTAGCTAGATGAGATCCGAAGAAATCACAGGTGAAGAGGATTTTATCTTCCCTTAGATAGGTAAGCATGGTTTCAGGCCAGTGTACCCATGGAGCATATATGAATTCAAGGGTTTTATCTCCTAGAGATAAGGTTTCTCCATCCTCTATTTCTATAAATCTATCCTCCGGTACATCAAGTAGATCGATTAGCATATTTTTACATTTAGGATTACATACAACCTTTGCCTTTGGGTATAGCTTTAGGATATCTGGTATTGAACCAGAATGGTCCTGTTCAGCATGATGTGCTATAATATAATCTATATTTTTGATATCTTTAAGTTTATCAACTAATTCATATGTTTTACTTGGATCGACTGTGTCGATAAGAGCTGTTTTCTTACTGCCTTTTATAAGATATGCATTGTAGCTGGTTCCATCAGGTAGAGGAATTAGTTCATCGAATAATCTTCTATCCCAATCTATAGATCCTACATAGTAGATATTGTCTTTTATTTCCCTATACAACATATTGTTCACTCTCTTTAAGTATATTTTTTATATCCTCCTCTGGTTCACCAATTAGTTTCAGATCCCATCTATCAACGAGTACTTTAAGTATATCATTGTTGGCCCATGCTGGTAGATTAGGCCCTATATATATTCCTTTTATATTTAGTGAGAGCAGGCTCCATAATATAGATACTGCCTTCTGCTCCATCCAGCTTAAAACAAAGGTTAAAGGTAGTTCGTTTATAGTAGCGTTAAATAATTCTGCAAGCGCTTCAACAATTTCTATACCAACTATTGTATCATTACATTGTCCTATATCAATTAGCCTTGGTACACCTTCTATATCTCCTAGATCTAAATCGTTTATTCTAAATTTACCGCAGGCAAGTGTTATTATAATTGTGTCTCTAGGTAGCATCTCTACAAATTTTCTATAATACTCATTCCTCTTCATAGGTGCATCGCAGCCACCTACCACAAAGAAATGTTTTATCTCACCTGATTCAACTAATTCCTTTATTTTATCAGCTAAGGAGAGTATCACAGATTTTGAATAACCTGTTTTCAGTATAGTGTTGCTAGGTTCTTCTTCAAGTTCAGGTAATGTTTTTGCTTTTTCTATAACCTCTGTGAAATCATAACCCTCGATGTGTTTCACTCCAGGTAGTCTTGCAGGTCCAGTAGTGAACAATCTATCTCTATACTCCTCCCTTGGAATTAAAACACAGTTTGAAGTACCTAATATTGCAACAGGGTATTTAGAAAATAAACTTTTCTGATCAAACCAAGCTTTTCCAAGGTTACCAACTAGGTGCTTATATTTTTTCAACCCAGGATATCCATGTGCAGGTAGTAACTCAGAATGGGTATAGACATTTATTCCAGTACCCTCAGTTTGTTTTAATAACTCTCCAAGTGCTTTTAAACCATGACCAGTAACTATTATACCTCTCCCTTTAACTGTTCCTGTTTGAACTTCTGTTGGCTCTGGTTCACCATATGTTTCAATAAGTGCTTTTTTAAGGAGCTTCATGGTTTTAATATTCATTCTACCTGCTTCAACAGCTAATTCAACAAAGTCTTCCGCATCAAAATTAACGTTTGTAAAAGTTGAATAGAAAGCTCTCTCTAGAAAAGCATCTACTTCTGAGTCTGTATAGCCAAGCTCTCTAGCATGATATAGATAAGCTGCCATTCCTTTTGCAGCAAATATTAGATTATCCTGTAAACGCGCAACAGTTGCTTCCTTTCCGCATACTCCTTTTACCATGCAGCCTTTACCACCAACGGCTTGTGAACATTGATAGCAAAACATGTCCAAATCTTTATTCATTTTTATTATGCCTCCTTTTCAAATTCTTCTTTACCTGCTCCGCATACTGGACAGACCCACTCGTCTGGTAGAGCATCAAAACTTGTACCAGGCTCTATTCCATTATCTGGATCTCCTTTCTCTGGATCATAAACATATCCACATACCTTACAAACATATCTATCCATTTCCTTTTTCACCTCTTTTCTTCTTATCAACTACTTTGCTATATGTTGGAGCCGTTTTTGGAGAATACCCTCCTTTAATCTTATGATAATATTCATAAGTCAAAGGTTCTCTATTTTCATTTAGAATCTTTCCATCTACAACTTCTCCTATAAACAGTGTATGTGTACCAACATCTATCTTATCTACAACTTTTGCCTCTACATATGCTAATGCATAATCTATAACTATAGGTAGACCTAGTCTTCCTATCTTAAAATTAATGTTAGAGGATTTATCTATATCTCTACCTGATTTAAAACCAAATAAACCTATAAATTTCATTGGTGTTTCCTGTGACAGTATTGATGCAGTGAAAAGTTTACTTTCCTCTATATATTGATGTGTCAGATTTTTTTTATTTATACTGATTGCTATCTGAGGTGGTTCTGCTGTAACTTGGAAGAGGGTATTAGCTATCTGTCCATTAATCTTATCCTCTTTTTTTGAACATATAACGTATAATCCATATGATACTTTATGAAGTACCTTTGGGTCCATTTTCTTCTATCTCCTTCTCCAAACAATCTTTACATATTCCCTTAAAATATCCATGAATCTCCTCTACTTTAAAGCCGTTTTTTTCGACTCTATCAATAACCGGACAGGTAAGATCTATATCAAATATTCTACCGCATTTTTTGCATATAAAGTGGTGATGTAAATCACTCCTATAATCATATCTAGTTTCGTTACCTATTATTCTTAGAGATTGTATTATACCGTGTTTCTCTAGTATCTCTACGGAGTTATAGATCGTCGTTTTAGAGAGCGAGGGGCTTCTCTTCTTCAATTCTAGATATATCATTTCTACAGTTGGATGATTTCTATGTTCATCTAGATATCTTAATATCTCTAATCTTTGAGGAGTTACTTTCATTGAATGCTCCTTCAATATCCTAACATATTTTTCAAACATCTTATCCTAGCCCTTATTTGAAATAAATTTTAAATTGAAATTATTACAATTTTATATGAAATACAAATGAAGTATTTAAATTTTTTCTAAGTCATCTGTTTAGTAATTTTAGATTCATAGCTCATGTGTTTGTTCTATATAAGAATGCATAGTTTTTCAAATAATAGAATAACATTGCAGACAGTCAGGGTGGTATTACATTAAAGGTTTTTTATGGAAGTTAAAAATGTTGTCTGAATACAAGGTACTTTTAAAATTTAAGTATCCTAGCTTTTAGCAACGACTAATTTAACTATCCTTTGCTGTCTAACTATTGAATATATAGTACTAAAACGAACAATTTTATATTTGATATGCCCATCTACATTTATATTTGGGTCTATGAGGTAGTCTGGATATCCTACCGGCCTTCGGAGCCGGTAACTGGGGTTCGAATCCCCATAGACCCGTAATTTTAATGTATCACTATATATCATGTATTTTGAGATATAGACCCTGTATGGCATAACATTTATATTAAAGTAAAGACTACAATTTTTTATATACAACAATATTATATTTATCCTGACAGAGTAGTAAGTAGTATTAAAGAATTGCTTTTTGGTTCCACAAGTTTTATGTCAACTTGTTTATTATAGACATTACCAATTGGATAGATAATCTTTTCTCCAATATCCCATCTATTGTTTTCTTTTTCGGTGCTGTTTAGATAGTCATCTATTGTTGTCTCATTAGTTAGTCCGTTTACTACAACTATTAGCCTTGTATCAATTCCTACTGACTCCCCACCCATATGAATGATTGTAATATTGCCGTTTTCAATAGTAGCTATAACATCTAGAGGCGGTGGATTTGGGATAGGCTCAGCGGATAAAATAGAGTAATAAACAACAGAAAAGGTGCCTATGGATATAGCAAGAAGTAATAATATACCTACAATCTCTGATACTGCATCCTCATCCATTCTATTACCTTTCCATAGATTAAAACTGCAGGACGTTAATATATTTTGTCCCCTTATAACATCAAAAATTCTACTAGTGGACATATGATAAATCGTTTTATAGATGGGATCTCTCAGCTTAGATATCTACCTTTGGCAATTGAGCAGGAGAGAAATTTGCAAACTGTTAAACGAACGATAAACCTTTAAATATAATTGTGAGGAGAGATGTATTTGAGGGATCGGGAAGCTTAATTTTCCTCCCCGTATATTCTCTCTCCTGATTCCTCCCATCTCTCCCCTTCTACACGTATCCTCCTCTAAGTTTCCTTCGATCTATTTTAACATTAGCTGGAGACACTATCATCATATTATTTCCAATCCCTGCTATGTCACCATTGATCTCCTCTACCATTTTTTTTAGATCCTCTGTGATTCTCTTCAGTATAACTTCTTCATCAGCTATTGGAGAGAAGTCTAATAGAAGGAGGTTTCCACCATATACATAATCAGAGAATTGACGTAGATCTTCATATCTATGTATCTCCCCTACTCTAACATACATCTTTGCAGGAGGTATAGTTTTATTGGTTTCAATGTATTTCTCTAAATCAATATATCCTTCTACATTTCCCTGTTTCTTCTCCCCGAAAATTTTATCTACCAGTCCCATACCACTCACGCTCCAGAACCTAAACTTAAAACGAAAGGATGCTTATAAATATTTGTCTTCAAAATTCATCCAACTGACCACAAATGAGCTCTGCTAGAGAGATATATGAATAGATTGAAGAATGAAAACGCAGCTGATTCATCTATTTTATGGAAAACATTGGAACATAGAATTATTGTTTTTCCTATCACATCCCATTTTATGAATTTCTCTCTTATAATCTTTGGATATAAATTTGGTTTTCCTTCAGCTATACATCTACCAGCATCATATCCACTGATCAAAGCTCTATATATACCTTGTCCAGTTAAAGGAAATGTACCTACACCTGTATCTCCAACAAATAATATATTATCTCTCATTAAAGGCGGCTGTAAGCCAATGGGTACAAAACCTCCTGTAGTATAATTTATCTTACCTTCAATCTTATGTTTCTCTTTGAATTCCTCAAGTAGAGTTTTTAGAGAAACGTCTGGTTTATCTACAAAACCTACGCCAACATTAACCTCTCTAATCTCAGGATTCCTAGGAAATATCCAATAGTATCCAAGTCCATATCTAAATGAATATATAATTTCAACGGTATCCTCTTTGAAACAATTTGCATCTCTAAGAGATTGTTGATAGGCTACTGCTTTTAGTCCTTTATCGATTTTTAATTCTCTTTTTATTAAACCTGGGCTGCCAGATGCATCTATAATATAATCTCCATCAAGTTCTTCAACAGTTTTTATTTCATCATTAGTTTGTATAATCGCCTCTAGAGCTTCTGCTTCAGAGGCTAACTGTTTTATAAAAACAGGTCTATTTAATATAAAAGCTGTTCCAGGTTTCCTACGTAAGATATATGTTTTTTCTCCAACAAAGGTTTTACCTACCAAGATATTACTGTATATGCTTTCTTTAGATGGAATCCATCTATCCCACTCTGATTCTAACGAATGTGCTTCCCCACATCTCCTCCCATCGACATTATCTCCTATCTTAGAATGTCTCTCATGTACAATTACTTCAATCTTTGGGTTATGTTTTTTTAGAGAAGCCGCTGCAGTTAACCCTGCTATACCACCACCTATGATATCAACTCTAATATTATATCACCCTTCCTCGATTTATACTATATTCCAGGGATACTACCTTCATCTAGGATTTCAAAACCTCTGCAGAAACCAAATACATAGCCTATTAAACCAAATGGTCCAGGGCGATATAAGAATACAAATAATCCTTTATCAAATTTCACTGTTTTAAATCCACTAACTACGCCGAATTCATCTATAAAAGGACTAGGTTTATAATAGAATAACTCTATAGCTTTACCTGTCACTGTAGTATTTGTCTCCACGGGTTTAAATAGAGTCCCCATAATAAAGGTGAATTCACCTGTTTTAGGTTTCTCAACTGGAGTAGATGATGCTATAAAAGAGCTGGGTATAATCAAACTCAGGGTTATGAAAATTGCAGTTAAACGTATATACATCATATCATCCAATAATCTATACTTTTAAATAAATTTAAATCTTTCGTAAAACTATTTGAATAATATCAGATAAAATACATCTTATTTTATAAACAAAATCTCATAAGTGCTACGATATTGTAAGATAAAAAATCATAGGTTTATAGTTATAATTTTAGTCAGATAGATTTTTCTACCGAAGCATTTATGTAATAGAATTTTATTTACGGCTAACCCATGGGAGGTCTAACCTAACTCTTATTTTTAACCCCCGTTCTTTTAGAATCCTCCCAAAAAAGGTTAGATCTCCTCTTACCCCCTATTCTTCTGTAATTAACTTCCATAGAGAATCACCTATATAATGGATATTCTTCACTGCTTTACCTTTATCTTGGTTTTTCATATCTTCTCCACTCATAAGTGCTATACCAATGGCGAGAGGTTTACCATGTTTCTCATCACAAATCCATACATATTCTCCTTGTTTTATAGATGAATCTGAATCTACTATACCTGGAGCCATTATATCTGCACCATTTGTAACATATGGAATTGCACCCATATCTACAGTTACCTTCTTATGTTTTGGATTACGATTTAATAATCCTACTAATGTAAAGAAGATGGATTCATTTTCCTTGAAAAAATCAGGTGATCCATTGACAAAGATGATATTTTTTTTATCTACAAGGCCAATCTCAACGGTATCCTCCTTTTTTATAAACTCTTCTCCATTAAATAATTCAGATAATTGCTTTTTGAGTATCACTACATCTTTTTTCTTTAATCGATGTTTATTTTTTACATGCATAAACTATGAAAGATATATAAAATCTTTTTAAACCCCTCTATTTAAAAAACTGTGGGTTTTCATCCAGATTTCCTTTATTCTGTTAGGGAATTCTCCATTGGAATATTCGATAATAGTTTTTCCATCAACCATTGCCTTGGTTACAATTTCATCGTATGGTAACCTTCCAACAATAGGTATATCATTCTCTGAACAAAAATCAATTATATCATTAGTATTATCTATATTTATATCATATTTGTTAATAAGTACTGTTGATGGTATATCAAAATGTTTAGCTACATCGAACACTCTTTTTAGATCATGGATAGCAGAAAGTGTAGGTTCAGTTACAATTAATACTAGGTCAACACCTGTAATAGCGGATATAACTGGACAACCTATGCCTGGTGGTCCATCTATTATAATTAAATCCTTTTTCTCCTCCAAGGCGAGTTTCTTAGCATTCTCTCTAACCATTGTTACAAGTTTACCAGATGCTTCCTCCGCTGTTTTAAGTATGGCATGAGACATAGGTCCAAATCTAGTTTCAGAGATATAGAGAAAACCTGATTCTCTATCTTTTAATTCTATAGCTTTAGTTGGACATACATAGACGCATACACCGCAGCCTTCACATCTCTCCTCTATAACATTTATCTCCTCATCGATGGCGTTAAACCTACAATTCTCATAGCATTTCATACAATTTATACATTTATCCTCCTCGTCTATAGAAGCTATTTTAAGACCATGGAAACTCATTGTTTTCTTAATACGAGGTTTTAAAATAAGATGTAAATCTGCAGCATCAACATCGCAATCAGCAAATACAGCATTATTCGCAAGTGAAGCAAAAGCAGCTGTGATAGATGTTTTACCGGTTCCACCTTTACCGCTGATAACTGTAAGTTGTTTCATCCCTCAACCTCCTCCTCTATAGTATCATATATCTCTCGGAATTTTATCTTCCAATCCTCTAATTCTTCTACAAAAGGTATACCCTTAGAATATAAATGTGCTATATCTCTATCATGTGGAATCCTAGCTATAATAGGAATTTTCTCGGTTTGACAATAGAAGTCTATCTTCCTATCACCTATACCGTCTTTGTTAACTATGACCCCAAATGGTATACCTATGTGTCTCAGTGTTTCAACAGTTAATTTAAGATCATGCAATCCAAATGGAGTAGGTTCTGCTACCAGTATACAATAATCTGAACCACTAACTGTTTCTATAACTGGACAGGATGTACCAGGTGGGGCATCTATAATTACATTCTTGTTTTTATCAATCTTCTGCTTCAGAGATCTTATAACAGGTAAACTCTGAATTTCTCCTATATTTAATAAACCTTGATAGAAGTCAATATCTTTTGCAGTCCCATGTTCTATACGGCCAACAACTCTATATCTCCAATCAATGGCATCTCTAGGACATACTAGACTACAACCTCTACAAGAATGACATAGCTCAGGGAATACAAGTACATTAGATGGAACAACAGCTAATGCATTATATACACAGAAATCAGCACATTTACCACAGAAATCACATCTTTCATAGTTAATCTTAGGTATTTCAACCTTTACATCCTCACTCTCCTCTATCTCTGCTTTTAGAAATATACTTGCATTCGGTTCTTCAACATCAAAATCAAGATACTGAGCATCTTTGACACTAAGAGCAAGATTTACGGCAACCGTTGTCTTACCAGTTCCACCTTTGCCACTAGCAATAGAGATTATCATTATCCCTTCACCCTCAAAACTAGTTTACCTATCTCTTCTTTTATATCTTTAGCTACTAGGGGACATTTAGCTACTAATAAAAAGAAGATTTTTCTCTTGACATCACTTAGAGATTCATAGTTGCCTTGACCTTTTGATATAACCATATCATATGTTCCAAGTTTCTCTAGAAAAACAGGTGATGCATATTCTAATAGTATACCAGGTGAAGATTTATCGTTGCCAGCATCACCTGCTATAATCTCTGCTATCTTATCTATACCTGCATTCCTTGCATCCTCTATTGTAACATCATTTATTATAGGATTAGCCCTCACTACATAGGTTATCTTTTTATTTCTATCATATAGTTCCTCTAATAGTAGCTTATCGAAAAATACTTCACCACAATTATCAGCAACGTATAAAACAGTCTTTGCTTTATCTAAAGCATTGAGAAAACTCCTATAGGCAGTATTGGAGATATTCTCGTGTTTCAACGATATTTTTATCATATCATCGATGTTAAATCTATTTGTAGTTCCAAAATCAATAACATTTCCAACAATAGCCAGTTTAACAGCCATCAATAATGGGTCTTCTGATTCTATCACCATCTTTTTAAGAATTGGATAGAGTTTCTCCGCAGTTTTATTAGCCTGGTCTTTAACCTTCTTATAAGGATCCTTTAAACCAGTTATCTTCCTTATTATATGGTGAACTTCTCTAGATGTTTTTGGTGGAGGACCATTAAATGATACCCTCTCTAGATACCTCATTACCTCATATATAACCTTCCTATGGATCTCTTCTTTTTCACTACTCATCCTAGCTGCTTCTAATGCCTGTGAGATAAAACATGGAATACAATCAAGATAAGTCTTCATAGTTTCATCCAGCTTCTAAAATATTATCTATAATTCATCTTCTACCAAAATGACCTTCAACTGTTGGCATCTTAGTTTCCTCTAGTTCACCACTCTTATATCTTTCAACTGCTTTCCTCACGCTACCATTTACACCTGTTATAACTTTTATCCCAGCTGCTTTTAAGGTTTGAAAAGCATTTGGTCCAACATTTCCTGTGAGGAGTACCTCCACATTTTTCCTGGCAATGGTTTGTGCAGCATTTACACCTGCTCCACCATATGCTGCTGCACTTTCATTAGATATAACCTCAAAATTCATCGTATCTGTATCAACAATTATGAGATATCTACATCTACCAAATCTTGGATCTACATCTGAATCTAAATCTCCACCTGTTGATGTTATGCATACCAACATAGCTTTAACCCTCTTAAGCTCTTGTCATAGGTGCTCCACATTTAGGGCATTTCCTTGTGTAACATGGTGCACCAAGTTGATGTGGTTCTCTATGTCCACAATTTGGACATATACAGTCGCCGCCTGGACCTTGTCCAAAACCACCGCCTCTACCTCCACCTCTACCACTTGGTGGTCCTCTTCCATTTCCCCATGGCATTTCTATTTCACCACCTTTCTACTAATGTTTTTCTCAATATTTTCAACTATATCTGCAAATGCTTTAGAAGAATCGGATTCAGGATTCTTTAGCAAAATAGGTGTTCCTGAGTCTCCTCCTTCCACTATCTCTGGATCTATCGGAACCTTACCTAGGAATGGTACACCAAAATCTCTAGCAGCTTTCTCTCCACCACCTTTCTTGAATATATCTATTTGTTTCCCGCAATGTGGGCATTTAAAACCGCTCATGTTTTCTATTATACCTATCACAGGGATATTCATTTTTTTAACAAAATTAATTGATTTACGTACGCTTACGAGAGCTACATCTTGAGGAGTTGTAACAATAATTGCACCATCTGTATTTGGTATAAGCTGTGCTACACTAAGAGGTTCATCACCTGTACCTGGTGGTAGATCTACGATTAAATAATCTAATTCACCCCAGTTTACATCACCTATAAACTGACGCATAACATTCATTTTAAGTGGACCGCGCCATATAACAGGTGTATCTTTATCCTCAAGTAGGAAACCTATGGACATAACCTTTAAAGTATTCATAGCTAGAACTGGATCTATAATACCTTCCTGAGTAGATAATGGATGTTCATCTTCTATACCTAGTATTTTTGGTATACTAGGCCCATGAAAATCACTATCTAATAGACCAACTTTGTAACCTTTCTTTGAAAGAGACACTGCAAGATTTGCAGAAACTGTGCTTTTACCGACACCGCCTTTACCACTTAAAACAATAATCTTATATTTTATATTTTCAAGGTTTTTAGTTATCCTGGAATTATCAAACATTTTTCTTTCCATTTAATCCCTCGATTTTTCCTATGTTTCCAATTTGTCATATAGTCTAGGTTTCATGAGAGAGATTTATTTCCATATCTACTTTTCCATTGTTCACTATTTCTATATCTAGTAAAGAGAAAACGAGGGTAAAGAGACTCCCCTTATTAAAACTTTCTAGGGCGTCTCTTTTTTAGATAATTCTTGTAGCCGATCCTTTAGATTCCTTAACTCTTCCTCTAGATCCTTGATGGTTTCTTCGAGGTATCTCTTCTCATCTTCGGTATTAGGAAAAGTAGGTGGGCGATAGATCGGTGGATAATAAGGTGGATAGTATCTTCTCCACCAAAATCCTCTTCTTCCCCATCCTCTGCCGAATCCTCTTCCAAAACCTGGTACAGGATTCATATAACCTGGTACATTGTATCCGGCGCAGTACCCTGCTGCTCTACCTGTCATAGGTCCTAAACCAAGTGGTCCTGTTCCATCACCCCATGGCATATAATTTTCACCTCCTTTCTATTTGAAAATATTTAAATTATCTATCATCTCTATCATCGATGGGATTTACTAGTATCCAATATATTACTCATATGGGAACTATTATTTAAACTTTTCTAATTATGTCTGTTTTTAATAGAAAAAATAAAAACTTAGTTTTCATATAATCCTCCCAAATACTTATAAACAGGATACCTATTCGTGATGCCAAATGGAAAAACCTCTAAAAATATTACATGGATCATTAAACAGCAGGGTAATAGTTGAACTACGATCAGGCAGAGCATACCATGGCATATTAGATGGATATGATGTGCCTCATATGAATATCGTGCTGAAAAATGCAGATGAGATTAAAAACGGAGAAACTATTGCAAAACATAACCTAGTAATCCTAAGAGGAGATAATATAGTATATATATCACCACCATAGAGAGGTATTTAGAAATGACAAAAGGAACAACATCCAGTTTCGGTGGAAAGAAAACACACACAATCTGTAGAAGATGCGGAAAACATGCATATCATGTGAGAAAAAGAGTATGTGCATCCTGCGGCTATGGAAGAACATCAAAGAGACGAAGATATAATTGGGCGAAACAACATTAAAAATCAAAAACATTTTTAAATAGCAATTTTCTATCTCAAAGAAACCAGTGAGGAGAGAAGATGAGAGTAGTTATTTTGATAGCAGTAGGTATAACACTACCAGCTATCCTTATAAGCGGTTGCATAGAAGAGAAAGGAGCATCTAATCATCCACCTGTAGCTGATTTTACATGGTTGCCAGAGAATCCAAATGCAAATCAAACTATAAATTTTAGATCAAACTCATCTGATCCAGATGGAGATGAATTATTATACACTTGGAATTTCGGTGATGGAACATCTCTAAGTTCAGATGAAAATCCAGTACATGTATATACAGAAGCAGGGTTATACACTGTTACACTAACAGTAAACGATGGTAAAAAAAGTAGTAATATATCTAAAGAGATTGATATAGGAATTGCTACATCAAATCTACCGCCTATAGCAAACTTTTCATATACAGTGGAGAATCTAACTGTATATTTTACAGATGAATCTATAGATCAAGATGGAAATATAAGTACTTGGAGCTGGGATTTCGGCGATTTAAATACATCAACAGAAGCAAATCCAACACATGTCTATAGTAGCCATGGAATATATAATGTTACTCTAATGGTGACAGATGATGATAGCAGTGATCCAAAGAGTGATATCATAGTTAAACAAATAACTATATAGACGGGTAACCTCCGATCATCAAACTTGGATCTCCAAATAGAATATAGGATTCTACAACTTGAGCATCCACCCAGGAATCTTTGATTAAAGTCGTATTAGTAGTATCCCAATTTATATTATATGTATCTAGATACCATGTTATAGTATTCTTTAACATATCTCCAACGTGATGTACATTATAGTATCCATATTGTCTAAATAACTGTACCTCTATCTCGTTTATACCACCAGCGAAAGCATATTTATCCTCCTTAGTATGACCGAGAGCAGTGCAACCAAAAGAAGCTATACTACCACCGTCTTTCTTCCTAGTTATCTTCCATCCTATACACTCGGGAACCGCTTCTCCACGATATAGAGATATACGGTTGAAGATTTTAAATATAGAAACATCAAATTGACAGTTATGACAACCACTGAATACACAAACAGGGTACATACCTTCATTCTTCAACAATGGTATATCTTTTAAAGTTAAACCTCTGATAAATGTATGATTATTAGGAGGATGATTACCCCAAGTTTTAGGACTCCCATGTCCAACTAGATATAGGAATCCACATCCATTAGTTATAGCATTTATAACATCAGACTCACCTGTAAATGTACCATCTGAAGCATAGAGTCTTATAGGAGTAAAACCACTCATATTCTCTATAGCTAGATCTCCATATATTTCACCCTCATACCCCTTCCATAGTGGATTATCAATCTCAGGATAGGTGTCACCAGCTACTACAACCATACGATGAAACCACTCTGAGTTATAGGTTGTATCCTCATATTCAATGATTTTATTGACCATTATTTTAACTTCAGCTATATTTCTACAAGGTAACCTACCAATGGCTACATCTGGATATAAATCAATATATTTATCCTCCGGTAAACCACCATATCTCCATTCACCATATATTCCATCATTATCAGAATCCCAACTAGAGAAGCTACCATTTCTATCATAAATATCAGCATAGTATAAATCGGAGATATAATCTGGCTCCCAACTGTTACCCATAGAAACATATCTAACAGGGAAATACCATATAGGTAACTGACCTTTCTTCCCACCTACTAGTAGAACATATTGTGTACCCCAGTTTTCTATAGCATCTTTAATAAAATATTTTATTTGCTCAGGTTTATCTCCACCTTTCACTGGGAAGTATACGCTAGTATAAATCTCTTTCAAGGTAACAAGTTTTGTAGATAAACCTTTACTGATTTTATGTTCTACTAAAGGTTGAAGAGCTCTCTGGAATTCCTGTGGACATAAAATCAATAAACTATATTCTTCAGGTTGAGATACCACTGAGAATGCAGGTAAAATGATAATACTGATTGATAATACCGCTCCTATAACTCTAAACCTATTCATATTATATCACCTACAAAAATATATAGAAGGAGATGTATATTAATTATACGTTTACGGGTAACCTCCGATCATCAAACTAGGATCTCCAAGTAAAACCCATTGTTGTACTGTTTTTGCATCTATAGCAGAATCACTAGTAGCAGGTGTATTCCAGTTTATAGGATAACGATGTAGATAATCAGTGATAGCATTCTTCCATACATCACCTAGTATATGAGTATGGTTTGTACCATATTCATAGAAGAATGTTGGTTCAAGATAGTCTCCTGCACCACTGAAAGATTCTTTATCCTCTTTACTCATCCCTAAACCAGTGCATCCTATAGTAGCTATGCTACCACCATAAAATTTCTTTGTAAGCTTCCAACCCCAACACTCTGGAATCCATGTGAAATAATACCATGGATTTTCTTTTAGTTTACCCAGATGTACATCAAACTCTAAATTATGACAACCACCTACTACACATACCGGTAGTTTATAACCATTCCATAGTAGATTCATATTTAAAACAGAGAGTCCTTCTATCCAAGTATCTGGATCATTTGGTGGATGAGTACTCCATTTAAATGGATTAGCATGTCCTTCAAAATATAGGAAACCACAACCTTGATTTATAGCTTTTATAACATCCCTTGGTCCTTTAAAACTACCATCAGAAGTCCATAATCTTATAGGAGTGAAACCACTCATATTCTCTAAACCACGCTCAGTGTTTTCTTCACCTTCATATCCAACCCATTTAGGATTAAGTTTTTCAGGATAGGTGTCACCAGCTACTACAACCATACGATGAAACCAAGGTTGACCATATGTAGAGGTTTCATATTTGATAATTTTATCAACCATTACCTCTACTTCACCTATATTTCTACATGCAAGTCTACCAATAGCTACATCAGGATAAAGATCAATGTTTTTATCCTCTGCTTCTGTAGAAACACCATCATCTATCCATTCACCATAGATTCCATCGTTATCAGAATCCCAACTGGAGAAGTTGCCATTTCTATCATAAATATCAGCATAGTATAATTCAGAGATAAAATAAGGTTCATCATATCCATGTCTAATATCCTGATTATAGACATATCTGATAGGCATATGTCTAAAATCTCCGACTAACATTACATATTTTATATTCCATATATCATAGGCTTTTTTAATAAAATATTTAATCTTCTCAGGGTTATCTCTACCATACCAATACATTTCCTCATAAACCTTCGAGAGAGGCACCAACCTCGTTTTTACTCCAACATTCTCCTTATGTACAACCAATGGTTTTAGAGCTTTCTGGAATTCATCAGCTGTGATTATAAGTAGATCATACTGAGCTGGAGAAACACTTTTTACTCCATTTGTTACAAGAAAAGTATTTGCTGTAATAAAAAACATGATTAATATAATCA
>Ga0180300_10000380_pt1 | contig 19179 bp, 17 predicted proteins | sample GuaBasSediGuay15_FD_121798 | JGI IMG/M metagenome (GOLD analysis project Ga0180300, IMG submission 121798) | Subseafloor sediment microbial communities from Guaymas Basin, Gulf of California, Mexico - Guay15, Core 4569-2, 21-24 cm | ecosystem: Environmental > Aquatic > Marine > Hydrothermal...
CCCCTTGCCTCCAGCCCGCTACCTTGACTAGGATGCCATCTCGCTCCACGAATAGCGCTCTCACGAAGGAGGGCATGAGCGTGAGGCGGAGGTCGTACCCCTCCCATGCCCTTATAACTGCTATGTTCTCACCCTAAGCCTAGGGGAGCTCTACGATTTCCCCGCCCTGCTTAGTGAATCGAGCAATGAGGTGAATCTCTCGTATAGGCGCTCATACTCCTCAACCCTCCTGGGCTCATACTCCCTCAGGCCCCATTCAAGACTCCTAAGCGCCTCAGTAAACGTGCGGAATTTGCCGATGCCCTTAAACGCTGTAATCGCTGCTCCGAGCACCGTAGCTTCAGCGAAGCGTGTGGCCGTAACGGGCCTGCAGGTTATTGAGGCTCTAATCTCGTTCCATAACTCGTTCCTTGATCCTCCCCCAACCACCCTGATCCTCTCTACCTTGAGCTTGAATGCCCTCTCCAGCGCCTCCAGTGCAAGCCTTAGCTGGAGTGATAAGCCCTCAAGGGCAGCTCTGTATAGTTGACCTCGGCTAACAGCTAGCCTCAGCCCAAGTATAGCCCCCTCAACCCCGTACTTCTTGAGGGGTCCCGAGTCGGGGACGAAGCTCGGTATGAACACCACACCCCCAGACCCCGGCTCCACACTCCTAGCCTCCTCGATCATCTTGCCGTAGTCCCCAGGGCCCAGTTCGGGGTATACGAGCCTCTTGAGCCACTCCAGGACGGCAGAGGCTATCATCAACAGCTGGGGGTTCCAGAGCCCTGGCTCAACATCGGCCTCTATTATCACCCCCTCCTCAAATGCCACGTCATTGGGGTCAAACCTGTCCAGCCTTAACGCCAGTATCTCCCAAGTCCCGCTTGAGAGCACGGCTTCACGCGCTCCAGCGCCAGCCGCCATTATGGCAAACTGCGTGTCATGACCTGAGACGACTACGGGCGTGCCCTCAGGTATCCCAGTGTGCTTAGAGGCCTTAGCCGTGACATAGCCAGCTAGCTCTCCAGGCTCCTTCCAGTCAGGGAAGAAGCTGGGGTCTAAGCCCACTAGACCCAGCATCTCAGCTGACCAATCCCTCTTAGCCAGGTCCATAGCCATCATCGTGGACGCGCTAGTGGGGTCTATGTGGAATTCTTCGCAGAGCCGGTATGCAATGAGGCCCGGCATCATGAGCCAGGTGTAGGCCTCGTCAATCGCCTTAGGCTCATGCCTCCTGAGCCATAGTAGCTTGAACAGTGTGTTGAAGTAGATGATCTGGTAGCCAGTGATTCGGAATATCTCCCTAGGCTCTATGAGCTTCAGCAGCTCTCCTACCACGCTGCGCGTCCTCGTGCACTGCCATGAGATAGCTGGATAAGTCAGCGTTCCATCACGTCTTACCGGTGCCCCATCAGCTCCCCAGGTAGTCACTGTAACAGCCTTAATTGAGGCAGGGCCCACCTGCTCTACGACACGCCTCGATAGTGTGCAGAGCTTACTCCAGATTTCCTCTAGATCCCATATGAGCCACTCCTCATGCCCCGGCTGTGGCACTGGAGAATTGCTAACACTAGCCTGAGCGGCTATGTCGCCTTCCTCAGTGACAGCAGCTACCCTTAAGTTGGTCGAGCCACAGTCGAAGACCAGGACAGCATCACCGCTCATGATCGCGCCCTCAATACTTGGCTGTAGACCCGGATAATTATGCTAACGCCCCTCAACCTTATTAGGTTGCTGAGCACCTAGGCTCGATGAAGCTGCCAGCTAATAGGCTCAAGGCTCTATTGAGGGAGGGGAAGCCGGCTTTCGGGCTCTTCCTGACGATAGGGCACGCCGAGGTTGCTGAGATGATGTCGCTGGTTGGCTATGATTGGCTGCTAATCGACATGGAACACGCGCCGATAGACGTGGCGACGCTAGGTAACATGGTCATAGCTATAAAGCCTCCCACTACACCGCTGGTGAGAGTACCTGTTAATGACCCAGCGTACATCAAGGTAGCGCTGGACGCTGGCGTTATGGGTGTGATGGTGCCCCACGTTGATAGAGCAGATGAGGCTAAGCTAGCCGCCAGCTACGTGAGGTATCCCCCCAGGGGCGTTAGAGGCGTGGGGCCTCGTAGAGCAGCCCTCTACGGGCTAGCCAGGGAGGAGTACATGAAGGTTGCCGAGGACGTGATGCTGATAGTACAGATAGAGAGCCGGGAGGCTGTCGACAATGCCGAAGATATTCTGAGCGTGGAGGGCGTAGACGCCTACTTCATAGGGCCTGCCGACCTCTCAGCATCGCTAGGGGTAACGGGGGGGCTGCGGAACCCCGAGGTCGTGAGGGCTGTGGAGAGAGTGGCTAGCGTAGGTGAAGCACAGGGCGTGCCCGGCGGCATTTACTGCGCCAGCCGCAGCGACCTCGAGCTAGCCCTACGGCTTGGACTCAGGATGTTAGCTCTGGGCAGTGACTACAGGCTACTAGTTGAGGGAGCTAAGAGGAGGCTAGAGGAGGCTAGGAGCCTCGCCTAGGCTTAACACCCATGTTAACAGCTAATTCCTCAAGCTTTCTCACGACCGGCCTCTTAAATCCGAGATATATCCCGCCGACCTTACCGCCTACATATGCTACGCTGCGTAGAGAGCCTAGAGCCCTAGCCAACAGTGGGCACTCAACGACTATCTCACGGGCAGGCGCTCTCAGCTCCCTCACGTAAACTACACCTCCCAATTTCAGCTTCAGAGAATTGCCCTCCACCACCACGGGGAGGTACTTAGAGGCGCCCGGGGGGAATAGCGCATTAATGTCCTCTGACTCCAAGTCCAGATGAGTGACTCTAGCCCTAGAGTAGCCCTTAACGTGTAGGTACACATCACATGCTAACTCAACTCTCGACCCCCTAGCCGTGAGATACACTCGGGAGCGTAGCGGGATCTTCCCTTCCCCAGGTCCCGTCACACTCTAGTGAGAGGACTCCAGCAATAAAAATGAGCGCTCACGCTAGGCCAGCCAATACCTTCAGCAGCGGTATCCTCTCCATAAGCTCCGAGTCCACCATATCCCAGAATATCCCTCGCGGCTTCCTGTACTCCCCCTCCGCCCTTATGAGTCGCTTTGGAGTTGCTATGTAGTCTACCGGCACGTCGTGGTAGTACATCGGGACCTCAGGAATTAGCTGCACGTCATGGACTGTTGTGACAACTATCGTCTCGTCGTCCACGAGGCGCAGCTCTCTCAGGATGGCGTACTCGAGGTCATGTGACCCATCCCCCCTCCCCAGACGGCCACCCTTCTCATCTACAGCCACGCTACCCATGATAAACACATCAACTCTCAGCCCCTCGGGGACCTTAACGCGGCGCCCATAGGCTAGGGCGCCTCTCAGAGTCGCTGCAAATCCAGCCTTCTGGCGGGGTACGTCCTTCCCGTTCACTATCACGAAGCCCTTGAATCGAGGCAGAGCCATTACAAGCATCTTCTCGGCCTCCAGCGCAGCCTCCCTAAGGTGCCGCTGGGGGAGATCCAGCGTGGAGTAGACGACCTCCGCCTCTCGGAAGAAGCTTCTCCTAGCTATCTTCATAGCAGCTACCCTAGAGCCCAAGAATGCCGGTATCTTGCCGTAGCAGGGCCTAGGCGCTGTAGCTATCTCATACTCCTCCATCTTCCTCCAAACCTCCTCCCTCAGTCTAGCCTTGAGCTCCCTAATCGAGGACATAATCCTCAGCGCTAACCAGGTTGCTGCCTATTTATCCCTTCACGCCTCTGCGCTATACTATTTTAATTCCGTAATACAGCCGTAGTACTGGCTTGCCTGGCACCCTCAAATACCTCCACGCCTCAAAGCCAAGTGATGGCTAAGCGGGGGGAGAGCCGGAGGGGCTTCGAGGAGGGTCCCAGGACGCACATAGTGAGCTTCCACATCCCGAGGGCGCTGCTGGACGCGCTGGATAGGCTGGTGGAGATGGGTGTCTTCAACAACAGGAGCGAGGCCATACGGACGGCGCTGTACAAGCTGTTAACGGAGCACAGTGACTTCCTTGAGCGTAGACGCCTGATGATGGGGTACAGGTAGCCTCTATACCAGCTCGCCTCAATGCTACCTACCCCCTTCTCTCTTTCTACTCGATAACTCGTCATCAGGTGTTAAATACGGAGAAGACTCCTTAAGAGGCGAGGTGAGGAGGTGGAGCCCTTAACAACCTCTGAGATGAGGTCCTTAGAGCTAAACGCTGAGTACCTGGGGGTAGACAGGCTCCTGCTAATGGAGAACGCTGGCGCGGCGGTGGCACGCGTGGTTAAACGTGAGGCAGGGCCGGGGGGTAAGGTAGTGGTTCTCTGCGGGCCTGGCAATAACGGCGGTGATGGGATGGTTGCGGCGAGGCACCTAGCCGATGCCTTTCATGTGGAAGTAGTGTTGATCGCGCACCCGAGCAGGGTTAGGAGCAGTGAAGCGAGGAGGAACCTCGAAGCCCTGAGGAGTATGGCATCAACCATTACCCTACACGTAGATCCCCGAGGCGAGTTAGCACGCAGCTTGATCAAGGGCGCGAATGTTGTGATAGACGCGATATTTGGCACAGGGCTCAGAGGCCCGGTCGCTAGCCCCTACAGGGAGGTTATCGAGGAGGTTAACAGAGTCGCGGGACCGCTGAAAGTAGCGGTAGATGTTCCATCCGGCCTTAACCCAGATACAGGCGAGGTGCACGGCGTCGCTGTTAAGGCAGATGTGACAGTCACATTCCACGCTCCAAAGCCAGGCCTACTTAAGCCCTCGGCTAAGGAGTACGTGGGTGAGCTGGTAGTTGAGCCCATAGGCATACCCCCTGAGGCGGCTGTGATCTGCGGGCCGGGGGACGTGGCAATAGCGGCTAAGGCTAGGAGGCCTTGGAGCAAGAAAGGGGACTATGGGAGAGTGCTGGTAGTGGGGGGCTCCGAGCTCTATACGGGTGCGCCAGCGCTAGCAGCTTTAGCTAGCCTAAGGTTAGGCGCCGACCTAGCGGTAATCTACGCGCCTGAGGAGTCGGCTAATGCTATAAGAGCCTACTCACCAAACCTGATAGTCATCCCTTACTCGGCTCCGCACTTAAGGCCCATGCTAATAGACGACGTAGTTAAGCTCTCAAGCAGGTTCGATGTGATCATACTGGGGCCGGGGCTTGGATTAGAGGAGGAGACCGTGGAGGCCGTCTTGAGGCTTGTGGGGAAATTATCGCGCATAAGGCCCATGGTAGTGGATGCTGATGCTCTGAAGGCCCTCTCTAGGGACTTAGCGCTGATTAGAGGTGCCAAGGCCATACTCACGCCGCATGCGGGCGAGCTGCGGCTCCTAACGGGAGTTGAAGTAGGCGAGGGCTTGGAGGAGAGGATGAGAGCAGCGAAGGAGCTGGCCAGCGCTGCAGGGTGTACGGTGCTCTTGAAGGGCCACGTGGATGTGGTGAGCGATGGGAAGAGGGTTAAAGTCAATAGGAGCGGTAACCCGGGCATGACAGTTGGGGGCACTGGCGATGTACTGGCGGGAGTCGCTGCTACCCTGCTGGCGTGGACTGGCGATCCCTTCAGGGCGGCATGCGCCGCAGCCTTCCTAAATGGCTTAGCTGGCGACTTGGCAGCCACGAAGAAGGGCTACCACCTACTAGCTACTGACCTGATTGACCACCTCCCAGAGGCTTACGAGTTGGCATTGAAGCCAGCTGAGTGTAGGAGGCTGAGGCCTCCCGTGGAGGGTTGGGAACCACAGGCGTTAAAGGGTTAGTTCGCTTAGGAGTTGCATTATAGCGCCGCATCTTCGGGGAGGCGGGTATAGGCCCGGATTAAGCCTGGGCACTAACGCCATTAAGACCGCAAGCTCTGTGAGAGCTACTCTATCTAAGCGCCCTCTAGTCAAGAAGCTTATAGCCCCTCCCTTCTCCCCAATTCTCCTGACACCGGTAATGTCCTCTATCACTACCTCGGCTTCGGGAGCCTCACCCTCCTCGAGAGCTTTCACAACTCGCTGGGGGAACTCGAAGGAGGGGCTCATGCCTAGCGTGATTCCACCCTCCTCATCCAGGAGGGCAGCTACCTGCACCTCCATGTAGCCGGTCAGGGCTGGGGGGAACTTATAGAGCCCAGCCTCGACGCCCACGGAGTAGTTGAAGCCCCTCCGCATGGCATTCACTGCACGCTCTACAGCTCCCTTGATAGTCTCCCTAAGCGACATCGGCTGAGGTCCCACGCTAGTCTCCACCTCAACTGACTCCACGACTGCTGGGCCTAGTAAGCTAAAAGCCCTCCTTACTCCCTCCACCTTAGCTGGATTCTTGCTGCCCACGACTATCCTGAGCAATGCCGCCACCACCGCTACACCAGCCTAAGGGCATTAAAACGCCTGCGCCAGGGCTCAGGCGGTGGGGCTAGATGCTCCTCATCAGCTCGGGCGAAACCTCCCTCTTCACAGCCCTTACTTAAATCCTCAAGCCAGCTCTTTAAGGGCTGCGCAGTAGCGCATACCTTAAAAAGGGCTGTCATAGCTATCCTGTCTAGATATGTGGCACTCCTTGAAGATCGAGGAAGTGCTGGAGAGGCTAGGCGCAGGGCCTGAGGGCTTAAGCGAGGCTGAGGCTAGGAGGAGGCTGGAGGAGTATGGGCCTAACGAGCTGAGGGAGAGGCGCGTTAACCCCCTCCTGATGTTCTTGAGGCAGTTCGCTAACTTCCTAGTGTACATATTGCTCGCGGCCACCCTGCTGTCCATCCTACTGGGGGAGTACGTGGACGCCGCCCTAATACTCTCGATTGTAGTTCTGATGGGCTTTGCCGGGTTCCTCCAGGAGTACAAGGCTGAGGAGGCCATACGCGCTCTAAAGGAGATGGTAGCTCCTCAGGCTAAGGTAGTCAGGGACGGCAGGGTGAGGGTGATACATGCTAGGGAGCTGGTACCGGGTGATGTTGTACTGCTCGAGGAGGGCGATAGGGTGCCAGCCGACATAAGGCTGCTGGAGGCTGAGGAGCTAGAGGTTGATGAATCGCCGCTCACGGGGGAGAGCGTGCCCGTAGAGAAGAGCCACCTAACCGTGCTGCCCCCCCAGACGCCGATCTACGAGAGGAGCAACATGGTGTACGCAGGCACGTACGTCGTAAGGGGCAGGGGCAGGGGAGTGGTGGTTGCTACGGGGATGAACACTGAGCTGGGCAAGATAGCGGCCAGCCTGGAGGAGGTCGAGAGCGAGAGGACCCTCCTAGAGCGCGAGTTGGACAGGTTTGGCAAGTGGATAGGTTGGCTGCTACTAGCCCTCTCAGCCGTAGTCTTCGTGCTAGCCGTAATGACGGGAGAGGAGGTACTTGCAGCTGCGCTCACAGCTGCCGCGCTAGCGGTTGCAGCTGTTCCCGAGGGCCTACCCGCGATAGCCACCACAGTGCTGGCCATTGGAGCTCTCCGCATGGCTAAGGCTAACGCGATAGTTAGGAAACTAGCGGCAATAGAGACTCTTGGCGCATGCAACGTGATATGCAGCGATAAGACCGGCACGATAACCAGGGGAGAGATGAGAGTAAGGAGAGTTTTTGTGGATGGAGAGGATATAGAGGTAGGTCCTGAGCTCAAGTCTAGTGGCGATGTGCTAAGCGGCTCTGGCATGGACAAGCTGGTCTCAATGTGCGCGTTGTACAGCGATGCTAGAGTGGAGAAGGTTGATGGCAGGCTGGTGATAAAGGGGTCGCCAACTGAGACAGCGCTGAGAGAGCTGGCCTTAAGAGCTGGCATAGGGGAGGCTGATGAAAAGTATCCTAGGCTGAGGACGCTACCCTTTGATAGGAGGAGGAAGAGGAAGAGCACACTCCACGCACTACCTGATAACAGGGTACTGGTCCTGACCTTTGGAGCTCCAGAGCTCCTCTTGGAGAGGTGCAGGTGGATTGAAGTGAGGGGGGATGTAAGGCCTCTAGACCCGGGGGTTAGGGAGAAGGTGATAAGGCTCATTGATACATACGCATCACAGGGCTTGAGGACGCTGGCAGCCGCCTACAGGGTGGGAGATCGAAGCCTGCTTGAAGCTGATGTGGATGAAGTCGAGAGGGATCTAGTATTGCTAGCCGTACTGGGGATTAGCGATCCACCGCGCGAGGGAGTGAGAGGGGCTGTCGAGCTGGCTAAGCGGGCTGGGATCAGAGTGATAATGGTGACGGGCGACCACGAGAAGACGGCGAGGGCCATAGCCAAGGAGGTAGGCATTGACGCCAGCGCGGCGGTTAATGGCGTACAGCTTGACAGGATGAGTGATGAAGAGCTGGAGGATGCGCTGGAGCGCGTGAGCGTCTTCGCGAGGGTCACACCTGAGCACAAGCTCCGGATCGTGAGAGCCCTAAAGCGGAGGGGCTACGTCGTGGCGATGACGGGTGATGGAGTCAATGACGCGCCAGCGCTTAAGGCCGCAGACGTGGGTGTTGCAATGGGGATAAGGGGGACTGACGTCGCTAAGGAGGTCGCGGACCTCGTGCTAGCTGACGACAACTTCGTAACGATAGTGGAGGCAGTGAGACAGGGCAGGATAATATTTGAGAATGTCAAGAAGCCAATAGACTATCTCCTCACCTGCAACTTCGGCGAGGTCTTCGCTGTGATGGCAGCTGAGCTCTTAAACCTGCCTCTACTGCTCACTCCGGCACAGATACTGTGGATAAACCTGGTCACCGACGCCCTCCCAGCCCTAGGCCTAGGCCTAGAGCCGGAGGAGCCGGGGATAATGGAGAGGCCCCCGAGGGGGAGGGGAGAGGGGCTAATATCGATGAAGAGGGTGTTGGCCTACATAGGAGTTGGGGCCCTCACGGCTAGCCTAACCCTGTACATGTACCTCACGGCGCTGCCGCTGGGAGTCGTGAGAGCCAGGACAATGGCATTCACCCTGTTTAGCGTGGGCGAGATAATACGCGCCCTAGCCTTCAGGAGCGAGCGGCTGCCATTCTTCAAGATAGGCCTCTTCTCCAACAAATTCCTCCTACTCAGCTTGGCGGCATCGATAGCGCTATCGCTGGCGGCCATGTACACGCCACTCTACAACCTATTCGGCCTCACGCCCCTGACCCTCAGTGAGCTCTCCTTAGCCCTGCTCTATTCCGTAATCCCGATGATCGTCATAGAGGCTGGGAAGCTGCTGCTATTCCGCAGCAGGAAGGCTTGATTTATATTGGGCACGGCTATGGGTACCCTGTGAGCCTGGTGGAGGCGGGGCTAATACTGATATTCCTCGGGTTCGCCCTAGCTGTGGTAGGTATCTTGCTAATCGCCGCCTCAGCACTCTTATCATCCAGAGCTCGCCGGGAGGAGGGGCGGATTAGGGGCGCTGGCGTCGTGCTGGTGGGTCCTATACCGATAGTCGCTGCTACTGATCGAGAAATGGTGAAGTGGGGAACGCTATTAACGGTCATCGCTGCTGTTCTCTTCCTCCTCCTCATCCTCCTCAGTGCCAGCCTTACTGGGAAGTAGCGAATCCCGCCCCAGTGGCCAGTAGATGTAGGGACCCTCTACCGCGCCCCTTAAAAGCTCTCGAGCTTCCTCGCCTAACACTCTCTCCACGACCTTCATCACGTTATCTAATGTGGGCCTCCTACGAGCCTTCCTGACTAGGCTCTTTAGCTCAGGGTGCTCGTACACCAGCATCCTAGCCATCTCCTCGAACAGCTTCCTGCCATCTGAGTTCAGCGAGTCGTGCGCGAAGTATAGCAGGTAACCAGCGATTAGCTTCCTCGCTAGGCTCCGCACATCGGGACCGAAGTCGTCCAAGGTGGCGCGTCCCCAACTAAGGCCTTTTAGTGAGTGTCTTATAGCATTTCCGATGATTAAGTTCGGATTAGTGGGAACGGGAGTTGGGGGAGAGTTCATAGCTAGGGCTCTTCAAGAGCTGAGGAAGGAGGGCATAGCTGAGCTCAGGGCTGTAGTAGGCAGGAAGCCAGCTAAGACTGAGAGCTTCGCTAAGAGGTTCGGGGCGAGGGGGTGGTATACATCCTTGAGGGATATGCTCTCCAGAGAGGAGCTGGATGCTGTAGCCATCTCGACTCCGCATTACTTGCACTTCCCCCAAGCCGTGGAGGTCATGGAAGCTGGCTTACACGTACTCGTTGATAAGCCGATGGCGATAAACCTAGTGGAGGCGGATGAGATGATCAGGCTTTCGGAGAGGAAGGGAGTGAAGCTAGGAGTTATTTTCGAGTTTAGATTCGATCCTGATATTGAAAGGATGAAGAAGTTAATTGATGAGGGAAAGCTAGGCAAGCTAATAATGGGCGAGGCGGTCGTGGAGTGGCACAGGCCCGCTGAATACTACGAGAGGAGTGATTGGAGGGGGCGATGGGCTACTGAAGGCGGCGGCGCGCTCATCAACCAGGCGATCCACACAATAGACCTGCTCCTCTGGTTAATGGGAGATGTTGAGCGACTATGGGCACTGGTGGGCACCTTCGCCCATGACATCGAGGTCGAGGATTTAGCAGTGGCAGCACTCAAGTTCAGGAGTGGGGCGTTCGGCGTAATCCAGGGGAGCACAGCTATCTATCCAGGTTTGCCTACTAGGCTGGAGATACACGGCACTGAGGGGACTCTCATATGGGAGGGCGGCTCGCTGAAAATGGCAGTTGTGAAGGGAGAAGAGGAGGTGCGCAGCGGGGCTGAGGCGGAGGGGCTCGCCTCCTGGGCCAGGCCTGAGGCTGTCCCAATAGACAATCATGTGAGGCTAGTGAGGGATTTCGCGCAGTCCATAGCTGAGGATAGGAAGCCCCGCGTGGACGGGGTTGAGGGGAGGAAGAGTCTTGAAATCATAAGAGCCATATACCTATCCGGGAGGACTGGTCACGTAGTCGAGCTCCCACTTAGGGAGTAGTAGACGCAGAGGTGGGTAAGCGTGGAGATTACGGTAAAGGTAGAGATAGTGCGTAGAGGCGAGGCTGAAATCAGGGTAAGGAGGGGAGAGCGCGTAGAGAATGTCATGAGACGTCTCGGCCTTAACCCTGTCGAGTACGTCGCGGTAATGGAGGGCAGGGTCGTGCCTGAAGATGAGGTGATTTCCAAGCCTGTGAAACTAAAGCTAGTGCCGGTGGTATCCGGAGGATGAAGCTAAAAAGAACGTTAAAGATCCTTTTAGTAGCGCCTTTATGCCGCCTTGGGTTTGCGCAGTGAGAGAGCTAGGGCTACGAGCGCTAGTATTAGCGCGAGCACTGAAAGCCCTAGAGCCGCATTGAGAGTGGAGGAGACACCCGCTATAGCTGAGTTCACTTTATCTGTAATCTCCTGCGTCTTCTCGGCTAGGGTCCTCGAGACCTCCTCGGGCAGCGCAGCTAGCTTTTCATACTCCCTGAGCTCGCCCATGTAGCCAGTAGCCCAGAGTATGACGTTCCTAACGAAGCGGGGGCCGCTTAGGAGCCTGCCATAGTACTTCCAGGTCACCATGGGCTGGTAGCCGCCGTATGGAGTCTCCCCCGAGACTATGACTACGTTCTTGCCACCCTCGACGGTGATCACCTCAGCTGCCATTAGCGTGAAGACGCCCGTCTCGCCAGGCGTGTAGGCTTTCCCGCTGGTGCCCGTTGGCTCAGCCTGGTGCTCGAGTATCTCGCCATTCACGGTGGTGGTAGCTAGTATGTACACGTTGTCAGGCTTGTCCTGAGGCGTCACCTTATGCCAGTTGCCAGCCTCGTCCACCCAAGCTACTGCGCCGGGGCCGTGGAAGAGCACGCGCTCACACCCGTACCTGAGCACAGCCACCTCACTCATGTTGACTAGACCCAGTACTCTGTAGCCCTTCCCGGCATTACTAACTGGATCCTCTACTGAGACGTAGTCCATCCTGAGGTGAGCCCCTATTGCCTCTAGTATGGTGTTGACAGCATGCTGAGATAGCTCAGTCCCCTGTGCTGGGTAGTCGCTATCAGCGGCCACCCATATCGCCCTCCCCGGCCCTCCAGTAAACCAGCTAGCTATGGCGCTTACCTCCTCTGGGGTGAAGGGTGCCTGTGGCTGGCCGATTATGATCATTGTAATGCCCAGCTTCTCAAGATCAATGGAGGCGAAGTCGCCAACTATTATGCCGTGAACATTGGCTTTTACCACCGGGCTTAGCGCCTCAGCCTCCTCCTCGCTCTTGACCAGTATGTACCACTGAGCCTCAGGTACCACCTTAATTATGATGTCGATACCGGAGGGGGGCTGCCTATGGGTTAGGTCGATTAGTATGGGTATCCCCACAGGAGCTGAGCAGGCGGGGGAAGAGGCGAGGAGCGATGCAGCCGCTATTATCAAGGTTATTGCTATTACCGTTTTAGCCCTCACATGAGGAAGTCCCCTCCTCCCCCTTTTAGGTTTAATGCTCCAGTTTAGCCTCCCGGGTAGGGTTTATTTGGGCGCTCCCCCCTCTAACTACACGATGAGGCCGGTCAACCGCGCTATATCGAGTGTAGTCCTGATACTAATAATAGTTATTGGAGTGATAGCGGGCGTTAGCATATATATGTTAATTAGCCAGAAGCCCCCCACCCAGCAGCCCTCGAAGCCCTCACAGCCTTCGGCGGGGGAGGGAGGAGCGGCGAAAGGCGTTGTCATCTCAATAATCTCTCGGCACCCCACTGACATCCTGGTAAAAGCACGTGAAATGTTCTTAAAGAGCGAGTTAGCACGCAAGTATAACATCACTGATATAAAGACCATTGTGATCCCGCCGGGTCTCTGGGAGAGGTACATCACAAGCGGGCAGGCAGATGTGGCATGGGGCGGGGGTCCGACGCTCTTCGACTTCCTGTACACGAGAGGCTTGCTAGCCCCTCTAACCCTCCCTGAGGCACTTGAGGCTGCTGCTCAGGTGCCTGATGAGATAGCTGGAGTACCGATGAAGAGGGTAGGTGAGGATGGAAAGATTTACTGGGTGGCTGCAGCTATTTCCAGCTTCGGCTTCACGGTCAATCACGAGAGGCTGAGAGACTACAACTTAACGGTGCCTCATAGCTGGAGGGATCTAGCCTCTCCAGAGCTGGGGAGGCCGCTGATAGTTTATGGCGAAGCCGCACTCGGGATAGCGGATCCCACACAGAGCACTAGCAACACCAGGATGTACGAGATAATACTGCAGAGATACGGGTGGAGAGATGGGTGGAAGATACTGACGCTCATGGCCGCGAACGCCGTGGTCTACAGCGCTAGTGGAGATGTTAGGGACGCTGTGATAAGGGGAGATATAGCCGTCGGCATAACGATAGACTTCTACGGCTACACTGCCATGATGGTGAATCCAAGCTGCGAGTACATAATACCCAAGGGGGAGAGCATCGTAAATGGCGATCCAATAGCGCTAGTAAATGGGTCTAAGCACCCTGAGGCGGCGCAGGCCTTCATAGCCTGGGTCCTGACAGAGGGGCAGAAAGTGTGGTTAGATCCCGAGATAAACAGGTTACCGGCGAATCCCTCAGTCTTCGACACTCCAGAGGGACGCAACAGGAGTGACTTGAGGAAGGCTTACGAGTTGACTCTCAAGACTCGAGCCATGAAGTTTAACGATACGCTAGCACTGCTATATGAGCAGGTAATGCAGTGGTACTTTAGAGCTACTCTAGTTGAAGTCAATGATTACTTAAAGGCAGCGTGGAAGGCATTGTTAGCCAAGTACTTCAGCGGAGCCATATCAAGTGAGGAATTCAACAAGTATGTGGAGGAGCTCACAGCTCCCCTCAACTTCACCGACCCCTCCACCGGCGAGGAGGTTACGTTCACTGAGGACTACGCAATCAGTATATGCCAGAAGTTCGTCTCCGATGCATCGTTCAGAGATGCGTTAATAACCGCCTGGAAGAAGGCTGCTATAGGCAAGTACGAAAGGATGCTGGAGGAGCTGGGAGGCTGAGGATGGGCGGCAGCGCGGCCAGTAAGCTGAGAAAGCTGAGTTTCTACCTAGATCCCGTGCTCATCGCTCAGCTTCTCCTCCCCACGACCATTCTATTCCTGTTCTTAGTAGCTCCCCTACTGCTGGTAGCATACGTCGCTGGTCAATACAGCATCTTTGATGTGTTGAGCGACCCAACGTACTTCAGCCTGAGGCCGCGAGGGCAGCCAGTTCTCATCCTGAGAACCTCCTTCAGGGGGCGTGAGGTTACCATAATTAAGGTGGTAGGGGTCAGCTTTGGGGCAGTTATCAATTCCCTCATAAACGCCGTGATAGTGACTGCTGGAGCCACTGTGCTAGGCGTGGCCGTAGCCTTCGTCTTCGCCCGCTACGAATTCCCAGGAAAGACCGTCTTGAGGATACTAGCCACCATGCCGCTCCTCCTCACCCCCTTCATTAACGTATTCGTGATTAGGAAGCTATTCGACTGGAGGGACGGGATAATCTCGTGGTTCGTATGTGATGTCCTAGGCCTCCCCCTGAGGCTCGGAGTTGACAGCATAGCTGGAGTCGCCGTCGCACAGATAATGACGTTCTTCCCGCTAGTCTACCTAAACGTATACTCGAGCATGGTCAATATCGACCCCAGCTTGGAGGAGCAGGCAGAGAACCTGGGGGCTAAGGGCTTCAGGCTCTTCAGGACCGTGACCCTCCCCCTCTCCCTCCCCGGGCTAGCGGCGGGCTCAGCCCTCGTCTTCATATTCTCCCTGGAGGACGTGGCGGCTCCGATAGTATTCAACGAGAAGAGGTTCATCTCTTATCAGGTCTTTAGCAAGTTCATTGAGGCTACGACTGGCCAGCTATCGCCGGTGGCGGCTATACTGGCCCTCATACTGCTCTTGCTAGCCCTAACAATTTTCGCCAGCATTAGGAGGTACGTCATGCTAAGGCAGTACGCCATGCTGAGCAGGGGAGGCAGGTGGAAGCCGCGTATGAGGAAGCTCAGCGCTAAGGGCCTGTTAGCGATCTACCTGGTCCTGGCTCCTTTACTCGTCTTCCTCGCGTTCCCTCAGCTGGGAGTCATCATCTATGCCTTCTCCGAGAGGTGGACTGGCCCCCTGCCCCAGGGCTTCACCCTCAAGAACCTCTGGTCCATAGTTGAAGACCCCCTAGTCTCGAGGGCTGTCATCAACAGCCTCACATACTCGCTCTCCGCGCTGGCTCTCATAATATTATTGGGGATCTCAGCTTCATACGTCATTGCTAGGGCCAGGGTGCCAGGCGTGGACCTGCTGGACCTTCTAGTCACGTCGCCGGTGGCAATACCGGGCCTCGTCATAGCTGTGGGCTACTTCTACTTCTTCACGACCTTCTTCCGCGGCACCCCGCTTGATCCAATAGTCAGCGGCCCGTCTCTCTTACTGGTACTCGCCTACAGCGTGAGGAGGCTGCCCTTCACAGCTAGGGCAGTGTTCGCCGGCCTTCAGCAGGTGCACATAGCGCTGGAGGAGGCTTCACTGAACCTAGGGGCTGGGAGGCTCAGGACGCTGGTCAATATCGTAATCCCGCTGATAAGCCTCAACCTGCTCAGCGGGGCCCTCGTGAGCTTCGTCTACTGCATGAGCGAGACCAGCACTAGCATCACACTGGGGGGGCTTGGGGGAGTCGGGGAGAGCCACCAGGCGCCGATAACCTTCATCATGCTCGATTACCTCAATAGGGTGGGAGGGCCTCACATCGTAGCCTCGTTAGGCGTCCTCCTAATCTCGCTCCAGTTGCTCGTGATAACGCTGGTAAACGTAGTATTTAAGCAGAGGTACGCCTACGTGGGTGTGTAAGGATGACCAGAGTCAGCCTAAGGGGGGTTACCAAGAGGTTCGAGGATGTAGTAGCGGTAGACAGGGTGAGCCTGGAGGTCAGAGAGGGGGAGCTCTTCACCCTGCTAGGCCCCAGCGGCTGTGGAAAAACCACCACTCTCAGGATAATAGCTGGCTTTGAACTTCCAGATGAGGGCAGCGTATTCTTCGACAATGAAGATGTCACGTATAAGAAGCCCTATGAGAGGGGCTGTGCAATGGTGTTTCAGAACTACGCTCTCTGGCCCCATATGACCGTTTACGAGAACGTGGCTTATGGCCTAAAGGTTAGGGGCCTCCCAGCGCGCGAGATAAGGAAGAGAGTGGATGAGGTGCTTGAACTCGTAGGGCTCAGGGGGCTGGAGGACAGGTACCCCACTCAGCTCTCAGGGGGCCAGCAGCAGAGGGTGGCGCTCGCCAGGGCTCTGGTCGTCGAGCCTAAGGTGCTGCTACTCGATGAGCCGCTGAGCAACCTAGATGCCAAACTTAGGCTAAGGATGAGGGAGGAGGTTAAGAAGCTCCAGAAGGAATTAGGAATCACTACAATCTACGTCACTCACGATCAGGAGGAGGCTATGAGCATCTCAGACAGAGTAGCGGTAATGAACCGGGGCAGGGTCCTACAGGTTGGGACTCCGATAGAGGTCTACACTAAGCCCGCTAACCTATTCGTCGCTACCTTCATCGGGCGGAGCGCCCTGCTCAGAGGGAAGATCGTGAGAGCGGATGGCAGAAGGGTGTCTATATTAACTCGTGGAGGCTTCAAGCTGGAGGGCACGGGACTGGGAGTGAGGTCGGGGGACACGGAGATAGTCGCTGTGGTGAGGCCGGAAGATTTCTCGCTAAGCCCCCTCCCAGATGCCAACATCATCGAGGGAAAGGTGGAGCTCGTGATGTTCTTAGGGCCTTATAAGCAGCTTAGGGTTAATGCCAGAGGTGAGAGGATAATAGCGTACGTAGACCCTGAGGAGGAGGTCAAGGCGGGTGAGATTATCAAATTATACATAAAGCCAGAGGACGTTAAGGTGTACTCTGCCGAGGGCTGGGAGGAACTGGAGTTCGAGTAACTGCTACGCCACGCTTATTAGCTCACACACGACTGTCCACCTTGGGGGGGGAGGTTGAGGCGCCATACATTACTACTCCTGGCACTAGCCATACTTGCTGCAGTCCCCCTAGCGCTGGCTCGCCCTAGGATCCTAGATCCCAGGTACTCTGTCCCCCTCCCGCTCCTGCCAGGCCAGCTGCTCAATGTAACGCTGATCGATGTTGAGAATGCTACGATAGGTGGGGTCTGGATCACTGCTCCCGGGGTGAACTATACACTCAAGCTATTGAACGTCACAGCTCAAGGCGATACAGTAGTTCTTACTCTGAGGGTGCCTGAGGAAGTGAGGGCTGGGCTGTACGATGTGTACGTCCGGGTGGGAGACGAGGTACTCGGGGAGCCCAGGAGTGTATGGCTTCTGTCAGCCTGGCCCTCTAGACTCCTCATAATGCACATCACCGACGTACACATTGACATAGTCACGGAGGGGGTACATAGCACCACGTACTTTGAGACTGCGATGGGCCTCCTAAACACTCTCCCCGCGGATCTAGCGGTGATAACAGGCGACTGCGTAGATGTTGGCAGCGACCTAGGAGCTCTGAAGGTATTCTCTCAAGTAACGAACCGGGCTAGAAAGCCGACCTTCATAATACCCGGAAACCACGACCACTCTCAGACGGACAGCGAGAGCTTCTCAAAGCTCTACTATGGACGCTATGTGGGTCCGCCCTACTGGTATAGGGTGATAGGCCCATTCCTCATTGCGGGCCTAGACCTAGGCATGGAGGGATACCCGGACTCACAGCAGCTGAAGTGGCTTGAGGGAGTCTTATCGAGGCACAGGGATAAGGTGAAAATAATACTGATGCATCACCCCTTCTTCCGGTACGGAGTCTTCGGAGAAATCAACGGCTCCTGGAAGTCGATTGAGGATCTATCGAATGTCATATACAGCAGTTGGGCTGAGCACATGGACGCCGCGCAGGAGTTCCTAAGGATAGTGGAGGAGAATGGAGTTCGGCTGGTGCTCTCAGGCCATGTCCATGGGGATGGCGTGGTCCTCTACAACGGCGTGACCTGGTTCGTCACGACTACGACCACGTGTGCTGGCGTGAGAGAGGGGGATTACAGGGGCTTCAGGCTGATTGAAGTGCGCGAGGATGGGAGCGTGAAGATCTACGGGATTCCGGGCAGAGACCCCCTGAAGGAGTTCAGCTCCTTCAACATCGAGGAGGCGCTGATACGTACAATCCCCGACCCAGAGCTTAGAGCGAACACAGCCCTCGTGAGACTTGGAAGGGGACTAGGTATCGAGCCTCAGAGAATACATGTATACATGTACCTGAATGGAACCGTGCCCGCAGACAGATATGCGCTGTACGGCAACCTCAGCTTAGTTGAAGGCTACTCGCTCACGCCCTACGGCGACCTATACCTGGCTAATGTGACGCTCAGAGTGCAGCCTGGGGTGGAGATTCAGGTAACCGCCTCATGCTATAAGGATGAGTGGGGCCCCGAGGTCAGGCTACTGTTCTACACCCCAAGGAAGCCGGTAGCGGGGAGGGATAGCGTGACGCTGTATGTAAAGGCCGTGGATGAGGGCTGGGGCATTAAGGAGGTCAAGGTGTCGTACACAGCCAATGCGACGAGGGGTGAGGTTAACGCTCTTAGGGTGAGCCCCACAACATACCGGGCCGTGCTGCCGCCCATCAACGCTACAGCGCTCCATATTACGGTGAAGGCTGTGGACTTAGCTGGCAATACAAGCGTAGAGGAGGGGGAGATAAGCTACGTCCAGCCCGCAAAGCCGCAGGAGGAGCAGGCCCCTTCAGAGCAGGCTCCTCCACCCTCAAAACCCGAGGAAGCAAGGCCACCGGTGCCCACTTCACTCATCTTAGCAATAGCGGTAGTAGCCCTAGTAGTGGCGGCACTGGTCGTAGTCCTCACGAGAAGGAGAAAGTGACCTCAGCTTGCTGGTAGTCTAGCGATTATTTTTGATAACAGTTCCCTAACTTCAGGTCTAGACACCAGCCTCCTGAGCGGAGGGCCAGAATCCTCGCCGAGTAGAGCGTGATAGAATGCCCTGTATACCTGGAGCCTCTCCCTCCTCTTCCTTAGCCCCAGAGACTCCGCTACTTCTCTCACGATTCTGCCGACTTCACTCGGGTCACATCCCTCTAAAATCCTCCTTGAGACCTCCACGAACGCTTTCACCACTTCCTCCTCAAAGCATTCTAGCGCCTTAAGGGCCTGATCCACGTTCTGCAGCACAGCTGTATACCCCACCTCCCTTAGCCAGTTACGCGCCATCACCAGCCTCCTCCTCACCTCAGCTATCTCCCACTCCTCCATGTCCCTCAGCTTACCCTGCTTCTTCAGCATGGCTAGCCCGTCCTCGACATCCGTCATCCAGGCAGCTACTCTAACCAGCTGGTAGTAGGGCACACGCCTGGGCTTGCGAGGGGGTGGGGAC
>Ga0180300_10000381_pt1 | contig 19125 bp, 16 predicted proteins | sample GuaBasSediGuay15_FD_121798 | JGI IMG/M metagenome (GOLD analysis project Ga0180300, IMG submission 121798) | Subseafloor sediment microbial communities from Guaymas Basin, Gulf of California, Mexico - Guay15, Core 4569-2, 21-24 cm | ecosystem: Environmental > Aquatic > Marine > Hydrothermal...
ATCTATAATTAAGAGAAGCATGTCACATGCTTCTTCAACTGCTCTTCCAAAATGTTCAATTCCAGCATCCGTGTCTATTAGAACAATTTCCCTATCTTTCAGTTTCAACTTTTTAATGAATTCCCTTGCAAGCGCGTTAAAGGGACATGCGCAGCCAGAACCATAGTCTCCAACCTTACCTATAACTAAAAGCCCCAAATCACTTTTCCAAACAATACATTCCCCAGGTATGTCATTAAAACTGAACGAATCTGGTATTTTCCAGTTTAATTCGCCTCTTCCTCTAAACAAAACATTAGAAACTTGTCTGCGCCCACCCATAAAGTCAGCTAAAGTTTTCGAAGGCGGATTTAAACCAAGCATTCTATAAAGGGTGACGTTAGATTCGTCTGAGTCTATCACTAAGGTCTTATACTTCTTACGCGTAAGGCTGTGAGCTAAAAGCGATATAACAGTACTCTTACCAGAACCGCCCTTACCGAAAAACAAAATCTTAGACAAGCATTTCACCCCCGAAATTCTTCAAAACAAAGAAATATAAACCTATTGACTCTTAAATTCCCTTACTTAACGATGATTTTAAACAATAAACTGACTTTTTCATATTGTTTATGAAAATGCTTAAGAATTAAAGCTTATAAAATGATAATGTTAGTGTTGTAAAGGACAAGCCAATTTCTGAAGCATCGATATGTACTATGATTAAATATGAGGTGATTTCTATGGCTAAGATTAAGGTGGGAGTTTTTGGGGTTGGAAATGCTTGTTCATCCTTCATTCAAGGTCTACAGCTATGTAAAGAGCATGGAGAGAAAGTTGAGGGGCTAATGCACTGGGACCTTGGAGGATACACTCCCCTCGACATAGAAATTGTTGCAGCCTTCGACATCGATAAGAGAAAGGTAGGAAAGGACCTTTCAGAAGCCATTTTCTCACCGCCAAACAACATGCTAAAACTATGCGACGTACCAAAATTCGACGTAATCGTCGAAAAAGGGCATTTACTCGACGAATTTAGTCCAGATATTAAAGAACTGATAAAGATAGACGATTCACCACCAGTTGATATCGTTGATTCCCTTAAAAGTAAAGGTGCAGAAATATTGGTCAACTTGGTTCCAAGTAGCGCTATTGAAACAACAAAATTCTACGCTGAAAAAGCCATTGAGGCAGGCTGCGGATTCATAAACTGTGTGCCAGTTTTCATTGCCAGCGACGCTGAATGGGCTGGGAAATTTGAAAAAGCAGGGCTACCCGTTGTTGGGGATGACCTTGAAAGTCAAGCTGGATCAACAATATTGCATAGATGGATTTTAGAGCTTCTAACCTTAAGAAGCGTAAAAATATTGGAAACCTATGCTTTAGATGTTGGAGGCAGCCCAGAATCTATACATGCCCTCGACTGGGAGAAAACTATGGCAAAAAGAATGGTTAAAACAGAAGCAGTTAAATCAGCTGTACCCTATGATGTACCAGTTGTTGCTGGATCCACAGATTACGTAGATTTCCTAGGAGACTTCAGAGATACTTTAATCTGGATAAAAGGAACAATTTTTGGCGGGGCTCCGATAACAATCGACCTTAAAATCAAGGTTCCCGATGGCGCAAATGCTGTTAGCCCATTGATGGACGCGATTAGAGGGGTAAAAATAGCTATGGATAGAGGTATTTCTGGAGCACTTGAAAGTGTTTCAGCATACGCCTTTAAGCATCCACCAAAATCTGTGTCGCCAAAAACTGCAGAAAATTGGATGATGGAATTCATTGAAGGTAAAAAAGAAAAATAAATCATATATTTTTTCACAGATTTTTTGGTTTAAACAATTTTAACTTTTTTATCTTCACTGCTTGTGATATTTAAATATAATAATTTTCTTAATTTACTTAAATGGTAGATGTTTTACCTAATTTGAATGGGGAGGTTTTATATGTTTCTATATTTGACGGATGAGCAAGAAAAATTGAGAAGCGATGTAACTAGTTTTGTTGAGAAAAAAGTGAAACCTGTTGCCTTTGAGTTGGATGAAAAATGCAAGTTCCCTGTGGAATTGTTTAGGGAAATAGGGGAAAGGGGCTGGTTTAAATTTAATGTTCCGAAAAAATATGGAGGTCTGGGAAAAAGTACCGTAAATCTATTTATAGTGTTTAGTGAAATAGCTAAAGGTCTTGCATCACTTTCGGTTAGCTTAGACACACAATACTTGTTAATGGAAGCATTAAATCTTTATGGAAGTGACTACCTAAAAGAAAAATACATACCTTCACTTGTTAAAGGTGAAATCATAGCAGCATTCGCTTTAACGGAGAAAACTGCTGGTTCTGACATAGGTGGGATTACTGGCACAGCGAAAAAGGATGGTAACGAATATGTTTTAAACGGTGAGAAGCGCATTGTAGTGAGTGGAACTGTTGCAGACATTTATTTAGTTTTTTTAAAAACCGACCCTACAAAGGGCGCTAAAGGATTAAGCGCTTTCATAGTGGAGAGAAACATGGAGGGAGTATCTGTAGAACCTCTTAATTCAAGCGGTTTAAGGGCATGCGGCCTCGGGAAACTTGTTTTAAACGATGTAAGGGTTCCCTTGGAAAATTTGGTTGGAAGTGAAGGTGAAGGTGCGAAAATAGCTTTATCTGTTCTTGATTTTGGAAGAATCGGAATAGCATCTATCGCCTATGGCATTGCTCAAGCAGCTTTTGAAGCCGCAGTTGAATATGCCAAAGAGAGAAAACAGTTTAATACACCTATATCTAGTTTTCAAGGCCTTCGCTGGATGCTTGCAGAATTAGCAGTGGAAATTGAAGCAGCAAAACTGTTAATACTTGAAGCAGCCGCGATGAGAGATAAAGGGTTAAGATACACTAAGGAAGCTGCTATGGCTAAACTTTATAGTAGTAAAGTTGCTGTGAAAGCTGCTTTAACCGCAATACAAGTTTTCGGACACTATGGATACTTAAAAGATAAACCTCTCGAAAGATATTTAAGAGATGCAAAAGGTTTGGAAATAGCTGAAGGAACAAGCGAAATACAAAAACTCGTAATAGCGAGACAAATATTCAGTTAATATTCTAAGCTGGTAAGGAAGTGTTACCGCTTGGGAAACTCTAACAGTGGCAGAGTTAGAGGAGTATTCTTCACTTTCATGGCTGCTGCGCTTTGGGGTACCAGTTTCCCGGTCATAAAATGGGGTTTAACCTATATTTCAGTATGTAATTTTGTTATGTTAAGATTTTTAATTTCCATTCTAATACTTACTCCTATCGTGGTGGCACTTAACAGGAAGAACTTTTTAATACATTTAAAAAACAGGTACATAATCCTTCTTGGATTTTTGAATGCAGTAAGTTATTTTCTACAGTTTATCGGTCAACAGTGGACTACAGTCACTAAAACGGCTTTACTTGTGAATTCAAGCGTTATTTTTGCATCTATCTCATCGTATTTTTGGTTAAAAGAAAAAATGGAATATCTTAAAGCTTCAGGGATAATCACAGCTTTTTTAGGTATGTTTCTCATCGTGACTTGTGGTAATTTGAAGAACCTGCAAAGCGGTAACATGATTGGAGATCTTTTTTGTCTCTTGTCGGGAGCAACTTGGGGCCTTTACATAGTGATTTCTAAAAGGATTTTGAACAAAGAAAATGAAACTCTTTTCTTTATTAATGTGATGCTTATATACACATTTATTTTTATTTTAATGTTTTCTTCTCCCTTTCTCCGTCCTATTGAGCTTAACTTTGAAGTATTTGTTGCAGTTTTATATATAGGTTTTTTCTGTACGGTTTTACCTTTTTTGCTTTGGTATGAGGGGTTAAAAACAGTTGAAGCTTCCTCTTCTGCCACTTACCTTCTTTTAACAATAGTTGTAGCTACAATTATAAGTATAATCTTTCTTCGCGAATCCCTTACTTTAACTTTAGTGTTAGGAGCACTTTTAATATGTTTAGGTATTTGGTTAGTCGAACGAGGCAATTATTGACTTATACTCCTGTAATAGACATGAACTCTTAGCAAAAAATATCTTAATAAAATGTTTAGGAAGTTTATGGAGAAGCAGATAGTTTATCTACGCTTTTCTCTTATAAAGGGTTTTCCAAGTGAAGCAGGTGCTCCAATACGTTTTTTCATTATTTCACTTGCACTGAAAATCATAACTACTATTATGGCTGCGTATGGGATCATATTTGTTAAATGAGTGTTTAATCCATATAGTGAATATAGTTCGATTGCTGCTACTTCTATTCCTCCGAAAAACAGCGAAGCAAGGAAACCTTTCAGGGGATCCCAAAAAGCAAATATCACAAGAGCGACTGCAACCCAGCCTTTTCCCATTGTTATGCCTTCTCTCCAAGTATGCATGTAAGCAACCGTTATATAGGCTCCTCCAAGGCCTGCAAGTATCCCACCGAAAACCGTGCACAGATACCTTACCGCGTAAATGTTGATTCCCATAGAGTCGGCAGCATAAGGATTTTCACCCACCGCTCGGATATAAAGTCCCCACTTTGTCTTATAAAGTAAAAACCATAAAACAACCGTAAGTATGTAGGCTGTATACACCAAAATATCTTGATTAAAGAACACAGGACCTATTAAAGGTATACTTGACAAAAGGGGGATTTTAATGGGCTGTAATAATAATTCTAAACGTAAACCAACATAATTTTCCCCTATAAAACTGCTTAGACCTAGACCTAGCATTGCAAGAGCTAACCCAGAAATCACCTGATTAGCGTTAAAAGTGATTGAGATAAACGCATGGATTAAAGCTAATAGGCCGCCTGCAATTAAAGCGGCAAGTATTCCTAAAGCTATGTTTCCAGTGACATAGGTAACTACAAATGCTATTGCAGCTCCTAAGCTCATTATTCCTTCGATTCCTAAATTTAAAATTCCTGATCGTTCCGCATATATTTCACCTATTGTTGCAAAAATTATAGGTGTACTAAGCAGCACCATTTCGTAAAGCGGAGAAATTAAGGATTCCAAGCTCATTTGCTCTTCACCACTTTGAAAGAAACCTTATAATGTTTTAAAATTTCAGCGGAAATCAGGGAAAGAAGTATAAGTCCATTAAATATGTTAATGACTCCTCGAGAAATACCCAGAGATACTTGTAGAGCATATCCCGCCACGATTATTCCGCCCATTAAATAGGAGACAAGAATTGCTGCTATTGGGTTAAATCGTGCAAGACATGCAACAATTACTGCTGTAAAACCATAATCCGCTGAAAGACCCTTTGGGTTAGCTGTTAAACGATACCTTAACCCCGCAAGTTCACCAACTCCCGCTATACCAGCTAGGCCACCACTAATAAACATTGTAAGCAATATAACTTTAGCTTCGTTAATTCCAGCGTATTTGGCCGCTTCCGGATTTGAGCCGTAAACACGAATTTCAAAACCAAATTTCGTATATTGCAGTAAGATGTAAATGAGTACAGCAGCTACAATCGCAATTAACAATGTAGGATAGTGAATTAATGTGCCTTTGATTTGAGGAAGCCTTGCTTGAGATGGAATTAAATCTGTTTGCTTAAAACCCCATACTGTTTTCCCTATCCACGGGCCAGAGGCAAGATATGCAACCAGAAAATATGCTATATAATTCATCATTAACGTTGTAATTATCTCATTTATGTCAAAATATGCCCGTAAAACTGCTGGAAGTAAAGCCCAAATCCCAGCGAAAAGAAACCCGAGAATAAACATACAAGGTATCAATATGTAGGAGGGAGCATTAGGCATTAAAAACAGAGCTACCCATGCAGCTGCCACCGCCCCTATTAATAATTGTCCCTCAGCTCCAATGTTCCAAACATTTGCTTTAAAAACTATAACTAAACCAATACTGCAAAGCAAAAGAGGGATCATCCTAACAGTTATGATATCTACATCCAAAAACGAAATAAAAATTTGTTCAAAAGCTGAAAAAACATTTATTCGAAAAGAGAGAAAGATTACTGCTACGACGAGAAGAGCTATACAAATCGAAATAAATGTTAGAAGTATATCAAATTCCAAAGAAACTTCTTCTCTTTTCTCTATTTTCATTTTGATTTTAGACATACTAGACGGTAGCTCCATGTAGAAGCACTCCTCCCATCAAAAGTCCAATCTTTTCTCTGTCTGCTCCGCTTCTGGGGATAACAGCCAGGAATCTTCCCTCGTACATAACTGCTATCCTATCACATATTTCAAATACTTCATCTAAATCAGATGAGACAAGAAGCACCGCAGCACCTTTTTTCTTATGTTCAAGGAGAAGTGAACGTATGTATTTAGTTGCTGCAATATCGAGACCATGAGTTGGATAGGCTGCAACTATAAGTTTTGGTTGCATTGAAAGCTCTCTTGCAACTATTACCCTTTGAACATTTCCACCTGAAAGATTTGAAACAGGAGTCTTTTCGCTTGGAGTTACAATCGAATATTTGGAGATCAAATTCTTACTCCATTCATATATTTTGTCCATCTTTAGGAAGATATTACCTGAAAACATGCAATCATCATATTTTTTCAATAACAGGTTTTCTGCAACACTTAAATTTTCAGCAACACCATATCTTAATCGATGTTCTGGTATATGTGCAACTCCTAACCTTATTATTTCAGATGGATGAGCATTTGTCACATCTTTCCCAAAAATTTTAACTTTACCTTTTTTCACCTTTCGAAGTCCAGTTATAGCTTCTACCAGTTCACTTTGCCCATTTCCAGCAACACCAATAACACCAAAAATTTCTCCAGCATTTATTTTGAAAGAAACTCCACGAACTGCATCTTCTCCCTTATCACCCAAAACCCAAAGTTCCTCAACCTCCAAAGCAACTACAGTATTTACTTTTACATCAGTAAGAGCATTCTCTTTAGAGGCATCTTTGATAAATACGTCGTATCCAATCATCATTTTTGCAAGCTCATTTACATTTGTTTCCAGTGATTTAAATGTGCCAACCGCCTTTCCTTTCCTAAGCACAGTTATTCTATCACTAATGGAAATAGCTTCTTCAAGTTTATGTGTAATGAAAACTATTGAGCACCCCTCGTTACGCATTTTTCTCATGAAATTGAATAGAAACTCTTTTTCGCTTGGTGCAAGAATTGAAGTAGGTTCATCAAGTATTAAGACTCTAGCATTTTGCATCAAAGCCTTAAGTATTTCAACGTATTGTCTTTCACTTGCACTAAGTTGCCAAATCTTAGCGTCAGGATTTATCTTAAAACCATATTTCTTTGAAAATTCAACTATTTTTTCCTTTATTTCACTAACAGGAAAGATAAATTTTCGTTTCCCAAGCTCTGTTCCTATTGCAATGTTTTCTGCAACACTTAACGTTTCTACGAGAAGAGGATGTTGATGAACCATGAAAATTCCAAGCTTTATAGCATCTCGTGGAGACTTTATTACCACTTTGTGACCGTTAACATATATTTCTCCTCCATCTGGACGGTAATGTCCATAAAGAATATTCATAAGAGTAGTTTTACCCGCCCCGTTCTCACCAAGTAAGGCATGGATCTCTCCACTTTTTAAATTAAAGTTGATGTGATCATTGGCAATTACATTACCAAATCTCTTCGTAATATTCACCATTTTAACTATTACATTTTCGTAAGAATTCCTTTTCATGTTACTCACCTTAAAAAATAAAAAGAAGTTATGTTTACAGACTGCTTTGCTGTTCTATTACCTCCACTCCTTGTACAAACCATTGCATTGTCCATAACTCGTCATGTCCGAGCTTTTCTCCTTCTTGAACCATTAGTGTACCGTTGTTAGCATAGATAGGACCTGTGAATGGATCAAAATCGGGTACTGTTTTATTCATAGCGTTTAATCTTTGCATTACTAAATCATAGGCGCTTACCGTTTCTCCGGTCAATTTATCTGTCAAAGTTACACTCTTTAGATCATCTATAAAGACTGGGTTAATGGGTACACCGAAATCAGCCCCAAGTTCAACTGCACTTTGCCCAAGCATCCACCAATAATCTACGTTTTCAAGATTTTCAGTTGTATATGTTCCATCGTGGATTTTTAAGAGAATATCTTCGTAAATAACCTCCCAATGAACCAGTTGGCCACTTACAGTCACATTTGGACCGTATTCCAACATAGGACTGTAGTGTGCAAATGCATAAACAAGCTTACCCTCTCCCTCATAAAGTTCTTGGCAATATTGAATTACTGCAGGAGAGTCTTCTGTAAATGCTAAGGCATCACATCCATATGTTTCAACTAAAACTCTGGCAAGTTGTCTTGCTTTATCTGGATTGTACCATGCCCCAATTTGAAGAACGTAGACCTTTGGATCACTAAAACCTCTTGCAAGGGCGGCTTCTCTAAAACCAAGTGCAAAAGCATTTATGTGGCGTACAACCTCTGGGATCAAAAAAGCAGCAACGTATCCCGCTTTACCAGTTTTGGTAAGGGCCCCAGCTAATAACCCATTAAGATAGTAAAGTTGGTAGAACTCAGCAAAATATGTTCCCATGTTTTTATATCGTTTATAACCGGAACAATGGAAGAATATTATGTCTGGATGTCGTTGGGCAGCTTCATATGTCGCATCCATGAAACCGAAACTAGTTGTGAAAATTACATTGCATCCCTTGCTTATAAGCGTTTCAATTGCTGTGCCCGCTTCTGCTTCTGGTACTGACTCTAGGTATGTCGTATTTAGCCAATCATATTTCTCATCGACGATTCTTCTTCCTAGATCGTGCGCATGGGTCCAGCCGTAATCACCTATTGGTCCTACATACACGAATCCTGCATATATAGTTTCGAAGCTTGGTTTTGGTGTTATTGTATAATAGATGACGTAACCACCGATCACTATCGCAATCAGTACGATAGCTGCTATGGCGATGGTTATTTTTCTTTCCATTTTACATCTCACCCACTCATTATCATATTTTTGATAAAACTTGTAGTATTTATACTTTATTTTGACGTAAAAATGTATAAATCAAAAGTAAAAATATTTCTTCTATTTAGTAAAAAACAGGGATAGTATAAAATTGCATTCAGGGTTTAAAGCATGTATTATAGCAGACTTGTAAATTCGCTAAATAAATTTATATTTGCTTCTAGCAATTAAGTGAAAGCCACCTGTCCTCAACTTGGGTTTTCGTTAACTATAGTGAAGGAAATTAAACTATAATTATAATCGGGGACTTTAAATTACTTAATTAATTGTGGCATAGGTTTTTAAGACATAATTTTCTATTTAACCTAAGTTATTGCGTATATGGTATAGTAATTGGTGTGCCAGATGAAATGGGTCAGAGAGTTGTTAGATGATTTGAAAAAAACTTTTCGTGGTAATTTACTTTCTGCCGTTATTTTTGGTTCAGTTGCTCGAGGTGAAGATTTCCCAGACAGTGACATAGATATACTGGTTATTTGTAACCATAGTTATGAGGAAGCTGAAAAACAACTAAGAAAAATTGGACTAAAATACACTATAAGTACTGGCAGGAAAGTAAACTTAGTTGTTTATACTCCAGATGACTTTGAATATATGATTGAGCAAAAATTTCCATTTATTTTTGGAGTAGCTTCAGGATATAAAATTCTCTACGACCATAACAGATTTTTTAAGAAACAAATGGAAAAAATCGAAGAGTTAACAAAGAAAGAGAAGATAAAAAAATATTCAAAATCTCATGTATGGGTTATTAAATCTTAATGGTTGGAATTAGGATGGTAACGAAATTAAATATTGAACTAGCTAAAGCGCTACTTGAAGAGGCTAAACTCGACTTAGAATCAGCTAAAACACACATCCAATACAAAAGATGGCATAAAGCTGTATTTGATGCGCAACAATGCGCAGAAAAAGCTATGAAAGCAGCGCTTGCATGTGAAGGAATAACATACATTAGTGATCATGACCCTTCAGGTTTCTTTGCAGTTGATGTGGTAATGAGAGCTCCTGAAAGCTGGGTTGAACCACTAAGGGAAATTTTACATGAAACTGCTTGGCTAATGGATCAGTATTCTGTAGCAAGGTATGCACGGATAAGAGCCAGAAGAGTGGTAACCCCTCTTAAACTATATAAGAAGGAAGATGCTGAAGAAGCTGTAAGAATAGCAGAAAAAACACTTTTTACAATTGAAAAATTCCTAAAGGAAGTGTATTTTAAAAATGTGTAATTATTCTATTCTCTAACATTAATGACAGGAGCATTGTGTTAGAATATATACATAAGCTACTTTGCACCAGTGTTTTGTTAGACAAATTTAAGTATATTTGTGTGATTTTATTTTTAGGTTTTGAAATTTGAAGGTGAGTTGCAGCGTGGTTCGTGTTCTTCCATTCACCGCGATTGTAGGATTAGATCAATTGAAACTTGCACTACTTGTTAATGTAGTGGATCCTACAATAGGTGGCTTATTGATAAGAGGGCCTAAGGGAACAGGTAAATCCACTGCTGTAAGAGCGTTAGAGGACTTGCTTCCAGAAATTGAGGTTGTAAAGGGCTGTAGATTTGGTTGCAATCCTCGAGATCCAACAAATATGTGCGAAAAATGTAGAGAAAAATATGAACGAGGAGAGAAACTTCCGGTAGAAAAGAAAAAGATGAGAGTAATTACTCTTCCACTAAGCGCAACCGAGGATCGAGTAGTTGGTAGTATTGACGTTGAAAAAGCATTAAAGCACGGTATTGAAGCATTTAAGCCAGGAATATTAGCGGATGCAAATCAGAACATTCTATATATTGATGAAATAAATCTGCTGCCAGATCATCTTGTTGATGATTTGCTTGATACCGCTGCGTCAGGCTGGAACATTGTGGAAAGAGAAGGTGTATCGGTAAAACATCCGTCTCGATTTATTTTAATAGGTACTATGAACCCTGAGGAAGGCGAGTTAAGGCCGCAGCTTCTTGATAGACTTGCTCTTTCCGTTACAATCGATAATATAGGTTCTGTGGAGGATAGAGTAGAAATTGTGCGAAGAAACACAGAGTTTGAAAGGAATCCTGAAGAATTTTACAAGAAATATGCCGAAGAACAGAGAAAGTTACGTGAAAAAATATTAAAAGCGAGAAGTATAGTTTCTAGGGTTAAAGTTCCAGAAAGACTTCTCGAAGCCATTTCTAGGATGTGTGTCAATTTACAGGTTGATGGTGTGAGACCCGATATTGTAATATATAAAACTGCGCGTGCAATTGCAGCGTTAGATGATAGAATCACTGTAACTGAGGAAGATGTCCTTAAAGCAGCAAAACTAGCGTTACAACATCGTACAAGGAAAAAGGGGTTCTTGGATCCTCCAACTGAAAAGGAAATAGAAGAAGCATTTAAGATCACTCTTTCTGAAATCGAATTGGTTCCATATTTAAGTAAAAGAAGTGGAGAAAAGTCAAAAGGTTTACCCTTCACCAGTTCAAGGTCCACAGCAAAGGGGTCTTTTTTCACAGATAAGAAAAAGGGGTCCTCTAATGTTGATTCGCAGGAAGAAGAGAAAGAGGGGAAAGAGGAAAAAAGTGTTAAGGAAGTAGTTGTGGAAGGGTGGAAAGGAAGACTTTTTAGACGTATATTTCATGTACTGTTAATTCCTATTTTGGCTATTTTAATTTATACTGCGGTTAAATGGCCAACTCTCATCTTTACGACATTAATTATTACTGCTCCAATACTATTGGCTCTCTATTTTCTCTCAAAGAAATTTACAAGAAAAATTAAAATAACCGATGATGTAAAACCTTCTAAACTTCAAAGTAAAGGTTTCAGAGCAGGCTTTCTTAAAAAAATTTTAGCAGTGAAAAACTTCTTCTCTAAAATCAAGTCTTCAAGCTTTTTTAAGGGGCTTGCTATAATAATTGAATGGCAAATGAGTATCTTTAAAACGTATCAAACTCTTTTCAAACTTAAAGAAAGAGACAGAATCGCAAGACAAAACATTGGGAAAAGAGCTCTTACGATATCTAAGGGAAGACAAGGTAAAATTATAGGGTGGAAAATACCTAAGGGAACTGTATCAGATGTACATATTCCTGCAACAATTAGGGCTGCAGCTGCACATGGAGCATCTTTTGGGGAAAATGGAGTACTTCGACTTTCAAAGTCGGACTTAAGGGAACGTATATACGCTTACTATGCCCCCATAACCATTATGCTAATTTTAGATCTTAGTGATTCTATGTCGGTTACTAGAATCCATTTAAGGGAAGTTCTCCACAGGATTTATCAGGAAGCATACCGTTACCGCGATAAGCTTGGCATAGTTGCACTAAAAGACGCTAGTGCAGCAGTAATTCAATATCCAACCAGAAATCTCAGAGTTGTTGCAGGAAAAATAAAGATGCTTAAGGTAAGTGGCTACACGCCATTGGCATCCGGAATTTTAGAAGCAGTTAAAAGCCTGCATAGAGAAAAGTTAAGAGATCCCGAAATAATTCCAATGGTTGTTATACTCACAGATGGTTTTGCAAATATTCCCCTTCGCGTAGATCCGATAAGCGGTGAAATTCGACCATACAGCGCATTAGTCAAATCCTCCGAAAGAAATCTGGCTATCGAAGATGTTGTTTCTACCTGTATTCTACTTAAGAAAACGGGTATTCACACCGTGATAATAAATCCTGATCCTAATGCTGAAAATTACAGAATGAGCAATGAGGATATTTTAAAAATATATAGTTTGGCTTCTGTTCAAGGCAAATTTAACGGAGCAATATTTATAAAAGAGGTGGAGAAACGGTGGGAGGCTCCAGCGGTTGGACCTGCAGTAACTAAGCTGATGACATTGCTTAGTGGAGGAAAACTCTACTTTGCATCATCTATAGATACCGCTGGGGAAATAGCGAAAATAATAGGATCTGAAAGAGATGCATTAGCAAAAAGATATGCTTATGATAAAATTCAAAAAACTGTTTATGTCTAGAGAACAATTATTAAAATAATTAACTTTAAACCCGTAATTTTGAGAAAAACAGTATTGCTGCCCCTATATGTTAAATTATAACTTCTTTTATGGTTAGATGTCGATCGTACACCAATTCTTTAAAGATAAATTTGGGAGATGGGAAACTTGCAATTATGGATGGTTCACGGAAGCAATTTAATAAGCAGTCATTGCATTTTGCGTTTCTTATAACTTTTATTTTGCCATTTACATCAAGAACATTGAACATTTTCTTTCTAAGAAAACATGGGTAAAAATCTCCATACCAATCTACGTAAAAAACATATTCTCCGCCTCTACAGTAGAAGTTTGGAGGTTTACCTTCATGAAACCTTATTATATCCTCAATATAAGATGCGGCGTCTGCTATCATAGCTCCTTTCATTTTTAAATAAAAAATTCTGTAAGCTGTTTCCTTAAGACTTTCATCGTTAAATTTTCTTATTTCTCCTCCAATATTATATGTGTTAACATCTGCTACTACTGGGTAGCAGAAACTAAAAGGAACACCTAACTTTCTATTTACATAAAAAATCATACGATCAATGTTTTTCCCAATTATATAGGGATTTAAATAAACAAGCGTATAAACTCTCATACCCAGTTCTTTCGCCTTTTTTATTAATTCCATCTCTTTTTTCTGTATTCCAGAATATCTACGTATATTATCGCATATCTTTGAATCCCAATGATCTATAGATACCGAAAGAACATAAAGTCCGGCTTCTTTTAGCTCTTCAAGCATTTTAAAAGACATAGTTCCATTCGTGGTAACAGAGGTGACCATTTCCTTTTTATTTGCATATCTAACCATTTCAACAAGGTCTGGGTTTAGTGAAGGTTCTCCTCCAGTAAAATATGCTAGAATAAAACCATTTTTAGCCATTAAATCCAGAACCATCTTTGCCTTTTCAAAGGATATGTTTTCTGGTACTTGTCTATACATATCACACATAACGCAGCGACAGTTACATTTAGATGTTACAGCAAAGATAGCTGTACGTTTAAAACCAGATAAGAGTTTCCTTACAATAGTTTTCAATGAAACCAAACGTGCTTCCCCACTCTACTTATATCCCTAAAATATAGTAACAGCTTAAACAACTACATACTTTTTTGACTTCTTAGATTTTAAATTTTTCGAATAAAATATTACACGTTAGAATAAATGGTATTGTCGTCTTACCGCATTCGGCTCCTATGTCGTTCATTATAGAAACAGAACTTTAGAAAAATGAGATAAAATAAAACGTTAGAAATTGAAATACTGCGTATATTCCCATGGCGTTACTTGCATCGAATATTCGATCCATTCCTTTCTTTTAACTTCTAAGAATTGATTTAAAACTTCTGATCCAAGTGCTCTTTGTACGACTTCATCTGATTCCAATGCATCCAAGGCTTCTTTCAAAGATCCGGGTAACTCTCTTATACCTAGCTCCCTCATCTTTTTCTTTGAAAACTTATAGACATCTTCATCCACAGGGTCACCAGGGTCGATCTTTTTCTTAATTCCATCCAGTCCAGCTAAAGCCATGGCAGCAAAAGCCAGATATGGGTTGCACAGCGGATCTGGAAATCTAACTTCTATTCTTTTCCTTCTCTTTACAACTTTTCCTTTCAAATACAAAGGTACCCTTACAAGAGCAGATCTATTTTTCCTACCCCAACATATGTACACCGGTGCCTCAAACCCTGGCACAAGTCTCTTATACGAATTTACTGTTGGAGCAACAATTGCAGCCAAAGCCTCCGCGTGTTCTAAGATGCCTCCAATATAATATCGGCCTGTTTGACTTAGTTCAGCATATTCGTCATCTGGATCGTAGAAAACATTTACATCTCCTTTCCACAAGCTTTGATGTACATGCATCCCGCTACCATTGTCTTCAACTATCGGTTTAGGCATAAAAGTAGCTACAAGTCCATGTTGCTCCGCAATGTTTCTTGCCGTAAACTTGTAGATTTGAACCTTATCAGCCATGTTTGTAAGAGTGTCCGCGATCATTATTATCTCAACTTGCCCAAGAGTAGCGACTTCATGATGGGTTTTCCCTATTTTTATGCCGAGATCCATCAACGCGCTTGCAAAATCCATTCTAAACTCATGGGTTTCATCAAGAGGTGGAACTTGGAAATACCCGTCTTTAAACTTTATACTATGTTTAAAATTCACTGCAGGAACTAGTTCATTTGTTGGAGCTGCATTTATTTGTTTCATACTAACAGCTGGATTTATTTTCTTAAATACGAAAAATTCTATTTCAGGTGCCATGTAAGCTGCAGTGAATCCGGATTCGTTTAAAATTTTTTCTGCTCTTTGAGCCACGTATCTCGGGTCGCCTTTGAACCTTTCTCCACTGTAACCTTCATATATGTCGGTGATGAAAAACGCTGACTTATATTCACCCATAGTCCAAGGTATAACTTTCATAGTTTTTAGATCTGGCTTTGCCACCATATCTGATTCTTCTATGCTCTTAAAGCTTGGAATTGATGAACCGTCGAAACCCATGCCCATTTCAAGATCTCTTTCATCTAAATTGGAGAGAGGATAGGAGAAACTACGTATACGTCCGTTTATATCGGTTATCCAAAAGTTTACCCACTTAACTTGTTCACGTCGCAAGTATTCAATCGCATTAACACTTGTCAAATTCCCACACCACTCACTGTACATTTATTATAATACAGCATAGAAAACTCTATCAAATTAAAAATTTTCTAGCAAAAATATTAACATTTAGTAGTGAATTTAAAATATAAATAAACAAATGTACTAATACGTAGTATATGGACAATGGGAGAGTAATATGAATGTTTAATTTAAAAGGCATCGCTGTGGACGAAAAAGACCTAAAAATATTGGAAGCTCTACAGGAAAACTCTAGATTATCTTTCAGACAACTTGCAAGAAAAACAGGTTTGTCCGTAGTAACAGTCATATCTAGGGTAAAGAAGCTCGAAGAAATGGGAATTATCAAAAAATACACAGTTGAAATAGACTACTCAAAACTTGGCTTAGATTTTCCCGTAATAATTGATGTAAGAGTCTCCAAAGGAAAACTGTTTGAAGTTGAAGAAGAAATAGCGAAAGACCCTCATGTTCTAGCGGTTTACGATATTACTGGAGACTTCGATGTAGCTATACTTGCCAGATTCAGAACAAGAAAAGAATTAGACAAATTTGTAAAAGAACTGCAAAAAATGAAATATGTGGAAAGAACCTATACAAAACTAATACTAAACATAATAAAGGAGACCTCAGGAAACAACATAACAAAAATAATCAAACCAGAAGAACCAAAATAACCGACACTTCCGTGAGCGCATACAGTCTTCTTTTAATGTCACTAACATTTAAAGTATCTTGATTACCTTTCTAGAATGACGAAAATACCATCCAGCTTCACGTTTATCTACCAAATGGATTTCAAATGGATGATACAATGGAAGACCAGCCTTTTCTTCTATTTTCGCCTTCAACTCTCCTCTTTCCCTATTTCTTTCGGGTAATTTGTCACAAACCACCAGTATGTCAACGTCACTTCCACCCGTGTTTTCCCCTTCAGCAACGCTACCAAAAACATAAACTTCACATGAACCTAAAATCTCCTTAGCAGCCTTGGCTATCCTTTTACACCATTTCTTCCATTCTAAAGCAAGTTTCCTAAGCTCAATTCGCGCTTTGAATATCTTTAACAAAATTGATCACCTTCTCAGCAAAGTCTATTAACTCCCCTACTTCTTCCATTTCATCTAAAACCCTCTTCGCTAAAGGAATAACATTATAGTGCACCTTAACTTACCAATAAAATATAACAACTATATAGTTATATGTTTAGAGGTTGTGCATGTTGGTGGTTTAGTTGGGTTGGAAGCGAGATTTAAAGAAATACGAAGACGAGACGGGTATTAAAGTTCCTAGTGTTTGGGAAATTTTAAGCCGTGCTGATAAAGAGGGACATGGGCAGTTAGTTAAGGCCTGTGTTGAGAAGTTAAGGGCTGATGGTTATCGAATATTACATTGTGAGTTGCCGAATCTTTCAGATGTTAGTGAGGATGAGCTTAGATACAAGATTGCGCCAAAATACGGCTTCTCTTATGGTGATATGGTGAGACATGATGTAGTTGCGGATAAAAATGGAAAACTTTTAATTGTAGAGGTTTCAACTTCCGATAGAATTGCGAAACAGGTTGCTGAGGCTAAGCGGAAGGGAAAGGTTATCGTAGTCTTTCCTATTTCAGACGCAAGTAATATTGAAGTTTGGGGGTTAAAAGAAATCGGTTTAAAAGAAGCGAAGAAACATCGAGGCTTAAAAATGTTATAACTCTTATCACTTAAGTGTTCCAACAACATAAACCTTTATTTCAAAAAGGCAGTTAAGCAAGATGTTGTTCTTCTCCCCTTCTCCAAAAAATCCATGTATAAATATATCCTCTCGATTCTGACTTTTGGTTTTAATACTACAAGTGTCCCTAAAAGTCTACAAATTTAAATGCGACACTCAAAAAATACTAGATGAGAGTACATGACACGTATGCGTTGTTGTATGAAAGGAATAACCTCATACTAAATGGCTTTTAAATTTCATTTGGGAGAGTATAGAGATATGATTAAAGTAGAAGAAGTAAACAACGTATTTGCAATAAAATGTGGCAATGAAATAAATGGGCGGGTCTTATATTGGACAACTCTTATACTACTATAAAAACTTGGTTATAGATACTGGATGCCCTCATACAGCCCACGAAATAAAAGAGTTCTTCCGTAACAAAGCTGTCAAAGCTATCTTAACAACTCATTACCATGAAGATCATAGCGGAGGAGCTTATGTTTTTCAGTCAACCTGTTTATGCTTCGAGGGAATCACTTGAAATACTTAAAAACCCACCTAAAATCCCGGAATATAGACAAATTGTTTGGGGGCAGCCAAAACCTGTGCATGCAAAACCCTTGAAAAACAGAATGGAGTTCGAAGACGTTACTGTTGAGGTAATAGAGACACCTGGCCACAGCTTTGATCACGTCAGCTTTTTAATTGATGAAAAACTCTTTAGTGGAGAACTCGTTATAGCAAAGAGGCAAATGGTATGTATGAGAGAGGAGGACTACATAGCAACAATAAACTCACTTAAAAAAGTATTAAAATTCAGATTCGATAAAGCTTACGGTGGAACCCTAATTTTAAAAAGAGAAAAAGTTGAAGAATATTTAAACTATTTACTTGAATTGAAAAAGAAAGCTGAAGAGCTTTATAGCGAGGGAAAACCATAAAAGAAATCGTTAAAATACTCTTCCCCGATGTTTCCCAATTTGTATACCTAATGGAAACATTCAGCGAAATGAAGTAGTCGAGAGAAAACTTCATAAGATCCCTCCTAGGCTTAAAACAAGAAAACCTTCATAACTCTACCTTTATAATAAAATTCTTTAGCAATTGTAGAGTACTAAATATCGTGCTATTTACAATACTCATAAACTGTATTTGCCTTACTCTGAAAACCAGTTTCGATAATTTTGTTATAATACCTATTACAATAAAATGAAAAAACTTAAATATTGTGTAAATCTCTAACTATCATATAACTTTTTGAAATATTCGCAATATAATATAGCTAATACTAAGAACTACACAATGTTAAAAAGGGAGGTTATAACGATTTGAGGAAGAAATTCCTCAACTCCTTCAAAATTTTTGCTATCCTAATTGTAATAACAATTTTCATGGCATCATTCATCATAGTTCCAAGTCCAAAAGTGTATGCTCACAAGATACAACCAATAAAGATAGAACCTACGGTGAAGAAACTAAATAGCGTCAATTTTCATAAAATGGTCTTTGGTGGTTCTGGTGTTTTTACAGAATATCCGCTGAGAGTAACAACTTTGGGCGATTTCTTTCGCCTTGATTATAAAGAGGAGTTCGAGGTAGCGGTGGCTAAAACAAACGAATTACATGGGGTTGGGACAAGAATAATATTGTATACAGCTGGAGTTAGCAGTGTTAGTGAACGTGAAGATTTCATTTACCACTGGAATCTCTCAATAAAAGATATTGCCCCTATGGACCTTAATGGGACGTACTTTATTGATCCACCATATGGTATAGGGTATGAAGGCAGGAGTGCTTGGCGTGAATTTTATATAGACTTCTTAAAACTGCTTTTTGATGCTGGTTTCGATGGTATTGAAATAGAT
>Ga0180300_10000382_pt1 | contig 19118 bp, 13 predicted proteins | sample GuaBasSediGuay15_FD_121798 | JGI IMG/M metagenome (GOLD analysis project Ga0180300, IMG submission 121798) | Subseafloor sediment microbial communities from Guaymas Basin, Gulf of California, Mexico - Guay15, Core 4569-2, 21-24 cm | ecosystem: Environmental > Aquatic > Marine > Hydrothermal...
CAGCGGATTGAATTTGTCCATTTCCATGTAGGTTGATGCGAAAACGTATACATTCCATAGGATGTTTAGATCTCTTAGGGCTTCTTTTACACCGTCCCAGTTGAAACGTATATCCTCCCAAATGGTACATTGTAATTCATATAGACGTAGAGGATCTCTTCCATATTTTTCTATGACTTCTTCGGGCGCTATATAGTTTCCTAGGCTTTTGTGCATTTCTCTGCCCTCTGCATCGAGAGTAAAGCCGTGCATTACTACCGTTTCATAAGGTCTTCGGTTAAAGGCTATCATGGATGTGCAGAGAAGTGTATAGAACCAGCCGCGGGTTTGGTCATGGCCTTCTAAAACGACGTCAGCCGGCCACCATTGTTTAAATTCTTCTTGGTTTCGAGGATAGCCTAAGCACGCGAAGGATGCTATACCCGAGTCGAACCATACGTCGATGACGTCTGGAACTCGTCGCATTTCTCCGCCGCATTCACAATTTAAGACTATTTGGTCAACCCAAGGTCTGTGTAGTTCGAGTTCACTTGGTACGCTTACGGCCATTTTTAATAGTTCATCTTTTGATCCTATGACAATTTTCTTTCCACATTTGTTACATATCCAGATGGGTAGGGGTATGCCCCAGTATCGTTGTCTTGATATAACCCAGTCTCTTATGCTTTCCAGCCAATTTCTAAATCTGCTAGCACCAGCCCATTCCGGAATCCATCTGACTTTTTCATTTTCTTCTAGCATTTTGTCTTTGAACGCTAAGACTTTTATGAACCATTGTTTTGTTAAGCGTAGAAGCAGGGGAGTTTTACAGCGCCAACAGTGAGGATAGCGGTGTGTGATCTTGCCAGACCATAGTAGGAGTCCCTTTCTCTTTAAATCTTCGATTATTTGTCTGTCTGCATCCTTTACGAATAGACCAGCGTATTTGCCAGCTTCTTCGGTGAATACTCCCTTGGTATCTACAGGGCAAACTGCTGGTAGACCGTAAATTAATCCGACCTCAAAGTCTTCTTCACCATGGCCTGGCGCGCTGTGCACGCATCCAGTACCTTCCTCTAGTGACACATATTCCTCGCTTAGAACTACACGGTATGCTTTGCCTTCTTCTAATAGCTTGCGTTGTAGAGGAACTTCTTCAAGCAATGGCGGAATATATTGTAAGCCTTCAAGATTACGTCCCGGAAACGTTTCTAGAACTTCAAATTCTTTGCCAACTTCTCTGAAAACCTCGTTGCACCGTTCTAGAGCTAGGATGTATATTTCGTCATCTACTTTAACTTTAGCATAGGTAAAGTCTGGATGAACCATTACCCCCGTGTTACTTGGCAACGTCCAGGGCGTGGTGGTCCATATTAGAATGTATTCTTTCTCTTTTCCCTTTACTGGGAACTTTACGTAGATGGATGGATCCGAAACCTCCCTATATTCTTGAGCTACTTCATATCCTGATAAAACTGTTTCACATCGCGGACACCAGTGGACTACTCGTTCTCCCTCATATAATAAGTTGTTTTCCCACGCCTTCTTGATTAGCCACCATGCAGACTCAATATATTCGTCTTTTAATGTTAAATAGGGGTTGTCCCAGTCCATCCAAACTCCTAAGTTTTTAAACTGTTCAGATAACTGACCAGCATTATATAGGGCTATTTCCTTGCATTTTCTCACGAACTTGTCGATACCGTATTTTTCTATGTCAGCCTTTTTTTCAAATCCAAGCATTTTTTCAACTTGAACTTCTATTGGGAGCCCATGGCAGTCCACTCCTGGCTGATCTCTTACAAAGTAACCTCGCATTCTTCTATATCTTATAATTACATCCTTTAATATCTTGTTTAGGGCTGTACCAAGATGTATTCCTGCAGAGGATGCATATGGCGGACCGTCTAAGAAATAAAACTTTTTACGACCTTTGTTTTTATTTTTCGCCTTTTGGTATGCCCCTTCTCTTTGCCATAGTTGAAAAATTTCCTGTTCAATTTTTTTAGGGTCATACGTTCCTGTTATTGCTTTTACATATTTCTCCATGTTAAACACCGCCATTTAAGTCGATTAGGTATAGGAAATACACGCTGGTGGGTGTACTTCAACCTAAACAAGGAAACGCCTCTTAATTTTAATGTTAATATTGAAAAGTAGACTAACTGTTGTATTGGAAGAGTTTCCAAGTAATTTAGAACCCATTCACAATTTAGGGATAGATACCATGTACTGGATTTGACAATCCCTCACCAGAGTTCACCTTCAGAAAATGTAAACTTTTCTTTTATAAAGCTTTGGTTAGCTGGTATTGATCCCAAGTATTCGGTTATTAAAAGGTGTAACAATTCAGCTAAAATTAATAGAAAGAAAATTAATGTGAAGAGTATAACTTTCTGGTCGGTATTCATGTTCTAAAAAGGTGCTTCAATTACTTTAATAGAGACATCTCAATTTTATCCGCTTGTATTATCAAGCAGCATTACTTAGTGCTTCGGTCCTTATACAATAACTCTTAGATTTTTTAAATTCCTAGATATCAGTTACAATTCTAATGATAGTTTTAATGGTATCCCTGTGATTTTTTGAGCGGTTTCTTCGATTACGGATTTTGTTGTCTCTATTCTTTCTTTGATCTCTTGAAGACTGTCCTGAGCAACTTTGAGATCCCTTTTTAATTTATTAATCGTCTCACTAATTTCTTTAATCGATTCTCTCTTACTAATTACTTTTTGTATCTCTTCCTTTTGAAACAGTTCTTCTCGCTCTTTTAAGAGATTAAAATACTCGTTTGACAGTTTCTTTAATATGTCTTGAGTTACGACACTTCCCAAAACTTTTTGGAGTTTCTTTGCTAATCTTCTTTCTAACCCTAATTTCTCTTCACGTACAAGAACATCCATTTTTAAAAGTAATATTTTAAGCTTAGATGCATCACTATCCTCATTAATGAACGTGTTAAAGGGATCATTAATATACTTGGCTAGTATATCTTTTTCTTCTAGTTTCAAAGTGGCATCTCCACTTGTTACCAGGTTAAGAAATTTTTTGAGAGGCTTTCTTATACTATTTAAAATGCTCAGTATTTTTGCCCTCAGTACTTCTATTTCCTGTTCCGTTCTTGTTAGCACTTGAAATTCGGCGCGATTTTCCATTTCCACGAGTTTCTGTCTTGATTTCTCTAGTTCATTTACTTTTAAATTAATTTCTTGTTCTAAGCTTGAAATTTGATTTTTAGTGTCATTTAACTTTTCTAAAAGCTTTTTTACCGTATTTAATTCGTTTTGTACTTTTTCTATGCTTTCGGCATCAGTATACTCTGTTTCAATAAACTTTTTCAGCGCATTTGAACTATCTTTAAGCTTTTTTATCATGCCTTTGACTCTCGTCCTTAATATTATAAAGTAAGGGTGAATTTTATGGTCCAGTTTGTTTTTTGTTCTTTCTAGAGTTATTAGGCTCTCTGTGAGATTTTTATAGAATTCGGTAATACTTTCATAGTTTATTTCTGAAGGTACCTTCACATTTGAGATAGCCACCATAATGTTCTCTCCGAATTTTTCTAAAGATCGTACGGCATCAAGGTATCCCGCTTTCTTCTTTGCAAGGACCTCTACACCTTCTTTTAATTCTTCCCTACTTTTCTTAATCATATCTTGCGCTTCTTCTTCTAAGCTTTCTAGAATGTTTACAATGTTCTTAATGATGTGGTTTCCTTTTTTTCTGATTTTTTGGATCTTCTTTTGCGTAGCTTTCTCGAATTTCTTCTGAAATTCGACTAGGGGAAGTATTGCCATATTCTCCACCATTTTTATTTTTTAATCTTTCAAGTGCAAGTTCGATGTAACTTTTTTCAACCCAATCGCTATGCTTAAATCCTAATTTGCTTAAATATTCCCATAACTGCTTTTTCACGTTTTCGGGATCTTGATTTAATGAGGTTTCTAAACTTGCCTGCAAGAAGGATCCTAAGGGAGCAGTTTCACCTTTAGCTTTCACTAATTCTACATTTTTATCGAATTCCAGTTCTATGCCATCTATTCTATATCTTTCACGTGTTTTTTTAATTATCGCAAACGGTTTAAATTCTAGTTTCTTAAGTATTCTTTTTAGGTTTTCGAGGTCGCTGGGTAATATTTGAACTGATATATCTTCTCTGACTTCTATGTACTTCCCCCGTCTAGGCCCTTTCCAAGCTAATTCGACATGTTTCACTTCTCTACTATCCTGGTCGTATTCTACTCTTAGACGAAAATGCTCATCTTTTAAGAATAAGGTCTTTTTATAATCGTAGTAGATATCTAACTGTACTACGGTTTTAAGAAGCGAAGCACTTCCATTGATTCTTTTTGATATTTTATTTATATCATGAACTGGGACTTTCACTTCATATTCCTTGAACAATTATGGCCCTCTCAACTTACGATCAAATATCTTTAAAGACTACATAACATTTTGTGATTTTAAGTTAATAAGTTTTATAAAATGCTTTGTACCTACAGCCATTTTATGTGAAAGTTTAAGTTTTTAAGCTATTATTAACTTGTTTTCTTTCTTTACAAGCCACGAGTCTTATAGTTAGTCACCATCTAATTATGAGCAGTTTTATTTTTTATATGTCAAGAGAATCCAGTTATATTATATCACCATAAAATAATGTTGTATAAACATCTGATTTCTAATAGTTCTATCGCTAGGTATTCCCGTTGAGGAAAATAGTGGTGTCATAATTTTTTATATTTTTTATCATAATTGTTTATAAATCAATAAAATTTTTGTTAAAAATGTATTTTTTAGTTAATTTTTATTAAGCTAGTGTTTGAGAACCATACCTCTTCATTTCATGTACACAGTTACGTGTCATCATTACTCGCGGTAATACGGAATGTATCTTAATCGCGGTTCACCTAGATAGTGATGGACTTAGTGGATAACAAGTATTGATGAACAAAAGCGTTAAATTAATAAAGGAGATATAGTAATGTTGTATACTGAAAGTAGTAAGAACATATGCATATACAACCCATAGGAGGATGTAAGATATGCCAAAAGAAGCAGAACTACCTCTGGCTCCAGTTGATAGAATTATCAGAAAAGCTGGCGCAAAAAGAGTAAGCGCGTCTGCTGCCGAGGCCTTAAGAGAAATCGTAGAAGACATAGCCGTTGATATTGCGAAGAGAGCGAGAGCAATCGCTGCACACGCTGGACGAAAAACTGTCACTGGAGCAGATATAAAACTAGCATATTCACAAGCGTTCAAGAGATAAAAAGACAAAATAAACAATATATCAAATCTTTTTTATTTTTAACAAATTAAAGTTAAAATAAAGTTTGTTTTGTTAGCTCCTGTATGTTTATCTCAAATGCAGCAACCGGATTTTCTATTTTAAAGCTTTCTAGTACCTCTGGGTGTATTTCTCCCACTATCCCTAGCTCTTTATTATTTACTAGTATCTTTGCTGTTCTCCCTTCGATAAATGAAGGATGCAACGTTGGTTCTACCTTAAATTTAACCTTTAAGTTTCTTAGTACAGAATATAGCACCGCTTGTATGTCTTCATAGCTTATTGAATAGTCGCTTATTAGGGCTGCTAAATTGGTGTTGTTTCTCGTCTTTGTTTCGCTTGATTCGTCAAATACTATGACATCTCCTACTTCGAATATTTTATGGGGTAATTCCACATGCGCATTTTTGCTTATGATGTTTAATAGTCCTGGTATTAGCGAGTGGCGCATTACAGAATATTCTTTTGAAACTGGGTTTGCTATTTTCACCAAGTTAATGTTTTTTAGCCTCATTTTTCTTACTTGGATATCTTCGCTTGACATTACATAGTAGAATATTTCTTGGAATCCTAGTCCGATCATTAGATCCCTGATTTTTCTTGTTATCTTTGTTTCCGTGAGTTCTTTTCCCACCGTTATTGTTGGAGGAAGTTCCGGTTCAAGTTTATTAAATCCGTACCCTACTGCTATGTCTTCGACTATATCGATTGGATGAAGAAAATCAACCCTATATGGTGGTATTTGAACCTTTACTTTATCGTTATTTACTATACATGCATCTAATCTTGCTTTTTTAAGGCACTTTATCATTTGATCTGGTGTTAGATCAATGCCTAGGATTTTGTTCACGTAATTGATTTCTACCGTCATTTCTGTTGATTTAAAGTCTGGTGTTCTTATCTCTCTGTCTGGATATATTATTTTAACTGATTCTATACTTCCTGTTCGTTCAGCTATGTTTGAGGCTACAATGTTTAATGTTGTTGTAACTATTCTCCAATCTGTTCCTGTTACATCAATGAAAAGATTTTTTGTTTTCTCTGTGACTTGTGTGATTATTCCATTAATTATTGGCGGGAGAGATAGTACTTCATTATTTTTATCTACCAGTAGAGGGTACTTATCGTATTTTTCTATTATTTTTCCATACTCTATTCCTTTCGGATGTTTTTGCAAGATTTCTCTTCCTGTCATTTCTTTTGTTTCGCCCAGTGGTATGAATTTTATTTTATCTGGGTCCTCTGCATAATATGTGAAAGGGGGCTCCACATTGTCCAGGTCATGGATTCCTATGGATCCTTTTCTTCGATTTCTGCAATGTGTTGTGTGCAGTTTTTCTTGTAGTTGCATTATTTGTCTAATTAATGGATCTGACATTTCTATTCCTCTAATTATTGCACAGGCAATGTAAGGTCTTATGGAAGATACTGATTCGTCAACCTTCACAGTAATATTTGTTTCTTTAATTGTGTAGCTTGGTGGACCAAGTTCTATCTCGAGGAATCCTTTTAATGCTCTTGCTAATCCTTCCGTTGATAGCATGTCTGGTCGGTCGCTGGTTATTTCGACAGATAGCTCATAATCAATTATTTCACTCTCTTGCTCTATGGGTATGACTCTTTCCACTTCGCCTTTAATTAATAGAATATATTCTTTCAAGTCTTCTAGTGGTATTTCTTTCCTAAGTAATTGACATAAATCGTTATAGAGTATTTGTATTGTTGGCATTAGAGCACCTCCTTTTCTCGTAACCATTCTAGGTCATGTGTACGAAGATATCTTATGTCGTTTACGCCTAGAGCTGTCATTGCAAGTCTTTCAACTCCTATTCCCCATGCTAGCACTTGAACTTCTGGATGTGGAATGTCTAGAGGTATTAGCACTTCTGGTCTGAAAAGCCCTGAGCCTGCTACTTCTATCCATCCGAGCTCTGGGTGTTTTATGAAGCATTCTACGCTTGGTTCTGTGAATGGGAAGTATCCTGGTTTGAATTTGAATTCTTTAAATCCTAGTGCTTGTAATATTTCTTTTAATGCTCCTAGTAGGTGTCTTAAAGTTAAGCCTTTGTCGACTACGATGCCTTCACATTGGCAGAATTCCATACTGTGTGTAGCGTCAAGCACGTCTGGTCTGAATACTCTGTCTATGCAGAACATTTTGATTGGTGGTTGTTTATGTTCGATTAGGTATCTCATGCTTACTGCTGTTGTTTGTGACCTTAAAATTAGTCGCCGTGCAAGGTCGAAAGACCACTTGTATCCCCATCCTCTTGACCCAGTTATCCAACCGTTTTCATGGGTTGCTTTAACCTTCTCCACAAGTTCTTTTGATTTTATTTCACCTTTATTGGGGTACTCTAAAATGTACGAGTCATGAATTTCTCTTGCCGGGTGATCTTGCGCTTGAAATAGAAGGTCAAAATTGTAGAATTCTAATTCTACGTACGGGCCTCTTGCCTCTTGGAACCCTAGACCTATTAGTGCTCTTCTCACTTCTTCCAAAAATTCGAGATATGGATGTTTTTTCCCAGGATATATCTTTGGAGGCTCAATTGTCACATCATATTTCTTTAATTTTACTTCTTTCCATTTTCCAGTTACTATTAGTTCCCTTGTGAGTTTTTTAACCATTTCTGGTATTTTAATTTTTCCTTCTACTACGTCTTTGCCGAGTTCTGTGATTATAACTGTTCGTCGAGTCTCGGTTTTTGTAGTTGCAAGTTTTCTCTTAATTAATTCTTCTACAATTTTTGGTTTTCCTATTTCTTCCATGATGGCTTGCTTTTTTTCCATTACGATCTTGAGAACCTCTTGTTCGGGCAATCCTTCTTTTGCTGCGATTTCTCCCTCTTTTGTTATTACAATGTAGGGCTCTTTGTCTTTAATTATCTTTGCCCATTTTTTGCTTCTGAGATGGCCTATAGCTAGGTTTATTTGAGTTTTCTCTAGTCCTTCGATTCCTTTTTCTAGGAATTCTCTTATTGGTATTTTTGTTTTTTGTAGAAGTGCTTTCAGTAATCTGTATTCGGGTAACCCTTTTTCAGCGTATTCTAGTCCTTCTTCTGTTAATTCGACTTTTGTTATTTCTTTTTCATGTACTCTAACTAGGCTTTTGTTCTGCAATGAATATATTGAAGTCAGAACTTTTTTCAGTGGGATTTTTGACTTCTTTGATATTTCTTCTGGTGTCGCTTTACCTCCAAGATTATAAAGCGTACTAAGGGTTTCTCTTTCGATTGGATATATTTCTATTTCAGTACTGGCTTTCTTAGTTATGTTTAGCACCTCCACTAGGAATTTTTGATTCATTTAGAAGTAGTGTAAGATTTTGATCGGTTTGATACTTACTATTTTTGAAAAGGAGTTTTTTCTTTTTTGTTATTGAAATTGGCAGGGCATCCCAACCATGCTCCGAATTTGACTACATGAAATCCCATATCATTACTTAAAAGTTTTTCCATATATCTCTTAGCCGGTTTAGTGGTAAAGCATAAATTCGAGAAATTGACGAAAATTGATATACCGAATAATTTTTAGGTTACGGCGTATTGCACAATTGGTATCCATAAAGGATGATTACGATGAGTGACATCTTTGCGGGGATTAAGGCGATAATCTTTGATCTTGATGGAACTTTGATAAAGTTTAAGTTAGATATTATTGGAATGAAAAAAGAAATCATTCGTAGGCTTCTAGAGTTTAAAATTCCAAAAAATATGCTTAGTCTGGATATTAAAATTGCAGATATGATTAAAATATCTAAAGAATACCTCTTAAAAAGTAATCGTAAAGACTTAGCCTTAAAGGTTGCCCCACTGGTATTTAGTATAGCGGATAAATTTGAAGTTAAGGCAGCAGAAGTTAGTGAATTAATTGATGATGCAAAATTAGTTCTTAAGGGCATTAAAGGTATAGGGCTTAGGATAGGTCTTTTAACTAATAATGTGAAATTAGCCACGAATATTGTATTGAAAAAACATGATATAGCCAAGTTTTTTGATATTATTATCACACGAGATGATTCACAATCTCTTAAACCTGACCCTGCTGGCCTTCGACTAATACTGTCGGCTCTTAATATCTCCCCGAAAGAAGCAATTTTTGTGGGTGACAGTGTTATTGATGCACACGCAGCCAAAGAAGTAGGAGTATTGTTTTTTGGAGTAGAAACAGGCCTACACAATAGGGACGATCTTCAGAGAGAAAACGCAGTTATGGTTTTCAGTGATCTAAAAAGTTTATTAAAATTTGTTATAAGGGAAATAAAGAAATAAATTTATTTTAGTTTCTCTGTTAGTAATTTTCCTAGTTTTTTTATGCCAGTTTCAATTATTTTCTCATCTCTATAGCTGAAACCTAGACGCATGGTATTGATATTGGGCGAACTCTTTTCTATTCTTTTTGTGTCTGGATTGTAGGCATATCCTCTTATTGGATAGAAGGAATGTCCTGGTACGTATAGTATTTGGTTTGGAAGTGCTACTTCCTCTAAGAACTTTTTTGCGTCAAACATTTTCTTTGATTGCCACCATACAAAGAAACCTCCTGTCGGATTAGTTCTTTCACCTTCAGGGAATGTTTCATCTATTGCATTGCACATTGCTTTACATCGCTTTTCGTAAATTTTTGTGATTTCTGGTAGGGTTTTTTCAAGGTAGTTGGCGTAATATATGTTTAAAATTTTCTGTATCAAGGATGGCGTGCATAGGTCTAAGTATCCTTTGTCTTTTATCACTTGTTCTCTCAGCGCATCCGGCATTACTGAGTATCCTACTCTGAATGGTGCTGCTTCTTTCGACGTGGTTCTTAAGTATGCTACTCTTTGGTTTTCTTTGTCAAAGCTTTTAATAGCTGGAAGTTTTTCATTTTTAAATTGTATTTCTCTGTAAGCGGCGTCTTCTATTATTAAGAGATTCCATGTTTCAGCTATGTCAAAGAGTTGTTTCCTCCTTTTTGTTGGCAGGGTGGTGCCTTTTGGATTATCTGAATCTGCTATAACATACAATATTTCTGGTGTTTTTTTTATTTCATCCGACTTTTCTACAGCTTGTAATGCTTCTTCTACGTATTCAGGTATGATTCCGTTTAGATCTGTTGGTATGCATATGACTTTTGCACCTAGCTTTTCTGCTGGTGTTACAAAACCGAGATAGACAGGAGCTGGCGTAAGTATGGCGTCACCTGGGTCAATTAATGTATCTAATATTGTGTATATTGCTTGTTGCGATCCTGTTGTTATGACGATTTCTTTCCATCCATCTTCTTTGCTTAATGGTATTCCATCTTTTTCGCGTAGGTATTTGGCTAGCGTTTCTCTGAAGGACCGTAATCCGGCTGTTGGACCATAATTATACTCATCTATTACTTCCTGTTTTCCTTCTGGTCCTTTTTTTATTTTTTCTAACTGTTCAGTGCCGAGTTCAATTAATATTTTTGCGAAAACGTCTACTGGTATTGCTCCAGGTTTCCCTCCAGCAAAGTAGTATGGTACATCATATCTTAAGAGCCTTCTTATTTCTGATTCTGGTATAAATTGTGTCCAAGCAGCAAAATCAAAAAACTCTAATTTTGAACTCATATTATCCTCAACTCTTTTCTTTCACTTATATCTGCATGTAGACTAAGGTATCAACCATTATAATAATTTTTCTCGCAGAAAGTGAAAAATAAATTCCATATTTTTACAGGGATACTGTTTTCATTGCAAATTGTTTGTGGTAGGTTTAGGCTGTTAAGATATTTATCGTGGTTAAATTTTTTTGACCACACAAATGTACACTTTACTCCCCATCAAAAGTTTGAATTACTTGATTTTTCGCATAAGAGACTTGACAGTATATCTTGACGTTGAAATTAATGCAACTACAACGAGTAAAGCTGCAAAATATATTAATCCTATCCAGTCAAAAGCCTTTACGAAAAGTCCTCCTACAAGTCCTCCTAGGGTGTCGCCAAGGCCTAACATCATGCTGTACACTCCCATTACTGGTCCTCGCTTGTCCTCTGGGGTCTCATCTACTACCGATGCAAGAGCTGCAGGTGGTAGGGCGCCAACACCTACTACCAGTATTCCTATCAGTGCAAGTAATGGTATTGGAATGTCCGTCAGACCTTTTATATTTGGGAAAGCAATAAGCATTATCGGTATCAGTGTTATTAGTCCTGTTAGGCTCAACACGCCCACAATTAAAACCTTTGTTCTTCCAATTTTGTCCGAGATGTGCCCCCATATTGGTTGTAAGAGGCCGAATGCTGTACCTGCTGCTGCAAATAAGAGGCCTGTTTGTAATCCGCTTACGCCAGCTTCCTCAGAAATTACAGGGCCAAAAGTTGATGCCATACCAAATAGAGTTGTGATGCAAAGCCATAGAGGGAGAAGATTTCTCAATTTTTCGTTCTGTAAAACTATTTTGAGGTCTTTAATCGATGATATTGATTCAATCTCTATTTCTCCTCTTTCCCTCCTGGCTTCATATTCTATTACACAAACTAAGATCATTACCGCTGCTGCGAAGAGGGGTGCTGATATTGAAAGAAAACATTTGACTATGTTTGATAAATTGTTGCTTACATCAAAATAGTCGTAGAAGAATCCTCCATAGAGGAATCCTGCTATGTATCCCGATATAGTAGAGTAGTCGTAGAAGCCCATTAGTTTCCCCCGTTGTTCTGGTGAGGCATAGTCAGATATTAGTGCAAGAGTTGAACTAACTTTTGCTGCGGCGCCAAGTCCTACTACTGCATGAATTGTAAGTAACCAAATAGTTGAGTTTGAAATAGGTATTACTGCAACAGTTATGCCTGCAAGTAATGTACCATAGAACATAACTGGTTTGCGGCCTATTCTGTCTGCTAAAACTCCAAAATACGCAGCCGTAACCATTTCACTGATTGAATACGATATGTCTATAAATGCTATTTCTAGGGGATCTTTCCCAATAACGTTCAAATACCGTCCAAATACTAAAAGAGTTGCCGAAAAGGATGATCTTAATAGAAATGTAGCTATATATAATGCAACTAGTGAAATCGTGTAAGACCGAATCTTTTTCATGTATATCCCCGTACCAATCTTCAACTAGAAAATGTTAATAGTTGAATCTGTAAATTGTCGTTTCACAATAATTAATGTTACTATTACCTTACTTTTTGAAAAGCTATTGGGATAGTTATACGAATAAAAATAGCTACTTGGATTTTTTGCATTGTTCAACATGCTTTTTTCTAAACTCTACCCAGAAGTTCTCAAGATTTTTACCACAATATGGGCATCGTCTAAGTCTTGGTATGGGCATCACCTCACTGACCCTCGTTGTTTCAACTCAATTGAAGTAAGATGTTAAAGTATCACCTCTTTTATAAATTTGCTCATACGTCTTTAAAGGTTCGTCCAAAAGTTGGAGTATACTACGAAATTACGGATAGTTAAGTGAAATTATTGGAATTTATATACTTCCCTTTAGACTTTTTAATGGTGAGTAAAATGCCTCCATCAGGACCTGCTGGCCCGGGAGATGCTCCGTTCCCATTATAACTCAAAACATTCTTCTTTTTTATGATTTTCTCGTTTAATAACATGAGTTTACGTTATTGTTTTTAACTGTGCCTTGTACATATCTATGATCTCCTGTGTTGAAGTAGCATCTTCTGGGGCTTTATCATCCCTCCATCTGCCAGTAAATCTTGGAAACCGTACTGCTATTCCAGTTTCCTCTTTAACTACCCCCCATGCACAGGTATGTACAGGTGAAAGAGTGAGTTCATCACCAATAATTTCAATAACTTTGGCTGGTACAAACCAGAAATCTGGTTCTAGCTTTGATATAACTCTAGGATGACAATGATCTATCTTATACTCTTCTAGTATTTTGGGCAGATTTTCTAGATCTTCATCAGTAAAACCACTCCCAACCTTACATATGGTCTCGAACACATCTTTCTCTTTGTTATACACAGCCACTAATAAAGCTCCGTACGTTCCTGCCCGTTTTCCTTTTCCAGCAAAAGCTCCCACTATTACAACATCTATCGGTTCGACCATTTTCGATTGATAACTACGCTTTAACTTTATCCAGAGCCATCCTCTTGCTCCTGCTTGATATATGCTATCCGGTTTTACTGATTTAAGCATTAACCCTTCACAACCATTTTCAATTGCTTCTTCAAAAAATTTTTCAATTTCATTCACATCACTAGTAACAATTGCTGGAGCTATCTTTATGTGATTTTCCTCTATTATTTCTTTAAGTCGTTTTCGTCTCTCCGTGTATGGTTTTGTTGTGTAATCTTCCCCATCTACATATAATAGATCGAAGAGATACACGTTGACTGGATACATTTCTATTGCTTTTTCTATTTCATATTTTCTTCTTCTATGCATTAATTCTTGGAATGGACGCAATTCTTCCGTCTCTGGGTCTATTGCGACTATTTCTCCTTCGATAATTACTTCATTTGCCTTAATATGTTCCCTTACATATTCCTGAACATCTGGGTATTGCCCTGTAATGTTTTCCAGTCTTCTTGAAAATAGTTGCACTTGACTTCCACTCTTATGTATTTGTACTCTTTCTCCATCAAACTTCCATTCACATGCAGCCTTTCCACTAAGTTTCTCGAGAATTTCCTCCGGGGTTGCTAATCTCTGAGCTAACATTGGTCTTATAGGTCTTCCAACTCTAATTTTGAATTGTTTTACCCCTTCAAGCCCTCCTTCAGCTATAGCCTTTGCAACCTCTCCTAAGTCGCTACAAAGATTGTACGCTCTTTCCAGTAAGGGTCTATTTTCTTTACTATCAGTAAAGGCTATTGCCAGGGCATCTAGTATAGTCATATCAGCTATGCCAAGTCTAAGTCTACCAGTAACCGTTCTAACAATATATTTGCCTTCCTTTGGTTGCGCATTAGTAAGTAAACCGGAAAGCAACCTAATTTTTAGATCTTGCGATCCCTCACCCGTAGCCTTCGCTATTTTGTCGAAAACACTGTAGACGTAATCAACAGTCAAGGATTTTGTAAAAAGAGTTAATTGCCTCTTTCTTTTAATGAAGTTTTCTGCAGTTAAACCTAGATCACCAGTCTTCTTGAAATCCTCTTCCACATCTTTTGTTGTCGCTCCCGTAGCATTTGCTATTGCTCTTATAGCCATTTTTTCAGCTATTCCAAGTTCAAGTTCTATAAAATCCGGATATATTTTGCCTTGTGTTAGGTAAACTACCTTATCAATTATTTCTTTGGGCGTTTCCTTAAAGAGTCTTACAAGATAATCAGTCATTGCAAGCCTTTTAGTTGTTTGTTCAATTTTTTCATAAAATTCCACAAGTTTAATATATTTCAAGTTTGAGCCTCCAAGCGTATCATTACCAACGCTCATCATATCTATATTTCCTTATCTTATTTGAAAATAACTACTCACTGAGCTAGCAATATCATGTAATAATGTTAGCTTCTGACGTGTCTTCGAAGAACTGAATAGGATACCTAAAAGTCTAAGATCCGAAAAGCAGTTGGATATCCTTACGTTTTCTATAGTGGTTATGCGACTTATAATGGGTGTAACTATGGTAAGTGTATAGCCAACAATCTCTCAGGCTAGTATATAACACGTACGTGAAATATATTCCATCGACTTATTTGAGTAAGCAGCAAGATGTCATTTTTTGGCAATAAAATCTCTTAATTGATCTTTTTGCTTCGATATTCTTATATTTTTGATTTGCCTATATTAACTCCCCTAAGTGTACTTCATTATATTATGCTCGGGGACCCGAAATTGATGAAACTCAAGGTTAAATTACTTGATATAATTGCAGGTAAGCAAACAGTTATATTAAATAGTGGAGACGCTGAGGCCATCGGGGTGCATGTACATGACCGCGTTAAAGTTCGATCGAATCAGGCTCACATAACAGCAATTGTTCAAGTTACCACTACTTTTATCGCTCCCGGTCAAATCGGAATTATGAAAGATATAGCGGAGAAATTACGCGTAAAAGATGAAGATTATGTTACCATCAAGTTAGCTTCTTACCCTGAATCGTTAGAATACATTAGGAAAAAATTAAAGGGCACAACGCTCTCAAAAGATGAAATTTTTGCAATAGTTAAAGATGTTGTTGAGGGAAACCTTAGCGATTTAGAAATAGCAGCATACCTCCTTGCTGAACAATTTTATGGTATGAATATAGAAGAAATAGAATACATGACAAGAGCCATGGCAGATATTGGCGAAAAAATAGATTTTGAAGAACCTGTTTACGATAAACACTCAATTGGCGGTGTACCTGGTAACAAAGTTAGTTTATTAATAGTGCCCATTGTTGCGGCTGCAGGTTTACTTATCCCAAAAACAAGTAGCAAGGCTATTACAAGCCCGGCTGGAACCGCAGACACCATGGAAGTGCTTGCTCCAGTTAAATTTACGGCTGAAGAACTTAAAGAAATAGTAAAAAAGGTTCGTGGGGCTATTATATGGGGAGGCGGATTAAATATTGCCCCAGCAGATGACATTTTCATTAGGGTAGAATATCCCCTAGCTATTGATCCGGAAAGCCAAATGTTAGCAAGTATTATGTCTAAAAAGCTAGCCGTTGGAGTTGACTTCCTTGTTCTTGACATCCCGACTGGAAAAGAAGCTAAAGTTGAAACTATGAACGAAGCAAGAGCTTTAGCCAGAAAGTTCGTTGAACTTGGAGAGAGATTGGGAATTCATGTCGAGTGTGGAATAACTTATGGTGGTCAGCCGGTTGGTCACGTAGTTGGACCAGCGCTGGAAGCTAAAGAAGCATTACTTGCTCTTCAAGGTAAGGGTCCTACAAGTTTAATTGAAAAATCTACTGCACTTGCTGGTATACTTTTAGAACTTGGAGGCTTAGCGCTGCGGGGAAAAGGAAAAGATGTCGCTATGGATATTTTGACAAGTGGAAAGGCATTAAAAAAGATGAGAGAGATTATAGAGGCTCAAGGTGGCGATCCTAACATAAAACCTGAGGACATTCCGATCGGGGAACATAGGGTACGCATAGAAGCACCATGTGATGGATACATAACTGACGTTAGTAATGAAGCTATTAAAAAAATTGCTAGAGCTGCCGGTGCACCCATCGATAAGGGCGCTGGTATTATTCTTTATGGTAAACGAGGATATAAGGTTAAGAGGGGAGATCCTATTCTGGAAATTTGCGCTGAGAGCGAAGCTAAATTATCAGAAGCCTATGCACTTGCTGTGAAATTGCAACCTGTAACTGTCGAGGGTATGTTATTGCATAGAATACCTGAATATAGATAAAAAGAGAATTTATTCTGTTACTTCCATTTTTATACCGTCTTTTGTTATAACCGCAACTTGGATTTTACCTCCAGATGCTATATCCCTTCTCCTAGCTGCTTTTACAGCTCTCTTCGCTAATTCAATTGCCTCTTCAATAGGCATATTCTCGCGATACCCATCTTCCAGTACTCCATAAGCTATAACGCTGCCTGACCCGGTAGCTGCAAACTTGTCTTCCTCAAGAAGACTTCCCAGCGGGTCAAGGGTAAATATATGCGGCCCCTCTTCGTCAACTCCTCCAACGATAAGCATCGTTATATATGGGAACAGTCTATTTTGGAATAGCAATATAGCTGTAAGCTGGGAAACTGCTCGCACACTTAATTCTCTTCCTAGTTCCAATCTTCTTAAATTTACATTCGCTCTAATAATTCTTATAATCTGTTGCGCATCCGCCACTGATCCCGAGATCGTCATTGCTATGTGGTCTGTTATTTTATGTATTTTTGGTGCTCTGTGGCTTGCAACTAGATATCCCATTGTTGCTTGAGATTCTGTAGCAAGAACTACACCACCGTTACAGATTATACCAACTGTTGTCGTTCCAGTAACTATTGGCTGAGGATACCCGTCTTTGGGGGACAAAAATGTCAAAGTTTTTTCCTCCTTATTCACATGTTAGTTGTCAATGTGACGTTACTATTATTAACTTTTATTCTTACCGTTCCACAACTACACCATATTATAGTATTATTCAATAAAGATATTATCGCAAAGTTCTCTCAGTTACGAATAATTTTTAGAGAAAATTATTCTAAAATCATTCCTTAGAACGTAAACTAGTTATTAAAAATCCAAACTTGACCTATTTTTGATAAATAAATTAATTAGGTAGTTTGTTTTTATTAGAAATAATCATAAAAGTAAAGATTAGAATTTTTATCATTATACCCTAGGACCCCGTTAATATAACACTCCATGGGTGGTTTCATGAAAGCGGAAAGGAGAGGAAAAGTACCATTAATTGGAAAAATCAATTTCCAAGATCTAATGAGATGCGCTTTGGATCTAAGTGCCTTGGATGTTGACGTCTACTTTAGACTATTAGATGGAGAAACAACAGTTAAAGAAATATCGAATAAATTAAACCGTAATAGAAGCACTATCCAAAGAGCTTTAACTAATTTAATTAATAAGGGTTTGGCCACCAGAGAGCCTAAAACTATGAAAAACGGTGGATATTATTTTGAATACAAAGCTATTCCACTAGAACAGGTAGAGAAAGACCTACGTGAAAGAGTCAAAAAATGGTATGCCAAGTTATCTACCATTCTAGAAGAACACATGTTAAATCATAAGAATTCAGGGTAAATAATCTGTAATAACATTTTAACGATTATTGCTGCCAATTTCCTCCCTATGGGTGTAGTTCCACTTTCAGAAATACTTAAAATCTTAATATTTTCGAGATTTGTTTGACTTAGCAGATCTTTTCCAAATAGGTGATCTAAAATAAGGTCTTTCGGTTTGGTGTATTTTCTTTTAATCTTTGCCCAGTAGAACCCGTTTTTTACAAAGGCATTGGGGTGTTTTTGTAAAAACTTCTTTACATGATCTATCATATCGACTGGGGGTCCTTTCCTTAGGAAATACGGTTCTATCTCCCTTTTTGGAAAGTAGAAGCCTAAAGCATAGATGGGGTCTTCAAAATATACTTCATGTATTGTTTTTCCGAACCTTTCCTCGCCAGTCTCCTCCTTTTCTAGGAGAAAGGAAAGACGGGAAGCTAATCTGTATAATTTATCTCTAAGAATAGCATAATGTAGGTTTTTAGTGTTTTTAAACTCAATAATAAGTAATTGATTTTTATATTTTCTTTCCTCTACTAAAGAAAGAGGCTTAATAGGTTTCTTAATAAAGTATTCTTTTGAGGGATTTGTAAGAAATTTTTGAGCTACATGATTAGCGTAAAGATATGCTCTTTTATCGATACTTGCAGCAGCATTTCTGTTTGGATCAGTTGGATCTACAATGATCAAAAAATCTTTTCCAAATTTTGGGTGTTTTCTCAGTTCTTCTGCTTTTCTGCCAAAAAAGTCAATTGGAGTTTTAGGTAAATTCTTAAGGTTCAATAGGACTCTTTCGAATGTTTTGTAAAAGTATATTAATAGCTCTACACTAAAACCCGTAAATCCGCTCCTTCCAATGGCGCACATATCGCCGTAAGTATAACAAGCCTTTAGAAAAGCCTTTAATAACCTTACTTCATCCCTTTGCTCTTTTGAAAGATTTTTGTGCACAAACCTAGAGTGGTGAGGTGTCCTATCAACTGCGGTTATCGGGCCACGTTTTAATAATTCTTGAAGTTCTAACCAAAAACCAGCTAAAATATCTACATCAAAACCACTAATTTTAGCAGAAAGATATGGATGTTCAGCGTATGTTATTTTTATGTTAGTGCAACCGGCGTTTATAGCTGCGGGTTTAAACCATTCTTCAACAATTATTTCAAATTCTTTATGTAACTTGTCTCTCATCTCTTTTTTTGGAAGTTTCAAAATATCTTTATAGTCGTTGGGAGATAA
>Ga0180300_10000384_pt1 | contig 19111 bp, 18 predicted proteins | sample GuaBasSediGuay15_FD_121798 | JGI IMG/M metagenome (GOLD analysis project Ga0180300, IMG submission 121798) | Subseafloor sediment microbial communities from Guaymas Basin, Gulf of California, Mexico - Guay15, Core 4569-2, 21-24 cm | ecosystem: Environmental > Aquatic > Marine > Hydrothermal...
GGACCTGACCTTCATAGCCGGGAGGGATCTGAACCCTGATGCCAGTCGGAATGAGGGCCCAACCCCCCGGTGGAATGGTAATATCGTGGTCGATCCGGGCACAGAGATCGGCCCCGGAGGAGCCTGGGGTCTTATAGCCCGGCCTCGGACCTCCTGAATATTTCACTACTACTCGATCCATTCGTCTTCAAACACGAACCATTGATCCGGATAGCGCCGGATCACCCGTTCAAACCATCCCACCATCATTTTCAGGTTTTCGGTTAGATCTTCTCCTAAGAAGACTGGCGGCTCGATCCGGCCGAGATAGCGGGCTGTGTCGTGGAGAGGAAGGTAGCCGAAAACAACGGGCACCTTAAATCTCCTTGCCAGTTTGATCGGGCCGAGCGGTATCTTTCGCTTACCATTAAAAAAGGATACGACCTTCCCCTTTCCCGTAATATCGCGATCGGCAACCAGCACTACAACCTTATTCTTCTTAAGTGCTCGAATCAACTTCATCGTCTCATTGGTCAGGATCGTCTCGATGCCGGTCCTTTCTCGCCTCTTTTTGAAAAAATTGAGATATCTCTCCTCGAGTCGCTCAGTGACCGCAACAATAGGGAAACCGAGGTGACCAAGCAGGACTCCAGCCAGATCCCAGTTTCCAAGATGGAGGGAGATGAGGATGGCACCGCGCTGGTAAGAAAGCGCCCGCTGAAGGTTCTCGGTGGCCTGATCTTCAAAGATCCGATCCAAATCCTTATTCTGGAAGAAAGGTATCCGGGTAGTATCGAGGAAACAGAGAGCGAACTTTCGATAGGTTCGCCAGATCAGCCGTTTGATCATCCATTCCTTTACTGGGCGATCGTGGAGGATATGTCTGAGATTCTTCTCGACCGCCATCCTCTGTCGGATTCTGAGATAGTAGAAGAGAATCGCCAAAACCTGAGCGATGGCATCGTGGAATGACGAAGGGATCAGCGGAACAACTGTCTCAGCAAACCTCATGAGGTAGTACATCCTGGATAGGTCTCTAATGCAGCCTTGATCACTGCCAAGGCCTGGATGAGCTTCTCAGTTTCTAAGACATAGGCGATCCTCACCTCATCCCGACCGAGATGGGGGGTGGCATAAAAACCGGAGGCGGGCGCAAGCATGGTCGTCTTACCATCGAGAGAGAAATCGGTAAGGAGCCACGAGGCAAAGTCTTCACTATCATGGACCGGTAGTTTCAAGACCGCATAGAAGGCCCCCTCTGGTTTCAGGCCAAAAATGCCCGGTATCTCATCCAGCTTCTCGAAAAGGACATTGCGCCTTTCTTCATACTCCCTTATTACTGGCCTGATATAGCGATGATAGTCCTTAAACGCCATTATTGCCCCATATTGTTCTAATGTTGGCGGACATAATCTGGCCTGAGCAAACTTTAATACCGTGGCCATAATCTTCTTATTGCGAGAGATCAGGTAACCGATGCGGGCGCCACAGGCTGAGAATCTTTTGGAGATGGAGTCAAGAATGATGACCCGGTCTTCAATCTCAGGTAAGGAAAGGGCACTGATATGTGACCGCCCGTCATAGACAAACTCCCGATAGACCTCATCGGCAAGTAGGTAGAGATCATGATCCCGACAGATCCGGCTCAGGATATACATCTCTTCCTGAGTATAAACGGTTCCGGTGGGATTGGATGGGTTTGAGATAAGGATTCCCTTTGTCCGACTGGTAATTACTCGCTCTAATTCCTCCTTGGGGGGGAGTCGAAATCCATTCTCCACCCTGGCGGCAACTGGTACCAGCTTAACTTCAGCCATTACTGCAAAGCCATTGTAATTGGTGTAGAAGGGCTCAATCACAATCAGCTCATCTCCAGGGTCACAGATCGCCATCATGGCAAAGATAATCGCCTCACTCCCACCAGTTGTGATCCAGATCTGATCGATATCAATCACAAGGTTGAAGTTGCGGAAGTATTCCGCCACCACCGATCTCAATTCGGCCAGGCCACCCGATGGTCCATAGGGTAAAACCTCCTCCTTGAAACTGGTAAGAGCTTTAAAGAAGGAGGGCGGCGTCTTGATATCGGGCTGGCCAATATTGAGGTGAAATACCTCAATCCCTTTCCTTTTGGCCCGATCGGCCAGGTCGGCCAGCTTTCTAATCGGGGACGCTGGCATTCTCTTTCCTCGCTGGGAAATCTTCATCTCTCGAAAAACCCCCTCACCTCATCCTCCTCTGCCTCACCCACCACTGCAATTGTATATCGATCAGGGCTGCAGAGTTTGGGCAGAAGCTCCGAAATGCTCTCATGATCAACCCCATCAATCTTTTCTATCACTTCCGCAATCTCGGGGACCTTTCCCAGTTGAGATAGGCTCCTTCCCAATCTGAGCATTCGGTTGGATGTGTTCTCAAGGCCGATCAGGAAATTACCTTTAATTAGCGAGCGGTGAATCTGAATCTCCTCATCGGTAAATCCCGACCCCTTCAGCTTAAGCAGCTCTTCCTTAATCACCTCCAGACACCGGTAGAGATTCTTCTGGTCAGCTATAAAGAATATCCCCATCAGACCAATATCAGAGAAGAGCTCATTAAAGGTCTGAATGTTGTAGACCAGACCCTCGCGTTCTCTTAACCTGAGGAACAACCTTGAGCTCATTCCGCCGCCCAAGGCCGAGGAGATAACATTAATTGGGTAACGTCGCTCATCCGGGAAGGGGAAAGAGAGGGTACCCAATGCCACATAGACCTGACTAATATCCCTCCTCCCCTCGATGGCAACCTTCTTAGCATTGAATGTAGGCTTTATCCTTGACACCCTCTCCAGATCATTGCCTCTAATCCTTCCAATCTTATCGATTAAGGAATCCTGATGATAATTGCCCGCCACGGCTACAGTTATTGGTTGTGAGATAAATGATTGGAAATGCCCAAGGATCTCATCGCGGGTAAGGGAGATAACGCTCTCAGAAAAGCCAACAATAGGATTGGCAATCGGATGCGGCTTAAATGCGACTTCAAAAAGTAGGTCAAAGACTCGATCCTCAGGATCCTCCCGGGAAGATTTGATTTCTTCCAAGATCACCGCCTTCTCCTTCTCAAACTCATCCTCTGGCAAAGTTGCCTCATTCATCATCTCTAAGATGATATCGACCACATCATCCTGATATTCCTTTAGGAATCTGGTCACAAGGATCGTATTCTCCTTGGTAGTATAGGCATCGAAGGTTCCTCCCAAGGACTCAATCTTCTTGAATAGCTCCTGAGCCGATCTCTTCCTCGTCCCCTTGAATAGCATATGCTCTAAAAAATGGGTCTTACCCTCTTTCCCTCTATTCTCATCCCGAGATCCCAAGGAAAAAAATATCCCGATAGAAAAGGAATAGAGATGAGGAATGAATTCACCTATGAATTTCAATTTCGGTCCCAGATTTAAAATCTCTAATTTATCCCCGGCCACCGACCTCTCTCAATGCCAGATTAATTCTCCCCAGACGATCAATCTCGATCACCTTCACCACAACCTCATCACCGACCTGGAGGACATCCTCGACCCTTCTGACTCGGCCGTGCCCCATCTTGGAGATGTGAATAAGCCCTTCCTTTCCCGGCAGGAATTCGACGAAGGCCCCGAAATTGGTAATTCTGGTTACTTTCCCAATGTAACTCCGGCCCACTTCGACCTCAGCAGCAATACTCTGGATGAGTTGCTGGGCCCTCTCGACCGATTCGGTGGAGGAACCGGCAATCCGGACCCGTCCGTCGTCGTCGATATCGATGGTCACCCCCGTATCATCGATGATCTTGCGGACAATCTTGCCACCGGGTCCAATGACTTCACTAATTTTATCCCTTGGTATGGTGAAGAGAACCACCCGCGGTGCCAGGCTGGATAGTTCTGATCTTGGCCTTGCTATCGTCTGGTCCATGATATCGAGTATCTTCTTTCTCGCCTCATCAGCTTTACCGAGTGCTTCTCCCAGTATATCGAGATCGATCCCGGGAATCTTCAGGTCGAGCTGAACTGCGGTAATCCCATCCCTGGTTCCAGCAATCTTGAAATCCATATCTCCGTAGTGATCTTCCGCCCCAATAATATCGGTCAAAAGGGAATATTCACCCCCCTCCTTTATCAGGCCGATTGAGATTCCAGCCACTGCTTTCTTTATTGGGACCCCGGCGTCCATCAGTGAAAGGGAGGCACCACAGACCGAAGCCATTGATGAGGAACCGTTCGATTCCAGGATGTCAGAGACCACCCGGATTGTGTAGGGAAACTTCTCCTTCTCGGGCATAACCGGTAATAAGGAACGTTCGGCTAAGGCACCATGACCAATTTCCCTCCGAGATGGGGCACGAAGGAACTTTACTTCTCCGGTGGAGAAAGGAGGGAAATTATAGTGAAGCATAAAGTGCTTGCTCGCCTCCCCTTCCAGATCATCGATGATCTGTTCATCATCGAAGGTGCCAATCGTTGTCACAACCAGGGCCTGTGTCTCTCCTCGAGTGAATAGAGCGGAACCATGGGTTCGAGGCAAAACACCAACCTCGCAACTGATCGGTCTAATCTCGTCTAAGGATCTCCCATCAATCCTTTGCTTCTCGGTGAGGATCATCTGGCGCATCTCTCGACGAGCCTCATCGTTGAGAACATCCTCAATAATACCTTCACATTCGGGAAATTCCTCCTTAAATTGGTCCACCAATTCCTGGATTAAAGCCTGGAAGGCTTCCTCACGCGGTTTCTTCTCCTTGATTCTTAGAAACCCCTTAATTTTACTTCCGACCTTCTCTCGGATTCGACTACCAAGATCGGGGGGGATTGGGGGCGGTTCCGAAATCCGCTTTTCCACTGGACAAGCTGAGATCATCTCCTCCTCAAGATCGATGATCTTAACGATCTCGTTCTGAGCGACCTTCAGCGCCTCGAGCAGTATCTCCCTTTTAACCTCCCGACCTTCACCCTCAATCATCATTATCCCCGATCTCGTGCCAGCAACGACCAGATTCAGATCCAACTCATCGAATTGAGCGGTGGGTGGGTTAATCACAACCTTGCCTTTATGCCATCCTATCCTCACAGCCCCCACCGGGGTTGAGAATGGCATTGATGAGAGACACAGGGCAGCGCTGGAAGCAATTATTGAAAGAACTTCAGAATCGTGCCGAGGATCTAAGGACAGGAGAAAACAGACAATTTGAGTCTCATCATGGTATTCCTTGGGGAAGAGCGGACGGAGTGGGCGATCAATAAGTCTTGAGGTAAGAATCTCTTTTTCCCTGGGCCTCCCCTCCCTTTTGAAAAAACCTCCGGGGATCTTTCCCGCGGAGTAGGTCGGCTCTCGATAGTCGACCGTTAGTGGTAAGAAGTTAACCTGGTTTTCAGTGGGACTCTTTCTGGTGGCAGCAGCGAGAACGACCGTATCACCATAGCGAGCCAGGATACTGGAGTCAGCCTGCCGTGCCACCTTCCCCTTCTCCAGGACAAGATCAGCTCCGGCCCAGGCGAGTCGGACCGCATACATCCTATCCTCTGAGATTAAGATCTTTTACAATCTTAAGATATCTCTCCCGATCTCTACGAAAGAGATATTCTAAGTGGCGACGGCGGGCATTGACCAATTGAATCAAACCCCGCCGAGAATGGCGATCCTTGGGGTAACGGTTGAGATGCTCGGTGAGATAGTTTATCCTTTCGGTTAGAATTGCAATCTGAACCTCAGGGGAACCAGTGTCTTTGGGGTGAATCTGATGCTCTTTGATGATTGCCTGTTTTTTTTCTTTGGTAAGACCCAACTTACCCCCTCAATTTGGTCCGAGCCTGAATCTCGAGCGCTTCCTTCAATTGCTGTTCATTAATGTAACCCAGATCGATAAGCCACTCACCGATACGCTTGGAGGAATCCTTGAGGAGCTGATTTCTCCTTGCTTCAACCACATGGCTATGTTCGACATAGCCAAGCTCAATAAGGATCTGTCCCAAATACTTGCGTAACACGATCATAATATTAAGTTTAGCGATTCTCCTTTATCTGTCAACAGGGTTGTAACAATTGACAGATCCCCCCCCCAAGATTATATTTCTTGGTGCGAAAGGCGATAGTATTTGTCCTTCTTGTCTGTGCCAAACCGGGTGGTTGGATTCTTATCATCGGTGATGAGACCCTTAAGGTGAAGATACTAACGGGCGATTATGAACTGAGGCTCGGACTCAAATTCCGCACCCATCTCTCCCAAGATTCCGCCTATCTTTTCCTCTTTCCCCATCCAGAACGTTACCCTTTTTGGATGAAGGACACCTACATTCCGCTATCTATCGGGTTTATCGACACCAACTATCGGCTTATTGCAATCGACTCCATGTTTCCCAACGATACCACCCTTATCTTCCCTCCCCAACCAATCATCATGGCGATAGAAACCAATCAAGGCTGGTTCAAAGACCACCAAGTAAAAGTCGGTGATCGTATCCACCTCTTTAAGCTCAAGTAAACCCGGGCTGGTAAGATTTGTCTAAGATGATGGAGTGGGAAGGAGAGAAAGGGGGTGAGACGATGCCAAACAGCCTCGCCAAATGGGATCCTTTTAAGGAGCTGAGTTCGCTCCGGGAAGATATGGAGCGTCTCTTTGATAGTTTCTTTGGCCGTTTCCCGGTCGTTCGTGGCGAAGGAGTATGGACCCCGGTAGTGGATATCGAAGAGACCGATGATGATATCATTGTCACCGCCGAGATCCCCGGTCTGAACAAGGATGAGATCAAAATCACCTCTACCGGAAATACTCTTACTATCTCTGGCGAGCGGAAGCGGGAAAAGGAAGAGAAAGGAAAGACCTACCATCGTATCGAGCGGAGTTATGGGAAATTTGTCCGCACGATCAGCCTCCCGGTCGAGGTCGATCCAGACCGAACCAAAGCTACCTATAAGGATGGCCTCTTGAAGATCGTCCTACCCAAACCAGAGTCAAAACGGCCGAAGGAGATCACGATTGATGTGAAGTAGCCATAATCTCCCTCCTTCCCACTCCAGGAGGTGTACGATGAAAAGGTTACCGCTCACAGTTGTTGGAATCATTGCTGCTTCAGCAGCGCTGTTTTCATTCTTCCTTGGCTTTATCCTTGCTCAAGGACGGATCCAGGCAGAAGAGACGGAAGCGGTAAAGGGTTTGGCTTCCAGTCCCTTCGTCTCCGTGGTCAAGGAAGTCCTCCCCGCAGTTGTGAACATATCGGCAGAAAAGGTTGTTGCGATTAGGTCACCCGGATTTGAGTTTCGCTTTCAAGGGCCGTTCGATGAGTTCTTCCGCCAGTTCTTTCGCAATTTCCCTCCCATCCCGGAGAAATCAAAGACCTTAGGATCGGGATTCATCATCGATCCGAAGGGCTATATTGTGACTAACAATCATGTAATCAAAGGAGCGGAGAATATCATTATTAAGCTCCAAAGTGGTGAAGAGTTTAAAGGAGATGAGGTAGAGATTGTTGGTACCGATCCCAGGACCGACATTGCCCTAATCAAGGTGAAAACTAAGAAAGAGCTTCCCTACCTTCGCTTAGGGAGTTCTGATGAGATCGAAGTTGGGGATTGGGCAATCGCCATTGGAAATCCCTTTCACTTCGAGGGGACGGTGACCGTTGGCGTTATCTCAGCCAAGGGTAGATCAGGACTCGCCCTTCCGGAAGGGCCGATTTATCAAAACTTTCTCCAGACCGATGCTGCGATCAATCCCGGCAATTCCGGAGGACCACTGGTCAACATCAAGGGCGAAGTGATTGGTATCAACACAGCAATCACCAGCCCCTCTGGTGGAAATGTGGGCATCGGATTTGCAATCCCGATCGATCTTGCCAAAAAGGTGATCAAGGAGTTGAGGGAGAAAGGCAAAGTCGAAAGGGGTTATCTTGGTGTTTATCCTCAGGAGATTACTGAAGAGATGAAGGAAGGGCTGGATCTCCCTTCCACCGAAGGGGTGCTGATACGCGATGTCCTTCCCAATACACCTGCAGATCAGGCTGGTCTCATGGCTGGTGATGTGATTATTGAATTTGATGGGAAGAAGGTCAAAAATGTTGATCAATTCCGTATAATGGTCGCCGAAACTCCGATCGGTAAGAAAGTTAAGATCATTGTTCTCCGCGACGGGAAAAGAAAGATATTGCATGCCAAAATCGGATCTTTTCCCGAGGAGATCAGCCAGAAAGAAAAAGGAGAGCAGGGGATCGGGATCATGGTCAAAGAGGTCTCTGAACCCAAACCAGGAGTGGTTATTGAGCGGATAGTTCCAGCTAGTCCAGCGGATCGAGCCGGACTAAAAGAGGGTGACCTTATTGTGAAAATCAACCGAAGGCGGATTCGATCTTTGAAGGAGTATATGGAAGTCCTTACTGAGTTGAAAGATAAGAAGGTCCTTGTCTTCCAGATCCTTCGTCAAGATCAGACTTACTTTATCACCTTGAGGCGATGATTGATCCAGGGCTGGCACGCTATTTTAAGGATATATCCAACTATAAACCAATCTCAAGGGAGGAAGAAATCCGTCTTGCTCGTAAGGCAAGGAATGGGGATGAAGCGGCCCGAGAGAAACTGATCCTCGCTAATCTCCGCTTCGTGGTTCAGGTGGCTAAGAACTTCCAGAACCAGGGGCTCTCTCTTCTGGAGTTGATCATCGCCGGTAATTATGGTCTGGTTAAGGCGGCCTCTAATTATGATGAGCGGAGGAAGGTGCGATTTCTAACTTATGCAGTGTGGTGGATCCGCAAAGAGATCCAGTCGGCCATCCGGGATCATCAGATAATGAAGGTTGACTGGAGTGAGAAGGACCGGAAGATGGATCGAGCGATAAAAAGACTATATAAGCAATTGGGGCGTGAGCCGAGCATAGACGAGATCGCCCGAGAACTCTCTATCCCCCCCGATGAGATCTCAGCCCCGCCATTAGTCCAGATGGATCGAATCGATGATGAAGGCTTTGATCAAAGTAGCCTTGCTGAAGAGATAACTATCCCCTCACCGGAAGAGATCTTTCTTAAGAAAAGGGATCAGGAATTGATTAATGAGGCACTTAAGAGGCTAAATAAGACCGAGGCCACGGTGATTAAAAGGAACTACGGCCTCGATGGAAATGAACCAGAATCGATGGAAAAGATTGGTAAGCGATTGCGTCTTTCCCGGGAGAGGGTGCGCCAGATTAGAAATCGAGCCTTGAACAAGTTAAGGGCCTATTTAGAGGAAAAAGGAACCTACCCAAAATAGGTTGTTGTCTTTTACCGCTTTTCAGATTATAATTGGTTATGAGGAGTTTATTGTTTATACTACTATTATTATTTTGTCACTGTGGTCAGCCATCCTTGAAGAGGTATACCTTCTTCGCCCTCGGCTCCCCCTGCTCGGTAAAATTTACTGGTGGAAGGGAAGACCTATTCGACTCGATCCGTCTCGAATGTATTCGGATCGAAAAGAAATATTCCCTAATCGAAACCCTAAACCAACACGGTAAACTCATTGACCCTGAATTGGCAAAACTGGTTAGACTTGGTGTTGAATTATCTCGTCTCACCAAAGGTCGTTATGATATCACCTGCCACCCCCTTGTAGATCTCTGGGGATTTTACAATCACAACTTTCACCTTCCGAATCAAACCGAGCTTGAGAAGACGCTTGAGAGGGTTGATTATCGACGAATAACGATATCTGGCGACACAATCCAGCTTGATAATGTCGAAATTGATCTTGGCTCAATGATTCAGGGTTACGCGGCCGATCGGATTATTGCTCTGTTAAAACGGAATCATATTGCTCAGGCCTTGGTCGATATTGGGGGTGAGATCTCTGGATATGGTCGCAAGTGGCGGGTGGGTATAAAAGACCCCAGAAAAAATCGCATCCTTAAGATCCTCGATGTAGATGGTTCAATCGCAACTTCGGGGGATTATGAGAATTTTTTCATCCTCGATGGTATCCGTTATCATCACATAATCGATTGTATCACCGGCTATCCGGTTCAGGGCATCATCGCCACGTCGGTCCGGGCCAAGACCTGCATTCTGGCCGATATTCTTGCCACCGCTCTTTTCATCCTCGGACCAGAGGAAGGAAAAAGGGTCGCTATAAGGTATGGAGTCGAAGCGCTCTGGGTAGATCAGGATCTCAATATCATAACGACGGAAGGTTTTTATGATTGAGGCGCGTTACTACCAGAATTTAGGGGATAGTGTTGAGTGTCTATTATGTCCTCACCATTGTAGGATCGCATCTGGGAAGGTTGGACTTTGTCGAGGGAGAAAGAATGAGAAGGGTAAACTGTGGGCAATAAATTACGGTCGAACGGTATCGGTAGCGGTCGATCCAATTGAAAAGAAGCCGCTTTACCACTTCTACCCTGGAAGTCCGATTCTATCTATTGCCCCGAATGGATGTAATATGAGATGTCCATTCTGTCAGAACTGGCAGATCTCCCAGCGATCAGCTCCCACCGAGTATATCAGTCCGGAAAACCTTCTGGCGCTGGTTCAGGACTACAATCTCATCGGTGTCTCCTATACCTATACTGAGCCGATGATCTGGTTTGAATATATCATGGACGCCGGGAAATTACTGAAGGAACATGGTTTTAAGAACGTGCTGGTGACCAATGGAATGGTTGAGATTGAACCACTCCGGGAATTACTAAAGATTGTTGATGCGATGAATATCGATTTAAAAACGATGAATGGGGTCAAGTATAGGAAGGTCCTTGGTGGGGATCTCGATGCGGTTAAAAGAACAATCGAATTGGCCATCTCCCACTGCCACTGTGAGATTACCCATCTGATCGTTACCGGTTTCAATGATTCCGTGGCCGAAATCACTCATCTGGTCGACTATCTCGCCTCCCTCAGCCCCAAACTCGTCCTCCACCTCTCGCGCTATTTTCCACATTATCAATACCGACGGGAACCCACCCCGACCGCCACCATTGAGCGAGCCTACCAGATCGCCCGCAGGAAGCTCTCCTTCGTCTATCTCGGTAATATCATAACCGAGCATGGCAACGATACCATCTGTCCCTCCTGTGGCAACAAAGTGATCACAAGGAGTTTCTATCATACCAAGGTGGTTGGAGTTTCTCAAGGGAAATGCAGTCGCTGTGGCGAGGATCTAAATATTGTCATCTGAGGGTATGGGATGTTATCCTTATCGGGGGAATTCTTCTCACCAATATCTTCTTTGTAAGAACCAAAAGCAAATTTGTAACTATTGACTTTCCCAGTGGAGAAATCATACGACCCATCAACCAGGACTGGCAGATTTCCGTTGACGGTTGCTTAGGAAAGTTTACAATTGTAAATAAAGATGGGGTAGTTCGTGTTACAGAAACCAGTTGTCCCAATAAGACATGTATGCACTCATCGATCACTGAGAAAGGTGGGGTTATCATCTGCATCCCGAATCAGGTTTTTATCTATCTCGGAGGAAATCTCGATGGTATCACCTGGTAAAGAAATCTCCCTTCGCTTCGCCGCAATCGCCGTGGCGGTATATCTTATGGAATCTCTAATTCCCAAACCGATACCTTGGCTTAGATTAGGCCTTGCCAACATTGTAGTCTTGATCGCTCTCATCCAGTATGGTTTAAGAATCGCTTTTCCGGTAGCTCTGGCCAAAGTCTTAGCGGGATCGATTCTGACCGGAAAAATCCTTACCCCCTATTTTCTACTCGGTTTTGGCGGCACCCTCACCAGTTTACTGATAATGTATCTCTTTAAAATGTTTCCCCTCTCAATTGTTGGACTCTCGGTTGCTGGTTCCGTAAGCCATAATCTCACACAACTTTTCTTTGCGACCTTTCTCTTCATCCCTCACCAATCCTTAGTTATCCTCTACCCGATTTTCTCAACGGTTGGGATCGGAACCGGAATTGTCACCGGGGTGATTGGATTAAAAACATTGAGATTTATCTCCGATGAGAAGAACTAAGGGATTTATTATCCTGGCGATCTTCCTGGGCGGTGTTATCGGTTCTGCCGCCACCTACATATTTGGAGGTTTATTTCCCCCTGGGCCGGTCCGATCGTTCTTCTTCAAATCACTAAGGATCGGCTTCTCCCATCTTTCTCTCTCCTTAGGTTTTATCTCCCTTAAGCTATCCCTATGGTTTGAAGTCTCTTTCCTTACTATCATTGGTGTATTTGTTATGATCTATCTCTTGCGTAAGTTTTAACAGGGAGGAGCAATGGCGAGGAGAATCTGCTATTATGTCGTCACCCATACAAAGGATCAACAGTTGATCCTTAAGAAAAAGGAGGATATTAGATTCCTGGTGACCACGATCGAATACTTCAAATATCAGTTTCGATATAAGGTCTTCGGTTACGCCATCCTTCCCAACCAGATGCACCTCCTGATCCAGCCCAACCGCGATTTTCCTTTGTCCCGAGTGATAAAGTTCATAAAGGGTAGTTTCTCCAGACGCTTCAATCACCGGAATAATCGAAGAGGCTATGTCTGGCAGCGCCGCTACTATTCAGAGATAATAAAGACTAAGGAGGAGCTGAAAGAAAGGCTTAAGAGAATCCACACCCTGCCGGTAATTGAGGGCCTATGTAATAATCCAAAAGAATATGAATTCACCTCTTACCACCAGTGGTCAAGGTCGGGAGAGAGTTCACTAATCGATAAGGACTGGTTATGAAAAAGGCGGGGCTACGCCCCGCCTTTTAAAACCCTTCCCTTGGTCTACCGAACCAGGATGAGATTACGGGTATCGGAGTAACCCTCGGTCTCCATATGGACGAAGTAGATACCGGCTGGAACCTTAGATTTGAAGTAGGCGGTATGATATCCAGCACCGATCACCCGATTAACCAGTCGATCCACTACACGACCGGTAATGTCTAAGACATTGATCTTTACCAGCGCTTCCTTCTTCATCGCGAACTCGATCCGGGCCTGTCCTCGAGTCGGATTGGGATAGATACCAATCAGACCGGTCGATTTGGGAACACCGGCATTCTGTTCCTCGACGCCGATTAAGATAGAATCACAGGGGACGATCAGGACTCGGTAGGGGTTGTCGGTCTCGGTCCCTTCACCCTGAGGCAAGCCGCCCGCATCCTTATCCTCAACATAGCTGATGACGACGCACTTCTCTCCATTGAAGGTGATGGTGTAGGGATGCATCGACGGATAATCGTCGTCACAGCACTCGCCTGGAGCGCCTCCTGGTGTAGGGGTCTTAGTGAGATTAACTCCGGTATCGCCCGCCGCATTGCTGGTCCAGGTGGCACCACCATCGGTAGAGGCAAGGGCCATGAGCTCGCCATTGGGATAGCCACCGGCCGACATATCAGAGTCACGGTTCAGAACATAGACCAGATAGAGGTTACCATTATCCTTGTCCACCGCGATCTGGGCAAAATCACAAGGTAATCGCCAGCCTCCCGTAGGATTACTCATCGAGTGGGGACCGGTCACGACTGTGAAGCCAGTCGAGGGAGACCAGTGGATAATCCAGGACCGATAATAGGCGGTGCCGTTCCGGAAGTAACAGACGGGGAAGACAATATGAGGGTCACCATTCTTATCGAAGATCGCCTTGATATGACAAAAAGCACGCATCGTATCGCTCGGTTGGTACTGTGTGAGATTTACTCGAGAGCCCCAGGTAACACCATAATCAGTCGAGATCTGGTAGCAGACATCCTGAGAGTGTTGGGCATGACCACCAGTTCCTTCACCAGTCCACTCAGGCCAGTAACGGATGACCTTGCCAGGGGAGTTAAACCGATCAGCAAAGACGCCACCGGCAAGATTCCGATATTGATTGGCCTGAGACTCTTCGTAGAGGAGTTCTTTATCTGACCAGGTCTGACCATCGTCGGTGGAACGGGTGTAGTAGATCCGCTCATAGTCATAGGAATGATTAACGATATGGAAGTTACCCTGATCATCGATTGCCAGTCTTGGCCAGATTATCTGCTCAGTCTGTTCCTGAGGAAGAACCTTATGGTAGGTGAAGTTATAATAGCCTTGACCTTCATCAACTGAGACCCAGCAACGATAGAGATCACCAGATGCTTGATGGTGATAGGCACAGACTCCAGCATTATTGGAGGGCTTCACCGCGAGGGCAACATACCCAGAGTAGCCAGGAGTAACATCGGCATCACCAAACCAACTTCCTCCTTGCCAGAAGTTATAGGCGCAACATCGATCTGGCCAAGGCTGTGCTTCATGAGCCCTCATGAAGTCGACATGGATTCCAGGATCTGATGCACCATCATACCAGACCTGCCAAGCGGTTTGACCATTCCGCTGATAGTCGTACTTAGTCCAACCCACCGAATCACCTGGTGATAGCCCTGGACCCGAGGGATAATGAGGGGCATTGATCTCCTCATCACCCCTTATCAGTTTGGCCGGCTCAGATTTGACCGGTTGCAAGGCATAGACGAAGGTTACCATGAGTCCGATCAGGATTAATCGACTCATCTCTCCTCCTTTCTTATCGTCTTTCCTCTCCACCCTCCATTATTTTATCACCACAACCTTGGAATGGAAGACATCTTCTTCATCTCTAACGGTGACAAAGTAGACCCCACTGGTTAGCTGGATAGGACTGCTCAGGGAGAATTCACCATTGATATTCACCTTAAACTCAGTGAGCCTCCTTCCCAACACGTCACTCACCTCAATCCTAAGCAATTTTGGAACAGGGGTAAACCCAGAGATGGTGAGACGGTTGCTGGTAAGACTGGGGATGACCAATCTAAACTCCTTGGTGGTCTTCTCTTCCTCGACCCCGATCAGATCGCAGTGAACCACATAGATACCATCGCCACCATCAGCAAGATAGATGAGATCGCCATTAAAGGCCATCCGGGTTGCTGAACCATGGGAGTCTAAGTAACCTACCTCAGAGGGATTGTTAGGATTAGAGATATCATAAATCCTGATTCCAGACTCGTCATCACCGACAAAGAGATGGGTCATACTGACGCCTCTTGCCCAGGTAGCAGTCCCAGGGGTATCGATGGTATTAATCACGCTTGGATTCTGAGGATCAGAGACATCGATAACGGAAATGCCAAGGCCGCCATTACAGAGATAGGCATAATCTCCAACTACCCCGATACCTTTGGCAATACCAGTGGGATCACAGCTACCAATCTCTTTGGGGTTGGCAGGATCAGCGAGACTTATGATTCTTAAACCTCTGGTCCCATCGGCCACATAGAGTAGAGTATCCCGGACAAATAAGGCATAAGCCTGTCCAGGAGTATCGTAACTTCCAACCTGCTGAGGATTTGCCGATGAGATATCCAAGACGAAGATGCCATCTGCTTTACAGGCACAGACAACATATTTATCCTTATATCGGACAACATCAAGAACAACATCCGGCGCTGCCCAAGAACCTTTTCGGGTCGGATTGGTCGGATCAGAGACATCGATGACAAAAAGGGTGTCGGATTCATCAGCAACATAGAGATTGGGACTCTTGTAGGCAATCGCCACTGCGCTGGGAAGGGGAAGGGTACTTTTGAGATCGGGCAGGGAAGAATCGGAGACATCGAGGATCGCAAGGCCAGCCTGATTGTCAGCACAGTAGAGATAATTGTTACTCCATACGACATCTGCGGCCGAACCATCAGTATCATAGTGCCCGACAATTAATAGTTCATTGGAATGCTGATAGGTCCGGACATCAAAGGCGATACTCTCACCATCGGCAGCCAGGAAGCTATTAGAACTACTATAACCTTTAATCGCAAACCTGGCGGTTAGGGAATCAGTAGGAGCAGTCCATACCCAAGCCCCATTGTTTGGCACATTGGTGGCAAGGGTAACCCAGGTATTCTGGTTATAACCGGTATGTCGGAAGATACTGAGGTGATCAATCCCCTGAGAACCGGTAGCATTCCACTTGATCTTGTATTTAAGCCCCCGGAACATCATCGCTTTAGTATCAGGATAGGTGAGACGGAGATCACAATTTATTCCGCCACCGGGGATGAGCGGGTAGCAGTAATCTCGAGAGCCAGAGGTATGCTGCACCCACCATTCTTCATTCTCATACCAGGTGGTATTGACATAGACATACCGCTCAGAACCGACGGTCTTGTAACCGACACCAGCTAAGGAGTGGTTATAACCCGGCCCCCAGCCGAGAACAGCCCAGTGGAGCGGCCTTCCAGCATCAATCTCCTGTTTGATGATGTTCCAGGTAACATAAGGATTACTCTGAGTCCCAGGTCCGTACATATTGGACTGGAAGTTGTAGTTATTATTATAACCATTACAGACCGCACGCTGTCCAGTATGAATGTAGTAGATTGATGTTCCACCAGTCATGGTATCGGTGTACATCGCAAGGGCAAGTTCCCGCTGGCAGTTGGGGATACCATCATCCCACTCATTCTCAGGATAGGAATAGCGAGGTCCGAAGAAGAAATCGACCAGCTTGGCATAATTGCGGGCATCCCAGTAGCCGAGGAGCATAGCCGAAGCAGTGGGAGAACAGCCATAATGCCATTCATAGAAGGGGACCATATCAGGAATCTTGTTGGAGTCACGAGTGACAAAGTCGTTATTAATCAACTCCCGCCAGAATTTAAAACAATACTCACTCCCTGAAGATTTCCCCCCAATCCGTTTCCTCACTTCCTCCTTCTGGTAGACCCAACCTGAATACCCATGAATTAGCACAGTCCCTTCCGTGGTAGCAAATTCGATCCACTCGTCGCCAGGGCCATAATAGTATACCCTTAGTGGTTGAGCATTGTCATATTCAGGAGGAAGATAGCGACGGATTGAATAGATTCCCGGTAGTCCACGATAGTACTGGAATATGGGAACCTCACCAAACCGGGCACTCATTATTATGGTAGCATACTCATCGACACCATATCGGTTTCTCGGTCTGCGGCCTCGTTCTTTCAGGATCTCATCTACCAGAATCTGATCAGACGGCATCGGATTTTTACTAAAGATAAAGGCATAACCATTCACCTCACCCTCAAGATTATAATAGGTGAGGACACGGGCCAGCGATAGATCAGGCCATTCTTTCTCCGCCCATTTCTGGGCAATGGTCTTGACCTGATCGAATGGCACATAGTGACTGGCCGATGCTAACACCAACAACACCGAAAGCAACGGTGCCATATTCCCTCCTTCGCCGGGGCGCCTTACTGGCGCCCCGGCTTCTATTTCTTAGAAAGTAACGCCTAAGCCGATCCGATGGGTATGGGTGAAGACACCCTTATTCATGTAGCAATACTCGATCCCGAAACCGACTCCACCTGCGTTCCAGTTGAAGCCGACGCCACCAGAGAGGTTATTGATCACCCAATCCCATCGATCACCCCACTTGTATCCAGTAATCTCTCCGGTCTCCTCATCATAGATGGGATCGCCACCGGTCAGCTGCTTCATGTAGTCGATATTGGTGTAGGTACGGTAACCGAGTCTCACATAAAGCCGTTTGAGATAGCCATACTCGAATCCGAGTGAGACCGACTCAAAGTTATCGTTGGGATGGGTAAGATCAACAGCGGTAGTGAGGACCGAGTTCTCATTCTCGATAATGTTGTAGGCGATACCGAGACGGAAGGTGAGTGGTAGGGGGTAAGGCATTGATCTCAACTCGTACTTTACCTCTTCTCGCTGGAGACCACCGGTCTCTTCATATTCTGGCAGGACGGTACCGTAAAGCTGACGACCATGATAGGACATCGATCCACCGAAGTTGGAGAGGGCAGCAGCAAGCCTCAATGATTTGAAACCGGTGTGGTAGAAGACTCCAAAATCGAACGCAACACCCGAAGCGAGGAGGTCCCAGATCCGCTGCTGGATAACCTTAACCGTCAGTCCGGTTGAGAGCTTATCAGTGAACCTACGCCCATAGGAGAAAGCAAGTGCAAGATCGGATGCTGAGAAGTAGACACCAGTTCCGGTATCCTCCCGAGCTGCAGTGGTAGGATCATCAACTGTTGTATACTCCATATCCCCCATAGTCAGAGCGGTGAAGCTGACTCCAAAAGTGCCGAAACCGGTAAAGGGTAGAGCAATGGTAGCGTATTCATGACGAAGATCAGCGATCCATTCGTTATGGAGTAACCGGAGGTCCTTCTTCTCAAGCCAAGCAAGTCCAGCGGGATTCCAGTAAGTGGCAGTGGCGTCATCGGAGACGGCGACAAAGGCCTCACCCATGGCTGCTCCCCGACCGACGGTGATCTTCAAAAACTGGGCACCGGTGGTTCCCAGTTTGGCGAAGTCACCACTCAAGGGGATAACCATAGCTAAAATGAGAAGGAATCTAACCAGTCTCATCTCTTACCTCCCGATGATGATGGCAAACTTACCAACCTGTTCTCCGACATCGGAATCGACATGGAAGAGGTAGACACCAGAGGCAGGTAGCTGATCATTATCGGTAAGGATATCCCACCACTCATCACCACCAGCATCATTCGGCTGCTTATAGGTGTTGTCGTGATAGATCGTCTTGATCAGATCTCCAGCGACGGTATAGATTCGGATGGTACATTTATCAGGGAGGTTGATGAATTTGAGCTTCCGGTTGTAGTGGGTCTGCTGCCACTCATTGGTCACAATATAAGGATTGGGGACAACCTTGACATTGAGGGTGATGGTGGAGTCTCGGATAAAGGAGGCCGGAGTAGTGAAGATCTGATACTCGCAGTTGTAAGGGACAGTCCTGAGCCTACGCGAGTAAACAATCCACTCGTCGCCATCCTTGATCCGATCGATCAGTTTGACTGTATCGCCTCTACAGAGCTCAAAGTAGCCCCCACAGATATGGACGATTGGTGTAGAGTCAGCGAGATATTGGGTTGGGAAGACCCGGATCGAAGGTTGATACTTATTGAGGAAGCACCAGCTATAGGCATCCTGTTTGAGAGTCTCATCCTTTGGTTTGAAAGGTTTATAGGGGATGGTCTCATTGGTGAGGAGATCGGTAACCGTGATCGTCTTGCCGTTGGGATCCTCATGCCAGACGATTTTGTAATCGGCACCGGTGAAGGCCCAGGCGTTATAGAAATCGGATGAAGTGGGACCACCGATTAGAGATTCGACCGGATAGGAACCAGATTTTACCTCGAAGTGAATGAAGGCGGTGTCGCTCGGCC
>Ga0180300_10000385_pt1 | contig 19069 bp, 22 predicted proteins | sample GuaBasSediGuay15_FD_121798 | JGI IMG/M metagenome (GOLD analysis project Ga0180300, IMG submission 121798) | Subseafloor sediment microbial communities from Guaymas Basin, Gulf of California, Mexico - Guay15, Core 4569-2, 21-24 cm | ecosystem: Environmental > Aquatic > Marine > Hydrothermal...
CCAAAATAACTATACTCTTAAGGAAGCAGTGTATAGATTCATTTCGGGAATTTACAATGCCATCGCCAAAAATCCCGAAGTAGAGACACTGGATTTTCAAATTGAGATCTCTTTTCCCAGTTCAAATCCCTGAGAAACCATTTATTCCGGACTCCGCTCCAAACAAAATATATTATGATAAGTTATAATTAATTATGATTAAAAATAGGTAGCTGTCCCTAATTTCATTTCATAAGGCGAGGATGGGGAGGGAGTTGGAATTGGCAAAAGAGATAGCCTGGTGAATGTCAAAGAATAAGGTTTTTTCAGCCTCGATTGCCAGGGCATGGGCCTTCAACTTTATAAGGAGTTTCACAGTATTCAGGCCGACAACGGGTAATTCAAATCTCAAATCCTGGTGAGGACGGGCTACCTTAACAACTACAAATCCCCCGGCAGTCAGCTCCCCCGCTCTTTTTATAGTCTCATCTGTACCCTCTATCCCCTCTAGGGCTATTACTACTTTATCTTTTACCACCACAGTTAAACCAATATCAAAACCAGAAAGCGCCTTGGCAACTTTCCAGCCGAAAAGAATATCCTCCCACTGGGATTTTGTGGGGCTAACTTCAGTTAAAGCCCCTCTTTTAGGAATATACTCGTCCAGAAATGTCCTGGCATCCAGTAAGGATAAGCCGTTCCTCTCCAGTTCTCTGGCAAATACCTGTAGAAGATTCATATCAGATTTATCTGACAGGCCTTGGAAAAGTTTTGCAGTCAGAGGGTCAAGCTTCAACTTCTTAAATAAATCTGCCTTTCTCACATTTCCAGCCATTATCAATTCTTTAATATCATTTTCTCTAAAAAATTCTATCAACTTCTGTAAGTTCCCCATATTTATCCAGCATACTTTATGTGTATATTTTTCTATTTCCGGTAAGGTCAGGCCTTCAATCCCAACTGCGTAAATCTGGTATCCCCTGGCTTTTGCGCCCTGAGCAACAAGGACAGGATAAATTGTACCTCCTGCAATTATCCCTAATTTATCACGGCTACTCACAGACATATCCCTCTGGAGGAGGTGTGAACGAAGTGGACGAGATATTCAATCTCGGGTGTAAATTTCAATTCAACCCTGAGAAGCTCCAGCCCCTTATGTAAGGGATGATGGGAGAAAAAAAGAATCTTAAAGGCTTTCTTGAGAGAATTTATTACATCAGGAGAGAAACCTGCTCTCTGCAATCCTATGGAGTTTAAACCTTTAATACTCACAGGATGGCCATCCACAGTGGAGAATGGAGGAACATCTTGAACAACTTTGGAACACCCTCCTATTATCGCCAGTTTCCCAACTCGCACAAATTGATGAATGCCGGTAAGCCCCCCTATTATAACCCTATCTTCAATTTTCACATGTCCTGCAAGAGTGCCGGCATTGGCTATTATTACACCATTGCCTATCTCACAATCATGGGCTATATGAGCATAAGCCATTATAAGATTGTTACTCCCAATCTTTGTAACCCCGCTCTGTGCTGTCCCTGGATTAATGGTTACAAATTCCCTTATAATGTTATTGTCACCAATTTCCACTCTTGTTTTTTCCCCTTTATATTTCAAATCCTGAGGAGGACTTCCAATTACAGCATGAGAATAAATTCTGGTATTTTTTCCAATCCGGGTTTCTCCCATTATCCGACAGAAAGGCCCTATTTCACAACCGGAATCAATTTCAACATTGTCTTCAATTACAGTATAAGGACCAATTACAACATCATCAGGAATTTTGGCTTTTTTACTTACTATTGCGGTGGGATGGATCATTTTATTATCTTTCTACGAGGGCAAACAGGAGAACCGCCTCTGCCACAACTTTCCCTTCTACAAGCGCCCTGCCTATCACTTCCCCGGTCTTGGTCCTCAGCTTTCCTGCCTGGACCTCAAGACGCAATTGGTCTCCCGGTAATACCGGTTTGCGAAATCTAACTCTGTCTATACCCATAAAGAAGGCAAGTTTCCCCCGATGTTCTTTCTTGCTCAAAAGCAATATACCAGCAACCTGAGCCATGGCTTCCAGAATCAATACTCCAGGCATCACCGGTCTGCCCGGAAAATGCCCTTTGAAGAAATAATCATTTATGGTCACATTCTTTATGCCCACTGCTCGTTTGCCCTGTTCAAATTCTACAATCCTGTCCACCAGCAAAAATGGAGGGCGATGAGGAAGGATTTTTTCTATATCCTGACTTTCCAGGGGGAGATTGAACTCCTCAATTCTCCCCATCTGAATTCCTGCCTGCAGGAACCTCGACCTCTGCTGTTCTATTCTCCGCAGGAGTCTTATATTCAAGGGATGTCCGCTTTTTATGGCAATTATATTCGCCTGCAATGCACAACCCAGAAGATAGAGGTCGCCAATTAAATCCAGAACTTTATGTCGGGCTGGCTCATCCTGAAAACGAAATGTATTCTTTATAACCCCGGTTTTTCCCACAACAACAGTGTTGGAGTAATCTGCACCTTTACCCAGTCCCATCTGCCTCAGGGGCTCCACCTCTTCCTCCAGACAGAATGTCCTGCTGGGAGCGATTTCCTTTATGAAAATATCTCTCTCCACGCTACACCTCACATACTGAGCCTGAAGCTGAGGATGAAGATAATTCAGAAGATAAGATATTTTAAGTTCATTGGAGGGGAGAGCAGTGAGGGAAGCATCTCCATCTTCTACCCAGATTGGCTCCTTTAACTGGTATATCTTGCGAAGAGCAGGCTGTTCTATTATCCCTGCCGATTGCAGAATTTCTATAAATGGGGTAGCGCTTCCGTCAAGTCCTGGAACCTCAAGCCCATCTATCTCTACTAAAGCATTATCAATCTTTAGAGCAGCAAAGGAAGCCATAAGATGTTCTATGGTATGAACCTCCACTCCGTTTATCCCGATGGAGGTCCGTCTCAAACTTCTGGTGAGGTCTATCACATATGATATATGACCAGGAATAGATGGGGAATTTTCAACATCTACCCTTTTAAATACAATCCCATGATTGACACCAGCAGGCTTAATGACCACTGTTACCTTCTGATTGGTATGAAGGCCAACCCCAGAAATTGATACCGATTTACCAATGGTATGTTGATGTTCCATCAGATGGCTCTTGACCTTAAGGTTTTAAGCTCCTCCTCCAGTTCCTTTATCTTCCTCTGCATCTCTTTAACACATTTATATAAATTAGGAAGTCGCTGAACACAGGCATTTATTCTCTTGGCGATCTGATGAGGTTTAGCAGGGTAACCGGAAACTGTCTCACCAGATGGAACCGACTTTGTAACTCCAGCCTGAGCTGCTACCACTGCATTATCTCCAATAGAGATATGCCCCACCACTCCTGACTGTCCGGCAAGGATAACTCCTTTCCCAATTACTGTACTTCCAGAAATTCCTGATTGAGCAACCACAATGCTGTTTTCTCCGATCTCCACGTTATGAGCAATCTGCACGAGGTTGTCTATCTTAGTCCCTTTTTTAATGTGGGTCTTTCCAAATCGAGCACGGTCAATTGTAACATTGGCACCAATCTCGACATCATCTTCTATATACACAGTGCCAATTTGAGGAATTTTATAATGAACGCCCCTTACAGTGGCATAACCAAAACCGTCACTTCCGATAACTGTACCGGAATGTATTATCACCCTGTTGCCGATAGTAACTCTTTCTCTTATAGTCACGTGAGGATGGATAAGGCAATCATTACCCAGTCTACTGTGATGACCTATATATACCCCAGCATGAAGCACAGTATTGTCTCCAATCTCGACGCCATCACAGAGAACGACATAGGGCTGAACACTTACATTCTTCCCCAGTTTAACATTTTTCCCGATAATCGCCGTGGAATGAATACCGGGCTCTATCTTGGACTCATCAGGGGCAAAATAAGAAACAAGTTTAGAAAAAGCCAGAGAGGGATTTTCTGTCCGAATCAGAGGCTTGTGCGCCTCTTTTACCTCCTTAGAGGTAATAATAGCCGAGGCTCTGGTGGCTTTTATCAAAGAGAGATATTTGGGATTGGCGACAAAAGTAATGTCTCCCTCACAGGCCTCTTTTATTCCGGAAATACCGGTGATCATTATACTGGGATCACCGACAACCTCACCATCTATAAGTTTGGCTATCTGAGCAAGGGTAAGATTTATCCGGGGACGAAAACCATTCTCGTCAAAAGTAGATTCAAATTTCACTTCTTTTTCTTCTCCTTTTTGTATTTATTATTTAAATATCTTATCACCTCATCAGTAATATCCAGCTTATCCTGCTTATACAAAAGAGCCTTACTGTTAAAAATTATAGTATATCCCCTGGATTTTGCATATTCCTGAATTCCCTGGTCAATTTCATCCAGAATTTCTCTGATTATGGTATCCCGTTTTTTCATCAAATCTGCTCTCGCCTGACGATCAAACTGGCGAAGTTCATTCATTTTCTTATCCAGTTCCTTTTTTTTGCTCTCCTTTTCCTTATCATTGAGCAAATCCATCTCTTCCTTAAGCTTATCTATCTCCTTCAAACGGGCATCGATCTCTGCCTGCTTCTGCTTCCCCTCGGCTGTTAATTTTTCTTCCTCGTCTTTGGTCTTTTGATACTCGTTAAATACCTTCTCCAAGTTTATACAGGCATATTTATCTGCCGACCATACGCTACCCGCGACAAAAATCATCCCCACTATCAGAAAAATCAGCTTTTTCATCATAATCCTCCTTTAAAATCTGTGCCCCATACTGAAATGAATTTTACCACTGGATGGAACTCCCTCTCCTTTATTCAAAGGATAGCCGTAATCCAGTTTTACAGGTCCCAGCGGGGTCTTGAGCCTGAACCCGATACCTATACTGGATTTAAATCCACCAGAGCCAAAATCACTCTTATCTTCCCACACATTTCCCACATCATAGAAAAAAGCCCCCCTTATATTCTCATACACTGGAAAAGTTAACTCCACATTTCCTACCAGCATTGCCTCACCCCCGATGGGGTCTTTGGAAACCGAATCTTTAGGCCCCACAGAACGCTCATCATATCCCCTGATGGTATAGGCACCACCAGCAAAGAACCTCTCATAAACAGGTACCCTATCTGTATCATCATAAATATCTATTATACCAGATTGTAAACGCAGATTTAATACCCAATTGTTCCAGACGGGATAATAGAAACTGAAATTATCAGTATACCGGATAAGGTCAACATCACCCCCCATAAATCCTCCCAGATTTTCAATACCCAGATTCATATAATACCCTTTGGTGGGATTGAATACATTATCTCTGGTATCCCGGATGAAATTTAACCTTATACCGTGAAGATTTTTCTCTCCTTCTTCGGCTTTCAACTCTGAAGAGACATCATCAGCAACATCAGAAATCTCAACCTTATCAAATCTGGTCCTCAAATATACACTATTATATTCTGAAATCTCTTTACCGAATCTTAACGAGAACCCTCGACGTTTCTCGTCCCAGGCATACCCCACATCTCTTTCTCTCTCTCTGGTATGCTGGTAAAGGTCAAGCCCAAATAAATAGGGATAACCAAAAAGCCAGGGTTCTGTAAAGCTGAGTTCATAATCATTTCTGGTAGTACCCATTTCTGCCCGCAATGATATTCTCTGTCCTCCTCCCGTAAATGTGGGAGGATTGGTGAGGTCAAAATTCCTCTGAGATAATTCCACAAATCCTATGAATTCATCAACTGAGCTATATCCCGCCCCGAAACTGAACTCCCCGGTCTTCGCTTCCTTCACCCTTACCACCAGGTCTTCTTTGTTTTTCTCCTCAGTGGGCTGGACATCAAAGTTTATCTCCTCAAAATATCCCAGATTATCCAGTCTTTGACGAGACCTGTCTACCTTATACCACTCAAATTTATCCCCGGGGTGAATCCTCAACTCTCTGCGGATTACAACATCTTTGGTTTTAACATTACCTTTGATATCAATTTTGTTCACATAGTGAATATCATTCTCCGCCAGTTTATACTTAATATCCACAAGCCCGGTTTCAGGATTTACCGAGGGAATTGCCTCAATGTGAGCCTTTATATAACCACGATCAGCATAGAACTTCCTCAAGGAATCAACATCTTCATTAAGACCGTAGTAACTGAAGACACCATTTTTCTTCAATTTTAACACCTTAACCAGCTCTTCTGTAGGGAATGCCTTATTCCCCTCTACAACTACCTCTCCCACATGGTATTGCTTCCCCTCATCTAATTTAATTACCAGAATCATATTTCCCCGGGCATCATATTGTTTATCATAATCAACCTTGACATCAAGGTAACCATTACGTTTATAAAAATCTTTTATTTTCTCGACGTCCTCTTTAAGCACCTCCTCTTTATATACCCCCATCCAGAAAAACCAGTTTCTGGCTCTGGTCTTCATTAATTTTAAAATTTGCTTCTTCTTAAAAGCCCTGACTCCCTGTATTTCTATCTTGGAGATTTTTATTCTTCCTCCTTCATTTATAATTATCCTTACCTTGGCCCGGTTGGTCTCTTCATCGATATCCAGTTTGTAATCCACAACCACTTGAGCATATCCTTTTTCCAGATATCTTCTGCGTATTTCCTCAAGGTCGGTTTTCAACTGCCACTTATCCAGAAATTGCCCCGACTTGGTCTGAATCCATTTAGCAAGCTTCTCAGCCCGAAAAACCCGATTCCCTTCAAATGTGACCTCCTCCACATAAGGAGCCTCCTGGACATCGAAAATCACAACCACACCTTCTGGCTCCTCCTCCACATTAACTGCCACGTCTGTAAAAAACCCTGTGGCGTAAAGCCTCTTTATATCCTCATCTATCAACTGCTGGGAGAAAACCTGCCCCGGTCTGATCTTGACCTTGGCTATAATAGAAGCCGAACTTACATTTTTATTCCCCACAACCTTTACATCCAGTACCGTTTTCTTCTGAACCTGGGGGTTTTCCTGGGCATTTCCGGATAACATTAAAGATAACAGAATTAGAAAAAATAAAGAAAATTTTACTTTCAAGTTAAATTTCCCTCCATTACTGCCAGATTTTCAAACCGGGTATATTCTTTAATAAATGCCAGCTTCACAACACCGACAGGACCATTCCTCTGTTTGGCTATTATCACCTCTGCTATACCTTTATTCTCCTCACTGGGATAATAATATTCCTCCCGGAAAAGTAAAATCACAACATCTGCATCCTGCTCAATTGCTCCTGATTCTCTGAGGTCTGAGAGTTGGGGTCTCCTGTTCTGCCTCTGCTCTGTTGCCCTTGAGAGCTGGCTTATGGCAATCACCGGAATATCAAGTTCCCGAGCCAGGTCTTTCAGACTTCGGGAAATCTCTGAAATTTCCTGCTGTCTGTTCTCTGCTCGTGACAAACTTCTCATAAGTTGCAGATAATCCACAATTAAAAGTTTAATATCATGATGCGCCTTAAGCCTTCTGGCCTTTGCCCTTAATTCTAAAACATTTATCCCCGTGGTGTCATCAATAAAAATAGGAGCCTCAAGCAGTTTGCCAGCAGCGCTCGTCAATCTCGTCCAGTCCTCAGGAGAAAGGAAACCACTCCTGACCTTATGAGCATTCACCCGGGCATGAGAACATAACATTCTATGCACTAAATTTTCCTTGGACATTTCCAGACTGAATATCGCCACCGGTAATTTCTCATCCAGAGCGACATGCTCGGCTATAGAACAGGCAAATGCTGATTTCCCCATCGACGGCCTGCCCGCAACTATTACGAGGTCAGAATTCTGGAAGCCAGCGGTTAAAGAATCAAATTCAATAAACCCTGAAGGTATTCCGGTAATCTGACTCTTTCGTTGATATAGATTATCAATAGTGGCGATACTGGACTTGATGAGTTCTTTTATGGGGATTACCCTGCCTTCTATCCTGTGGCTGACAATTTCAAAAATCGATTTTTCAGCAGAATCCAGAAGTTCGTCTACATCTTCCGCTGACTGGTGACATCTCTTTATTATCTCGGTGGAAACATTTATCAACGACCGCAGAATATATTTCTCCTTAACCATCTTGGCATAATACTGAACATTGGCAGCACTGGGAACTGAATTGGCAATCAATGCTAAATACGCAGGCCCTCCCACCTCCTCCAGGATGCCCTTTTTCTTCAATTCCTCTGATAACGTAATAAGGTCAACCGGAGAATTGCTGTCATAAAGTTCCACAATGGTCTCAAATATCTTCCTGTGGACATCCTTATAAAAATAATTTGGTGCCAGAGTCTCTATTGTCTGGGCAATTGCATCTTCGGAAATAAGCATAGAACCTAATACCGCTATTTCGGCTTCGATGTTCTGAGGGGGGATTTGTTCCAGCGAGAGACCTGTGTTATTGCCAGATTTAGTTTTCAAAGTTTTACTCCTTCACCACCCAGACTTTGACCCTGGCTATAATATCAGGATGAAGACGGACAGGAATCTGGTAAACGCCCAGTTCCTTTATGGGCTCCTCCAGCAAAATCGCAGCTTTATCTACTTCATATCCTTCATTCCGCAGGGCTTTGGCAATATCTATATTGGTGACGGCTCCATAAAGCTTTTCCTCTTCTCCGGTTCTAACACTTACAGTTATGGATAACCGAGATAACTCTTCCCCTAACTTTCTGAGCTTTTCTATATGTTTCCTCTGCTTCTCCTGCTCAATTTTCTTCCTTAATTCTACCTCTTTTATAGCCTGAGGAGTTGCTTCCCGCGCTATTCCCTGAGGGATGAGGTAGTTACGGGCATACCCGTCCTTCACCACCACTATATCACCTCTTCTGCCCAGTTTGCTAAAATCCTGAGTCAAAATTATCTTCATCCCTCAGCCACAAAAGGCAGTAATGCCATTATGCGGGCATTTTTAATAGCCCGGGCCAATTTTCGCTGATGTTTGGCACAGTTACCGGAAGAATTGCGGGTCCTTATTTTCCCTCTGTCAGTTATAAAATTCTGAAGAAGTTCAACATCCTTGTAATCGATGTCCTTTATCTTCTGCACACAGAACCTGCAGTATTTCTTCTTCCTTTTCACCATCCTTTCCCTCCTCAAAATGGCACTTCCTCGTCTGTTGATATATCCTGCTCAGGGATAATCTCCTCTTCCAGTTCCGAAATAGCAGAAACTTCTTCCTTACCCCTACTCAGAAATTGAACCCGATCAGCAATGACGTCAAGGGTGTTATGTTTATGGCCGTTGGACTCCCAGCTCCTGTTCTGGAGTCTTCCCTCCACAAACACCAACCTGCCTTTGGTCAGATATTGATTACATGACTCCGCCTGCTTACCAAATGCAACCACCCTTACAAAGCAGGTCTCTTCTTTCTTCTCACCACTGGAGTCCCTGAAAACCCTGTTCACCGCAATTCCAAAACTGACCACTGCAGTCCCACCAGGTGTATAGCGCAGTTCAGGGTCCCTGGTCAGATTCCCAATTAAAAAGACCTTGTTCAGACTCGCCATTTATTACTCCTTTTTTAGAATTAGAAACCTCAAAATATTTCCATCCAGACGCCATTCCCGGGAAAGTTCCTGAGGGGCCTGCTCCGGAAGTTTAAAATAACCCAGAAGGTATATGCCCTCTTTAATTTTATTTATAGGATAAGCAAGTTCCCTTCTCTGCCAGAAGTTAAGTTCTTCAGTTTCCCCTTTATATTTGGAAACTACTTTCTTTATCTTATCCATCTGTTCCTGAAGAGCACCATCATCGAGATCAGGCTTCACAATAAACATCACCTCATATCTTCTCATTTTTTCCTCACCCCTTTAATTTGTCAACCTCAATCTGCTTTCCATATAGGGTATCACAATTCAGCAGATTTTGACAACGGATTTCAACTAAAAAACTCATCTGCGAATCGGGGTCAATCATAACACACTCTCCCCTATCAGGCAACATTAAATTAACTTCCTCCTGTTGTATTCAGCCATTACCTTTTCTATTCCAGCAGTGATAAAAATTTCAACTGCAGACACTGCATGTGCGGTTATTCTTCGATAGATTTCCACCTCCTCTGAGGTCAATTCTTGAAGCACAAACTCCTCATAGGAAAAACCTTCGGTTACAGGTCCGATACCTACTCGTAACCGGGGAAATTCCTCGGTGTTTAAGGCTGAAATTATTGAACCCAACCCCTTGTGTCCTCCAGAACTCCCCCGGGCTTTAAACCTTATAAAACCTGCAGGGATACTAAGGTCGTCACAGATTACCAGGATTTTATCCACCGAAAATCTATATTTCTCCTGAAAACAGAAAAGAGCCCTTCCACTCAGGTTCATAAATGTCTGAGGTTTTATAAGAGCAACTGGCTGAGGAAATACCCGGGATATAACTGCCATCCTGGAAAAACATCTTCTCCGCCAGAAACTCACTCTATATTTCTTAGCCATCTCCTCCACCACCCAGAAGCCGAGGTTATGTCTTGTATATTTATATTTCTTACCGGGATTCCCCAGCCCGAATATAAAAAACATCTATTATTGGCCTTCCTCGGATTCGGATTCCTTCTCTTCCTTTTTCTCCCTGATAACCTCAGGTTCAGCTGTAACTTCCTCTTCCACTGCTACCTCTTCAACCACTTCTACTTTGGGAGCGAGGACATGGACTATAACCTGGTCAGGTGAATCCACAGGCTTAACCCCAGAAGGGAGATTCAAATCGGAAACAGTAATTGCCTCTCCGATTTTTAAATTGCTAACATCCACAACCACTTTCTCTGGAATTTCACCGGCTTTACACTCAACCTCCAGTTCCCACAGCAAGTGTTCCAGAAGACCTCCGTCGACCTTAACTCCCACTGGCTCCCCACGGATTTCAATTGGCACCTTAACTCTAACCACTTCTTCCAGAGAAACTTCCTGAAAGTCAATATGAGTGATTTTACCTTTTAAGGGATCATGAACCACATCTTTAATTATCGCAGTCTTCACTTCTTTATTTCCATTATCCGATATTTCGATTTCCACCACCACATTTTCAGAATGTGCTTGATGGAGAATGTGAATAAGTTCGCTCTCTTTCAACTCCAGGGGCTGAGTATATCCCTTCTTGTAAATTATCCCCGGGACAAGTCCCTGTCTCCTGATTTTTTTGGTGTATTCCTTCCCTACTTTTTCTCTCTTTTTAGCCTGGATTTTAAGCCGTTCCATCTCTCACCTCCTGAATTAATCAAACAGTACGCTTACCGACTCCTCCCTGTGGATTCTCTTTATGGCTTCTCCCAGAAGTTCAGCCACAGAAAGGACCTCTATCTTGGAAATCATCTTCTCTTCAGGGACTGGAATGGTATCGGTCACATAAAGTTTCTTGATATCTGCTCTCTTAAGTCGCTCGATTGCAGGGCCGGAAAGTACCGGATGGGTAATGGTGGCATATACATCTTTTGCTCCTTTATTCTTCAACGCCTGGACCGCCTCCACTAACGAACCTGCTGTAGCCACTATATCATCTACTATACACACATCTTTACCCTTCACCTCACCCAAAATGTTCATCACCTCTGCCTCCTCCATGCTTACTCTTCTCTTATCCACGATGGCTAAAGGCACTTCCAATCTTTTGGCATAGGCCCTGGCCATCTTTATCCCTCCTACATCAGGAGAAACCGCTACCAGATTGGAAAGGTCAAGTGTATTTTTCAAATGGTCCACAAATATCTTAACCGCAAATAGATGGTCAAGAGGGATGTCAAAAAACCCCTGTATCTGCCCGGCATGTAAATCCATAGTTAAAATTCTATCTGCACCTGCCGTGGTTATAAGATTGGCAACCAGTTTGGCAGAGATTGGCACCCGGGGCTGGTCCTTTCTATCCTGCCGGGCGTATCCAAAATAAGGTATAACCGCTGTTATTCTGGCCGCAGATGCCCGCCGTAAAGCATCAATCATTATCAACAGTTCCATAAGATTTTCATTAGGAGGAGGGGAAGTAGGCTGAATTACAAAAACATCGTTTCCCCGCACATTCTGCTCTATCTTTACCCTGATTTCCCCCTCACTGAATCTATCCACCACAGCCTTGCCCGGATCCACTCCCAGATAATCACATATTTTCTCAGCCAGCTGGGGATTGGCGTTGCCAGTGAAAATGGTCAATCTATCCATTTTCTCTCCTCCTTAATAATTTTGCAGGGACTCCCACCACTACCGCCTGAGGGGGCACATTTTTCCCTCTGGTCACAACTGCTCCTGCTCCCACTATCGCGTTCCTGCCGATGACTACAGGAGCAATCAGAGTGGAGTTACTTCCGATAAAGGCATTATCGCCTATTACAGTCTTACTTTTCCTGCAGCCATCATAGTTGGCAGTCACTGTGCCTGCTCCAATATTTACATTTTTACCGATAGTAGTATCTCCTATATATGAAAAATGCCTTATCTTAGTCCCTTTACCTATCCGAGAACGCACTATTTCAGCAAAATTTCCCACACTTACCTCATCCTCCAGAACCGAACCCTCCCTTATTCTGGCTCCGGGTCCTATAGAGCAGTTCTTGCCTATCTTTACGCCCCGTTCTATATAAACAAAGGGATAGATTATTGTATCCTTACCGATGTTTACGTCAAGTTCAATAAATGTATTGTGAGGGGAAAGAATTGTCACTCCCCGGTTAATATGGTGGTTGATATTTCTTTTAAACAGTACATCATTTACATATATCAAGTCCTGCCGGGTATTAATTCCTGCTGCTTCCTGAGGATCATTCACCCTTACACTCCGGATTTTCTTTCCCTGTTTGTAATATAGAGAGATTATCTCTGTAAGATACTTCTCGTTTTTTTTACCTCTTGGTCTTATCTTCTGTAAATACTCTTTAAGGTAAGATGTATTTTTGAACACATATACTCCGGTGTTTATCTCCTTAATCTCTCTCTCCTTGGAAGTCAATGTATCTTCTTCCTTTATTCCCATAATGTTGTCATTTTCGTTCCTGATAATCCTGCCGTAACCAGAAGGATTATCCACAGTAGCAGTCAAAATTGTTACATCCGCCTTTTCCTTATTATGTGTGGAGATAAGTGTTTTCAATGTCTGGGGACGAAGAAGAGGAATATCAACATAAATGACCAGGATATCAGTATACCTGGACTTCACCCAGGATAACGCCTGCAGAAGGGCATCCGCTGTGCCTTTTCTCTTCTTCTGTATCACATATGGATGGTTTCCTATATATTCTTTAGCCATATGGGCGTAATGACCGAGTACGAAACAGATGCTATCTATCCCTGAGATTTTTAATAATCTTATGCTATTGGAAATCAATTCCAGCCCTCCAACTTTATGTAAAAACTTTGGAAGGCAGGATTTCAATCTTGTGCCTTCACCCGCCGATAGTACCACGCCAGTTATCTTCATAAATAAAAAATTTCTATTGCTGGGGAAGGAGGACTCGAACCTCCACTAACGGCTCCAAAGGCCGCTGTGCTACCGTTACACCATTCCCCACTATTATAAGAACCAGGGGCTTAAACTGTCTGAGAATCTGTCTGAGTTCTCTTTTTCACTTCCTGTTCGTAGGCTTCCAGGACCTTCTGTTCCAGATAGCTGCGAAATTCCTGTGTGATAGGATGAGCGATGTCTCTGGTTTCCTGCTGAGGGTTAAAGTTTCTGGGAAGTTCCAGAGGTATTCCACAGAAGTTGCAGAATCTGCTGGCTATGGAGTTACTCTTTCTGCACCGGGGACAGGGCCTCTGAACTTTCCTGGAAGGCATAGCCACAAACAGTCCCTTCCCTCCCTCAATGACTTTAACATTGCGAACCACAAATGCGTTGTCAAAAGTCACAGTTGCATACGCTTTGAGTTTCCTGTTACCTCTCGACTTGGGGTAGACTTTTACCTCTGTGATCTCCAAAGCTGCACCTCCTTGTTTTAAACTGATTCCACCAAAAATACCCTGTAACCCTCAGAAATCAACTTTTCTCCTGCCTTCTCTGCCTTTTCCCTGTCTGAAAATATCCCATATACTCCGGAACCACTGCCGGTCATCCTTACGACTTCAGCCCCGGCTTCATTCAGGATATCCTGATATTTTTTAAAAATAGAATCTTCAATCATATATTCAAAAATATTATAGGAGATGTCCTTAAGAAAATCCAAATCAATTTCCTCGGACTTACAGGATTTAATTCTATCTCTCCACAAACTACCTGTCAAGGAAGGCCGCCATAGAGAATACGCCTGGGTAGTGCTTACACCAGATTCCGGGACTATTACCAGTGCGGAAAATGAGAAGGGAGGATAAAGTTTTGTGAGTTTCTCTCCCCTGCCTTCTACAATTGCCCAGGAAGCGGACTGAACAAAAAACGGAACATCCGAACCCAATTGTATACCGAGCTTCATCTCATCCTCTTCCGACAAGTTCAGGGAGAAAAGGGTATTCATCAGTTTTATAACCCCCGCACAATCTGAACTGGCACCTCCCAGACCTGAACGAGAGGGGATAGTTTTGACCAACTTAATTTTTACACCCTCTTTTACACTGAATCTCTCACGGATGAGTTCTGCCATCTTATAACAGATATTATCACTACCAGAAGGAGCATCACCTTCCACTTCCAGAATCACATCTCCCTCAGGGAGTCTTTCCATAATCAACCTGTCGTATAAGCTTACTTTGACCATCAGGGATAAAATATCATGATAACCATCATCACGATTGGAAATTATATCTAAAAAGAGATTAATTTTGGCAGGTGGGTGATATTCCAGCATTTAATTTCAGCGTGCCTTTTTCTCTATAAGAAGTTTTGCTTCCCTCACGATGTATTCCGCAGTAAGACCAAACGCCTCCAGTAAAACTTCTGGCTCTCCACTCCTTCCAAACCGGTCCCTTACCCCCATCAATTTCATCGGCAGAGGATTATTCTCCACGATAAATTCCGCCACTGCAGACCCCATTCCTCCAAATATCTGATGTTCCTCAACAGTGAGAATTGCCCCTGTTTTCTCTGCCGATTCCAGAATTGTATTTCTATCCAGGGGCTTGATGGTATGTAGGTTTATAACTTCAGCTGATATGCCATCCTGAGAGAGAATATCACTGGCTTTTAAACTATGATGGACCATCTGGCCACAGGCTATTATTGTCAAATCTTTCCCCTCTCGCATAACCCTGGCTTTACCAATCTCAAATTCGTCTTCTTCTGAAGTCAGAAACGGCACACTGTTGCGGGTAAACCGCAAATATACAGGGCCGGGATAATATGCAGCAGCAACCGTCGCCTGCCGGGCTTCATAGTAATCACAGGGCACGACCACTGTCATATTTGGGAGAATACGCATCAATGCTATATCTTCCAGAACCTGATGGGTAGCACCGTCTGCTCCCACTGTAATTCCACCGTGACTACCGATTATCTTTACATCTAAGTTCATATAAGCAACAGAGGTACGAATCTGTTCCCAGGCTCGTCCGGTAGCAAATACCCCGAACGTACAGGCAAATGCTATCTTTCCCTCGAGAGCAAATCCTGCAGCCGCTGACATCATATCCTGTTCAGACACACCGAATGAAAAAAACCTTTCCGGGAACCGTGCCCGAAATCCTGCTGCCCGCACCGACTCTGTAAGGTCTGCAGACAAAACCACAATACGTTCATCCTTTTTACCAAGTTCAACTATAGCATCTCCAAATCCATTTCTGGTGGGCTTCATTCCTCCTCCAGTTCCTTGAGCGCCTTTTCTAAATCTTCCCTCACAGGAGCCACTCCATGCCAGCGATTATCATTCTCCATAAAAGAGACGCCTTTACCTTTTATGGTATGAGCAATGACCGCCGCAGGATGATTTTTAACCTTCTCAGCCCAATCCAAGGCATCCATAAGGGAGCTGAAGTCATGGCCATCACACTCTTTAACCTTCCACCCAAATGCCATCCATTTTCTCCTGTAGGGCTCAAGGTTTTTCACTTCATGGACTGGCCCGTCTATCTGAAACTTATTGTGGTCCACAATCGCAATCAGGTTATCAAGTTTATAATGAGCAGCAGTCATTGCTGCCTCCCAGACCTGACCCTCGTTGGTCTCACCATCTCCCAGAATACAGTAAACCTTATTGTCCCTGCCATCAAGTTTGGCAGAAAGTGCCATACCCACTGCTATGGAAATGCCCTGTCCCAGAGAACCGGTGGATGCCTCAATTCCCGGGAGACCTTTTTCAGGATGTCCCTGCAGGCGGGAACCAAATTTTCTAAGCGTCCATAACTCCTCACGGGGAAAATATCCACAATCGGCAAGCACTGCATACAACGCCGGACACCCATGCCCTTTGGATAATATCACCCGATCCCTGTCTGTCCATTGAGCATCATTGGGATCATGGCGGAGTTTATAGTGATACAGGCATACCAGTATCTCTACAATGGATAAAGAACCTCCGGTATGGCCAGAACCAGCAGAGGCGAGCATATTCAGGATGTCTTTCCTTATCTGTCTGGCCTTTGAAGTCAGAAATTCTATATCCGGTCTCTTAGTTGCCAATTTCCTCTTTCAGTTTTTTGATCTTCTGTTTGAGGTCTTTGTTCTCCCCCTCAAAACCCTCATGGAGTAAGTTCATCCAGAGCTTTAAAGCCTGAGATTTGTTCCCCAGTTTATAATAAATCTCTCCCAGATGTTCTTTTATAACCGGGTCATCCTTTTCATACTCTAAAGCTTTTTTCACCTCTTCCAGGGCTTTGATAAACAGGCCCTGTTTATAATGCACCCATCCCAGAGAATCCCAGTAAGCTCCATTCTCAGGGTCAACTTCCAATGCTTTTTTAATCATTTTCTCTGCTTCACCAAGTTTAATCCCTTTCACTGCATACATATACCCCAGATAGTTAAGAGCATCAGCATGATCGGGGTTAAGCTGTATGGCTTTTTTTAAATTTTCCTCAGCGAGGTCCCATTTCTCCTCATCCTCATACAGCGCGCCCAGGAAAAAATACACCTCGGAATCATCGGGTTTTAATTCCTTTGCTTTCTGGAAATACTTAAGCGCCTGTCTGTTATCTTTATTTTTATAGTGAGCGTAGCCCAGAAGGAAATAAACTTCGGATAAATTATATCCTTCTTTTTCTGCTTTAGACAGAACCTCCAGGGTTTTTTTAATCTGCTTATTCCTGAGATAAAAATAAGCGAGGTCTAAATAAAGTCCCTTCTGGTCAGGGAATTCCTCCAGTAACTTTCTGTAAACTTCTTCAGCCTTATCCACCTTACCCCACTTATAATAAGCCTCCGCCAGAAGTTTTCTCAACTTTACATTTTCAGGTTTTACCTCCAGCCCTTTTTGAAAACTATCCACTGCTTTTTGAAAATTCTTTTCCATCTCATAAAATATACCCAGACTTATATAAGCCTGGACAAACCGGGGGTCAAGTTCTATGACTTTAGACATAGTTTCTATTGCCTTCTCAATCTCGTTCTCTTTGCTGTAAAGAATAGCGAGGTTAAAGTAAATCAAAGGAAGCTTCACATTTTCCTTTATTAACTTCTCATAAGCAGTAATCGCCTCTTTGGTCTTTTCCTGAAGCACATAGATATCTGCCAGAGAAGCAAGTGCCATTATGTCATGAGGGTCAACTTCCACAATTTTTTCGTACTCCTGAGAAGCAAGGTCGTATTTCTTCATCGAACTGTAGATGAGAGCCAGGACAAAATGTATCCGCACATCGTCAGGGGCGTATTGACTTGCCTTTTTCAATTCCTCAACTGCTTCCTGAAGTTGATTCTTCTTCATATATACCAGAGCAAGTTTTATATGGAGGTTGGGATTTTGAAAATCATATTCCAGGGCTTTGGCATATTCTTTAAACGCATTATCCAAATCTCCCCGACGATCGTAAATTACACCCATCATAAAGTGAGCGTAACCGCAAGGCGGTATTTTTTCACCCCGGGATAAACGTGGAATAAGGAGAAGACAAAAACCAATTAATACATGAAATTTGAGAAAATAAGTTTTCATCTGTTTATCTCAAAACTTATCTCTTTTTCTTCTTGTGTCTGTCCCTCTTTAATCGCTTCTTCCTCTTGTGAGTTTTAATTTTTCTGCGTTTCCTTTTCCTTCCGCAGGGCATATAAATAACCTCCTCGTCAGGGTATAACTTTATTCAGGGGATACTCCACTATTCCCTCCGCCCCCATCTGTTTCAATTTGGGAATTAACTTCCGGACCACCTTTTCCTCTATAATCGACTCCACCGCATACCAGCCCTGTTCCGAAAGCGGGGATATGGTAGGCCTTCTAATGGCGGGTAAAACGCTGAGCACCTCTTCCAGTATAGACTGGTTAACATTCATCTTCAGTCCTACTTTAAACTCGGCAGACAACGCACCTTGAAGTAAAACCACAATACTTTCGATCTTATTCCTCTTCCATTCTTTTTCCCATGCTTTTTTGCTGGCAATAAATTTTGTGGTCGATTCACATATCGTATCCACTATTCTGAGATTGTGCCTGCGCAGGCTCTGCCCGGTTTCAGTCAATTCTACAATAGCATCAACCATTCCGGAAGCAACCTTGACTTCCGTCGCCCCCCAGCTGAATTCCACTTCAGCATTTACCTTATTCTCAGCAAGATATTTTTTGGTCACATTTACCAGTTCAGTGGCGACCCTTTTCCCTTCCAAATCTTTTACATCTTTAATCTCCGAATCCTCCCGGACCGCAAGCACCCATCTTACAGGAACCATCTGCTGCTTAGCGTATACCAGCTCTGCCACTCTTACGACATCAGCCTCATTCTCCTGAATCCAATCCTCCCCCGTCAATCCCGCATCTAAAACACCTGCTTCTACATAATAGGCCATCTCTTGTGCCCTGAGCATCACAAGTTCCAGTTCGGGATCATCCACAGTGGGGAAGTAAGAACGCTCTCTTACACTGATATTAAAACCCGCTTTTTTAAACAGAGAAAGCGTCTTCTCCTGCAGACTTCCTTTGGGAATTCCCAGTTTTAATTTCATTTTTAAATTCTCCAGAGCAATTATTTTACAAAATAAAGATACTTTGTCAAAATTTCAATTTGTGAAATAATTTTAACCCTCTCTCCATAAAAAATC
>Ga0180300_10000386_pt1 | contig 19049 bp, 21 predicted proteins | sample GuaBasSediGuay15_FD_121798 | JGI IMG/M metagenome (GOLD analysis project Ga0180300, IMG submission 121798) | Subseafloor sediment microbial communities from Guaymas Basin, Gulf of California, Mexico - Guay15, Core 4569-2, 21-24 cm | ecosystem: Environmental > Aquatic > Marine > Hydrothermal...
CTTCGCAGAGATAAGAAAGGCTCTGGATGAAGGGATGCAGGAGCAGAACGAGAAGATGGCGGAACTGGCAACACTCTTCTCCGAGTTGAAGAGGAGAATAGCTGCACTGGAGGAGAGGGTGGAGGCAATAGACCTTCCTGATGAGCGCCTGGATGAGTTCAGACAGAGTATAACCAAACATCTGAATGAGATGATAGATGAGTACGAAAAGCGTTTTGACATGATACGCGAAAGTATCAATAAAAACACCGTCTCCGCAGAAGAGGCAAAGAATATAGCAAGGATGAAAACTGAGGAGCTGGAAAGCAAAGTCAACGTGAGGTTTCAGGAGATCGAGTCTTCTCTGAACGATGTAAGGAATAAACTGCTCGAAATTGAGGGAAACGCCGTTACAAGGGGGTGGGCCGATGAACACCAGTCACTTGAGAAGGAGATGTTTCAGGAGTTAAAAGGAAGGATTGATAGCCTTGACGCTTCAATATCTGATAGAATAAACTCTCTCATGGAGGAAGCGAAATTGAAACTTAAGGAGGATTTTACACTTCTGGAAAAAAGAGTTGAGGACAGTATTAAAGGTGTGGAAGATGCGCTGCTTCGAGATATGAAAAGAAATGAGATGGACATTGAAAAACTGAGAAAAAGAATAAGGGATTCAAATGAAGAGTTGAGAAAAAAGATAGAAAGGGAGGTTAAAAGTGCAAAGGAGTCACTGATAAGGAATATGGATAAGGAGTTTCGGGATATAGACAGTAAACTGGAGAAACTGGACTTGCTTGAAAGGGTTTTTGTATCATATCTGAAACAGTTAGAGAAGTTCAAGGAGGGTAGAGAGGGGTTGGTTATCAAAAGAGCTCTCAAAAAGCTCGGTGGGTGAGAGTGTTGGATGTAATGGATGTTGTACTGATAAGTGCCAGCGTGACCTTTATTGTTACAGGGATGATACTCCATCTGCTCAGAGCCCGGCTTGAAGAAGAACCCAGTCCGGATTATGTGTCACTATACGGTTTGAAAGGACTGATAGAAGAAGGGCACAGAAAGGTGAAAAAATGACCAGGTTCATAGGGATAGTTTCGGGAAAAGGCGGTGTTGGAAAGACCACCGTGACCGTGAATCTCGGCAGTGTGCTTGCGCAGAAATTCGGAAAGGATGTTGTGATAGTTGACTGTAATATAACCACATCACATCTCGGTTTATTCATCGGCATGTATTACTGTCCTGTGACCCTCAATTCCGTAATAAAAGGCGAAGCGCACATAAAGGACGCAATGTACGAACATGCATCAGGTGTCAAGGTAATCCCTGCATCCCTTACCCTTGAGGACCTGAAGGGTGTGGATGTCTCCAAGATGAAGAGAGCGATTAAAAAACTATTCGGTGAGGTGGATATAGTTATCCTGGATGCCGCTCCGGGTCTGGGGCGGGAGGCATCGGCCACACTTGAATCCGCTGACGAGATTCTCTTCGTGGCAACACCTTATGTCCCATCCATATCGGATATAATAAAGACAAAACTCATAGTGGATGACATAGGTTCCAAGGTGCTCGGCCTGGTCCTGAATATGGTCACGAATGACAGGCATGAGTTGAAGAAAGAGGAAGTGGAGGGTCTGGTGGGAATGCCGGTGGTGGCGACCATACCCTATGAGAAGAAGATACTGAAAAGTTTGAGCAACAAGGTTCCGGTGACGATGATGTATCCTGACAGCAAGGTTGCAAAGGAGTTCGAGAAACTGGCCCTATTCGTCCTCGGTGAGGAGGTTGAGGAAGGGGGATTTTGGAAAAAGATTAAAAGGTTCTTTACTCTAGGCTCTTCTGAATAGAACGAGAAGGAGGAGAATGATTATTAATAAAGGCGGTAACCACCATCTTTCAAATTCTTTTTTCTTTTCATGTGTGGTTCTTATCAGTACAGTTTTATTTACTGCTGTGTGATTGATCTTGGAGGAGGTTGTTTTCTCTTGGAGTGGCAGACCTTTAACACGTATAAAGAAATTGAAATCTCTAACATTTACCGCTGACACACCATTACTAGATTGCTTGTTCTCAACTGCTTCAATTCTGACCAGATAATCTCCAGTTATTGTGTCCCACGGTGTTTCTATTTTTACTAGCACTTTTTTCACTTCTACATATCCTTCATTAACTTTTAGATATTCTTTACCTATTTCAGGTTCAGAATTAAAAGTTGCTGCAGGTAGGTTTACTTTTTCAGGGATAATCCAAACCCTCCATCCCTCAGGGTGGCTGACTGTTTTGAACATCATGGTGGTTTCTTTGTTAAGTGAATATAGAAGTATCTCAAATTCGACAGACTGTCCGGAATAGATATCTGCCTTATAATCCTTTTGTGTAGAACCAAACCCCAAAACTGATACAGGGAGAAAAAGAAGTATTATCAGAAACGTAATTTTAAGGTTGTGTGCCACTCTGAACACCCTTTACATATAATGTTCCGTTGTATTTTCCCCATGGGATTCCTGTCGGGACTGATATCCAGTAGAATGTTGTGAGGTTGGTTCCTGAATCCAATGATGACCCTGCAAGTTGGTATGTTTTGGATAAACTCTTCTGTGAAACCTGTGTTGAATTCCAAGTTATATTCCCAACACCTATTATAGACGTACCATTCTGAAGGTCAGTGCCCATAAGATATATGTCAGATGGACAGGTGGTTGTATCGAGTATTGTTATGTTATAAAGATGGTTCTGATTTCCAGGTGCTTCAATACTCTGACCAGGTTGAAGAACGCCGAAATCAATACGTGACCAGGCTGCATCTATATCTATAGTACAGGTAGTTATACTAACTGTTGAGTTGGATGTATGGTTATCGGATACCGATGGATCATCAGAAGAGAAGAGAACTCCGACTTTCCAGTCACTACCTATTTGGCCCGTAGCATTCACTCTCCAGGTGAGGTTGCAGAACTCTCCATCTGTCAGAGGGTTTGTAGGACATGATAGAGGATTCTGTTCCAAAACATAAAAGGGCTCTGCTCCGGGAATAGTACTTATTGCTTGGTCAGGATTTAAACCGGTTGAATTATATCTCACGATTCCTTGAACGTTTCCACATTCCCCGTTTTGACAGTAAACCGTGGCATTTACGGTGAACGTTTGATTCTGGGGAATATTAGTAATGGATGGAGGTTCTTCAAGAGAAACCTGAAGGTATGGAATAAGAATATATGTAATGTTAAGATATACATAATCCACCTCCCCGTTATCCGGTGGTCCTTGGTCTGGATTCTCCACACCTATTAATCTGACATCCAAGGAATTGAGCTCATCCGGTGTATCAACACCTGCTGCTGTCAGGTTACATGAGTAGTTTCCAGGAACACCGTTCGGGTCTATAAGACATGCTTCTCCTGCAAGGGAGGCAGGAGATGTTATATTCACATGCCATTCAAAATTAGTATCTGTAACATCTACCTCAAAATAGAATATCACAACAATATCCGTTGCAGACGGGTTCATGGTTTCATTCCACAAGGTAATGTCAATATATTCATTATTGTCAACCACGGATGTCGAGTCATCGGACTCATTTATGAGAGATGTCACATCACCATCCACAGAATGTGTAGCGATTGTTGGTATCCAGATACTTTGTGGATCAAAGATGATTGAAGATGTTATATTCAATTTTGGTTTTGAAATCAGGAAAAAGATGAATATCATGCAGATAAAAATCAATATAATCTTCTTCATACTACCATGTATTTTATAAGAAGCCTGAATTTATACTTTCTTCAGAAACCTATCCAGTCGCTGCTGCTCAACCCACCAGACCTTCTTTTTCCGACCGCCCTCCTCTTCATCCCTTCCTTTGATAAAACCATTGAACTGGAGCTCTTTCAGGTGAATATTGGCCGTGGCCCATGCGATTCCGGTTTTTTTAGCGACCTCGTATGTGGTGAGAGGCTCTGGCTCATTCCTCAATATATCTATAATCTTCTTATCGATCTCGGTCAGCATCCTACTCAACCTGCAGCCCTTAATAAATGAAAAATCTGGGGGCTATAAATAATTGGTAACTGATATATAAATATATTGCTATATCTGTCAGAGCTTCACCGCTCCGATGTAGGGCCCCTCCAGAGAAACCTCCTCAGGAGGTACATAAAGGATTTTTGCTCTCTTGAGCGCTTCCACCATCTCCTGGCTCAACTCACCGGAAACCGCTCTGGCACCGTCATCTATAGCCTCCACCAAACCTTCCTCATCTATTCTTCCCTTCACGAGAATACCAATATCCTTGAGAATTATCGGAAGGTTCTCAACGGTCCCTGCTGTGAGCTCGTTCACGATGAAGAATGGGAGTTTTCCTTCTCTTCTCAACCTTATGATATCTTCGGCGACTGATTCCCACACATCCCTCTCCTTGCCCTTCAGATAGTTCTTTATGTCAAGAAGCACCCTGTTAACCATAAAATTCTATTTGGTGTGGAAATATAAATATGATATCTTTTTAAATATGGGGGATTAGAAAATATCAAGGGGTGGTATATTGAGGAGAGTTATAGGTGTTGTCTCCGGTAAGGGAGGTGTTGGGAAAACAGTTACCGCTGCCAACCTTGCGCTCGCGATGCAGGAGATGGGAAAACAGGTTGTCTGTATAGATGCCGATGTCACCGCTTCGAATCTCGCTCTGCAGCTCGACATGCACCCGAATCCAGAGATAACGCTTCAGGATGCACTTGAAGGGAAGGTAGATGTTCTAAAGACCATAACGCTCCATGACACGGGACTTATGCTGATACCGAGCTCTCTTGCCCTTGAACAGGAAGGTCTTGATAGAGAGAAGTTCAAGAGGCTTCTGGACAGGTTGAGTGGTTATGTTATCATCGATGCACCGCCCGGATTGAATGAAGATGTACATACAATTATAGATGTTTCGGATGAGCTGTTAATCGTTACCAATCCAGAGATACCTGCGGTTGCTGATGCGATGAGGGTTGCCGAAGCTATAAGAAGGAAGAAGGGTGAGGAGGCGGCACTCGGGATAGTACTGACAAAGAGTGAAAACGCCTCGTATGAGGTTAGTGAAAGGGAGATTGAATCTGCGACGGAATTACCAATACTTGTAAAGGTTCCTCATGACAGGGAGACCAAGAAGAGTATAGCGAGCAGGATACCGCTTGTCCACTACAATCCGCATGCAAAGGCAGCTATAGAGTACAGGAGATTGGCTGCGATAATTCTCGGTGAGGACTACAAACCACCGTTCTTTGCACCGATAAGGAGGCTGTTCAACTGGATATGAATCCTGTTCTTGTGGTTTTCTTTTTATCCCTTTTCTTTTTTTCAATAGAGGTTATCTTTCCGGGAACTGCCGAAGTGCTTGCCCTATCAAGGGAGCCGTTCATGCCATATACACTCTTTACATACATATTCGTGCACGCGGATATTCAGCACCTGGTTTCGAACATGTTTGCGCTTCTCATCTTCGGTCTGATTCTGGAAAGACTGATCGGAGAGAGGGAGTTTCTGAAGGTCTTCTTCATAAGCGGTTTTGCATCGGCCGGTGGTTTGTTTTTTTATGATTCCATCGTTGGCGCCAGTGGAGCGATATTCGGTCTGATAGGTGCCCTTGCTGTGATAAGACCTAAGATGATGGTTTATGTTGGTGTTCCATTGCCCATGATCGGCATTGCCTTTGTGTGGGGTCTTCTGGACCTGGTGGGTGTTCTGGGAACATCCGGGAACGTGGCGAGCGCCTCACACCTACTGGGACTCCTTTTCGGAGCGCTTCTGGGGTTGAGATACAGAGAGGAGAGTATTGAGGAGAAAGAGGAGATTCTGACAGATGAGGAGATAGATGAATGGGAAAGAAGGTACATGTTAAATGAATAATTTCTGAAGGGCCTTTCTTCTGTCCTTGGATTTTACTACAGCTGAGGAGACCAGAACACCAGCACAACCCAGCTCCTTTGCTATCACCACATCCTCGCGCATACTTATCCCTGCCCCGCAGAGCAACGGTATCCTCTCTGGCACCAGCCTTCTCGCTCTGCTGATCACTTCCGGCTTCTCCTTGCTGACAGACCTTCCTGTACCGATCAACTCCGGCGGTTCTATGGCGATGTAATCCGGATTGAACTTCGCAACCCTTCTGCATCTGGCTGGTGTTGGTGCACAGACAACAGTTTTCAGTCCCACCTCTCTGGCTCTCTTGATACACCTCTTTATCTCGGATATGTTCAACGTTCTCTCAGAATGGGATATGAGTGTTCCGCGCGCACCGGCATCTTTAATGGATTCGGGAAGTATCCAGCCTGTGTGGGAACCATACTCTATCGGATCGATGTGCTGCGCATAGACATTTTGGAATACCTTGGATACCATACGAATATCCGCGGGCTGGACAGCAGCGATAATTCTTTTTCTGAAACCGCTCATTATCCGTGCAAGTTTCAGCGCGTTCCTTCCAGTACCCTCTCTGTAGGTTTTGAAGTTTATGAGATAGAGCATATTATTTTTTTGTATTTCTTAGTTAATATATTCTTACATCGGAGAGATGTTTAGGTTTGGATGTTCTTTTATTCCAAGTTTCCTTTCTATATCCCCTATATCACTGTTTCTTATAAACTCTTCACTTAAGCCTGTTCTTTCGGAGATAGCAATCACGAGTTTTTTATCTAGGAATAATCCATAAGTAATTTAATAATCGCACCAAATAAATTCCGTAGTATATTCCGGAGTATTAAAAAATATTTATACATCTCTTTCCAAAATAGTTGAGGGTCGCATTGGAGCATTTTTCCATGCTGAAACGGATCCTGGATGGGAAGGAGGAGAAGTTCGTTAAGGGCAAGGAACTGGAGGCACTCCTCGAAATATGTACAATCCATCCCATGGAGAGGGATTTCAGGGTACTGATTCCGGAGTTTTACGGTGATTATTGCATACTCAGGGAAGCCTACTGGGTGCTGGAGAAAGGCAGTGTAAAGGAATCGTGCGGAATAGTCTACAAATCGGAAAAAGAGCAATGCAGCGAAAGTGTGATAAGAGAACTGCTGCGGGAGTACGGAAGAGAGATAGAGGGTATCGAAACCTTCATGGGAATGAGTATGTTCAAAACGAGGAGTGAAAAGTATTAAATAAACCTGTTAAATATTAATTATGCCCAAAAAAGTAGAGGATTTGTTCTTTGATTATGAGCCTGCGGAGAATGAGGACTGGAATTTTGCAAGGAACCTCTTCACCGTTCTGAAGAGACCGCAGGGGACATGGTCACAGTCCGTTTTTTCTGTTTCATTCAATGGATATGTAACACCAAACCGGGATTATCCCTATCAGGGTCTCTTCGCTAGGGTTGAAGGTGAAAACTGGAAGTTTCTGGATTCCCTCATGTTCAGGGTTAACAGGGATGGTGAGGATATCACACTCCAAAATGGAACGGTCAGGGTCTGGCCCTGGAAAGTTATGTATACCTATACATCTGATGAGTGCGAACTTCTGGTAACGTATTACCTCTTATCGAAAAAATGGGAGAATGAACTTGGGGCGGTTGTTGATATTGGGCTAAAAAGAAAGAAACCCGGTAATTATAAGATCTTGGTTTCACCGCTTGTTGATATAAGGTTCATGTACGATCAGTCCGGAAAGGGTTACAGTGTTGAGGAAAGTGGTGGTGTGCTGACGGTTTCCAGAGCCGGTAGGTCAGTCACTCTCGGTCCTGTTTATGATTTTAGACATAAGGAAAAGGAAGTTGAATGGATTTACAAACTTGGTGTTGGTGAGAGGGAGATAAAGGATGATAAGGTGTTCTTCAGGAAAACGGATATGAAACCAGTGCAGATCGGTGAGATGATTTTCCCACAGAGGAGGATGAGGCTCGGACTGGTCTGCGGAAGGGAAGGATACGTGAGAAGCGCACTCAGAGATGTCCTCTCTGATAAAAATAACGAATACCTTGAGAGGAAAAGATTGGAGAAGAAACTGGAGAGGTTCAGGATAAGCACCGGTGATAGAAGACTGAACCGATTCTTCGCCGCGCGCAAACTCACTTTTGACGGATTCGGTCTGATTGAAAACAGTATAGAAATTCCGGAGGCGGGTGACTTCTGGTTCAGAACCGTGTGGTTCCGGGATCTTTTCGAGGGACTGTTCCATAATATGGATGTTTATCTGAAGATGAAGGGAAAGGAATGGGTCAGGAAGATACTACAGTGGGCATCAGTATTCCTCAAGGATGGGAGGATGCCTGTGAAAATATCGGAAAGGGGTGATAAACCGATTTACGGCTCCATAGATGGGGCGCTTCTCTATGTTCTTTCCATTTACAGATACCTGAGGTTGTCAAGGGATAAAAAACATGAAAAGGTGCTGAGAAAACTGGCTCTTACAGCCATTACAGAGATTATGGAATCTATGGATACGGAGACGGGTCTTCTTCACACCAGAGCAGATGATAGCTGGATTGATACGAAGAAAACTGTTAATGGTAAGACCGTTTCCACCAGAATACCCGATGAATGGGTTGGGAAGATAAAGAACATAGAGAATGAACTCTTCTTACTTCCTGAAGTGAACGCACTATGGCTCAGGGTTATCGAAGAGAGGAACAGGTTTGAAGGTGAGAAAGTTCTGAAAAACCTCGGTTCCAATTACAGAAAGGTTTTCTGGGATCCAAAGGATTCATTCATCTATGGAATTGTTTGGGGGAATATGAAGGACAGGACCAGAACTTCTATGGGCGTGGCATCACTTGCGCTCCTGAGCCATCACTTCACAAAAAAGGAGCTTGAAAAAGCATGGAATGTTATAGAAAAGGAGTTGCTTGTTAAAAGGGAGCCGCTCCTCTTTGATAAGGGTCAGATTCCATTTGGAATATTGGTAAAGAACAGCGACAAGAGGATATTTCTCGGAGATGATAGTTATCATGAGGCCGTTATCTGGATGAGAACCACGCCGTACCTGATAAAACTTCTGAAGGATATAGGGAAGGAGGATGTTGTTAAAGATATACTGCTCAACACGCTGGATCACCAGATGAGTGAGGGTGCCATATTCTATTCACACGAACTATTCTCCCTTCCGGAAGGGGGGAACCCCTCACCTAAGGGTCCGAAAAATCCAGTACCGGTAAAGAATCCTATTCAGTACTGGTCCCATTTCGTGGAGCCATTCTACAGGTGATGATATGTATGTGGTATATCTCGTAACAGAACTCTACAAGCCTGTAGGCGGTCTCTATCGATACACGGATAGCCTTATCAGGGCCTGGAACGAGGCGTTGAGTAATGGAAAGACGAATATTGAGCCCATAGTCATAGGTGTTAAGGACCCGAAACAGCCGCTGGCCGACCTTCAGCAATCAGAGAGGTTCAAGGAGTTCATTGAAGAGAATGAAGGTGTGAATGTGTACGAGGCCAGAAGAGGCGGGAGAACCTGCTACTTCATTGAAGGTAAGGTTCCGGATATTTCTTTCTTCCATTATATCCTCTGGGAAAGGTACAGGATAAAATCTCACAAAAGTTCCAAGTGGAAGTATTATACCGATACATTATCACCCTTCTGGTATTGGGCGCCCAGAGTGATAAGATTCCTGATGGAAAAGGAAGGTATCAAGGTTAAATGTATAGATGCCCAGGACTGGCTCGCATTTCCTGCCGGTTTTCTGGCAAGAGATGAACTGGAAATACCGCTCAACTGTCGCCTCCACTCCGGTGAGTATGGTAGGAGTTTAGGAAATCCCGATCTGGACGCTGCTCCTGTGTGGATAGAGGCCGCATCTCTCGTCTTCTCGGACTATGTTCAGGGAGTTTCAATAAATGAAACGATATTCGAAATAACACACCTCATGCCTTTGAGAGATATAATAGTTGAAGATGTGAAGGAGAGGAAGGGTGTCTTCTGGTATGGGTATCAGAAGCTGAAGGAGAGGAAGATAGAAAATTTCCTCATATATGAACCGCGGGAGGAGCTGGTGATGTTGATGGATGTAGTGGGTGGAATGCCAAATGGTATTCATCTCAATGAGTGGGATAAAATAACCAAGAAGGATATACTGAACGGGAAGAAGATGCTGAAGAGGATGATGCCGGATAAAAAAGGGTTCATATTCTTCATCGGTAGACCAGATTACAGAAAGGGGTTGGATTTTCTTCTTGAGGCCTTCTCCAAGATACTCCCAGAGCACCCAGAGACAGGACTCGTGATTGCCTCCTCAATGAATGAGGAGGAGTTCGACAGATATTCGAAAATCATAGAAAGGCTATCAATAAAGGAGAGTACCTATATTCTGGATAAGTGGTTGGAAGATGATGAGAAGAAGTCTCTCTTCTGCGCATCTGACATCATAGCCCTACCATCGCTCTATGAGCCATTCGGGATAGTCGCTCTTGAGGGTCTGGCTGCAGATTACGCGTGTGAAAAGAATGGAACCACAGGTCCGGTTGTGGTCTGTGGAAACACGGGTGGGATGGATGAGATAATAAAGAGTGGTGTGAGCGGTTTTGAGGTTCCTATAAACAATTTCAAGATAGACCCGGATATACTGGCGCATATATTTGAGGATATATTCACGAAGAGAGGCCTGAGAAAGAAAATCAGTAAAAACGGGGCGAAACGTGTTCAGTCCAAACACTTCAGATGGGACTACATTCTTGAAAAGGTCTTTGAGGTTTACGATAAGGCTGTTAGGAACTTCGAATCCCTTAAGAGGTCTTCCGCTTACTGAGTTTCTCAAAGGTGCGTCTCTTCAGGTCGGATATCACATTCATAAACGACATGAATGCTTCACCAGGCGTGTTGAAATTCGAGAAGTAGGTGTGAACATCACCGTCACCCCATCCCTTGTCGCACATGTAATAGAGGTGGTCTGAAACCTGAAGCAATCTCCATGTTTTGAGAAGGTTCGGGTCACCTGTTCTCTTTATGAAGGGTTCAAGGAGTATCAGTTCGTTATGTGCAACCTGCTGCATCCAGTTCCCGAGCCAGGCAGAGGTGTCTCGTTCCATATCGGCCCACGAGATGGTCGCGAGGTCGAAGATATCGAACTCCCCAACCGGTTTGAACTTTTTTATCACTTCAGATGGTGTTAAAAATCTGAGATTTCTGTATTTCAGAACCTCTATGGGAAGATGTCTCAGGAATGAGTATATACCTGTTTCGGGCCACTGGTGCTCTCCGAATGTTTCGTAATCCATAAAAAGATTGATAACATCTCCTGGTGTGGCAGCGAGCCATGATGCGTATTTATCAGCTGTCAGGGGCCACTGGTCCCACCACCTTGCAGAGAACCTGTAACTAACATCGTCTGAAAGACGGTAGTTCCTGAGGAGTATTGGTATTCTGGCAACACCTTCAGGTGGTCTGTAGAGGTAATTGGGTGAGCGCCACCCAAGTACATGGTCAACACCCTCTGTCATTATTCCGGAGAACCCCATATCTTCGACAATACTCGCAATTCTGTTGTTGTAAAGGGCTTCTGTATTCACGAAGACTTTAGGTTTTTTACCAAAAATGGACTTTATTAACTCTCTATGCTCATTAACTTGGTCTATAAACTCATCTGTTTCCGGAAATATTGAGGCAAGTGAATGGTAGTAGGTCTCGCCCAGAACCTCAACACAACCCGTGTCCACGAGGTTACGGAACGATTCAACGACTCCGGAGTCGAATCTTTCACACTGCTCTATAAAAGTGCCTGTGAAGGAAAAGGCAAGCTTGAACTTTCTTCTGGTTCTCCTGAACTCATCTATGGCTTCAAGAAGAATGTCATTGGTCGGATAGTAGCACTTTCTTGCTGCTCTCTCGAAAATCCTTTTATCCTTTCCATTGACCTCAAAGTAGTGTTCCATAAGCTTCTGGTCCGGTACGCCATGGTGAGGTATATGGATGTGGCTCTTCAACCTCCAGGGCTGGTGAACCTTAAAGTAAAGGCATATGGCTGGCATATCATCACTGTTTACAGTAAACGGAAAACATGGTGTCTTCCGGGTTTCCTGATAGATATTTTTCCTTCCCTTGCCAGCCATCCGAGACCCATTGCAACCTCTCTTCTGGTCAGACCGGTAACCTCACATATCTGATTTATGGTTTTTTCCCCGTTGCTCAGAGCCTCCCAGACCTTACCTGCCTTTGTTCCAAAGAACTCCACCGGATCCACTTTTTCACCCCCATTTATTGTTCCATTTGGTCTATATAAATCTATTTATAGAATGTAGAGGATATATAAATGATACAAATGGTCAACGAAATAAGGAAGGATTATGTTCTTGAAAGGTATGTAATAATATCCCCGAAAAGAGCAAAAAGACCCAAAAACAGGGTTAGAGAGGTTCTGGAAAGTAAAAGAGAATGCCCTTTCTGCAAGGGAAAGGAAAAGGACACCCCTCCTCCCATAAAAGAGGTTCCGAAAGGAAACTGGAAGGTGAGAATAGTACCTAATAAGTATCCTGCTCTTGTTCAGGGGCCTTTCAGAGGAGAGGAGGGAGGAGGCTTCTTTAGGCACTTCAAACCTTACGGATATCATGAGATACTGATAGAAACACCGGACCATAAAGAGCATTTTCATGAGCTCTCTGCTGAACACATAGAGCTTTCTCTCAGGGTGATGAAGGAGAGGTATCTGGAATTGATGAGAGATGATGAAATAGTTTATGTGACCCTCTTCAAGAATGAGGGGAAGAAGGGTGGTGCATCCCTTGGTCATGTCCACACCCAGATAATCGCATCACCGATATTCCCTGAAGTAATCATGAAAGAGATGCAGGCGTCTGAAAGATACTACGAAAATGAAAGGAGATGTCCGCACTGTGATGTAATTAAGGTTGAAAGGAAGTTGAAAAAAAGAGTTGTTATGAGTAATAGAGACTTCCTGGTGATCTGTCCTTACGCATCAATATGGCCATATGAGACAAGAATATTCCCAAAAAGACACTTTTCCGATTTTGGTGATATCAAAAGAAATGAGATAAAAACCCTTGCTTTGACACTAAAAAAACTTTTGACCAGATATGCAGTGCTTCTGGATAATCCCCCTTATAACATCACATACCACACCTTTCCGGCATCCGACTTCTGGCACTTTCATATCGATATATATCCAAGAGAAAAGATACACGCCGGTTTTGAGCGTTTCGGATTGTACATAAATGAGGTTCCTCCTGAAAGAGCTGCCAAGAAATTAAGAAACTCTTAAATGGAACCATATAATTACCAAAATTTATAAAGAAGGGATTAGAAATTATTTTTATGATTAACCACGTTCTCTTTCTGATTGAAAGATATGATACAGAAAGCGAGTCATTTCGATATGTTCATGAGGTTTCCAAATATCTGAGATCGAAAGGCATTGAATCACACCTCATCTGTTTCAGTGACAAAGCTATGGAGATTGACAGTGGCTTTCTAAAGGTGCATACGGTCCCATTTCTTTTACATGGAGATAATTTCTTCAACTGGATGATGTTGGTGAATATAGAGTTTGTACGTAAAATAAGGGAGCTACTGGAGGTGGAGAGTTTTGATTTGGTAAACTCGGTTGACTGGGTAACCATACCTGCGGGAACAGCCGGGGCAAAGTTATTAGATGTTCCTCTGGTTGTGACCTTTAATTCCATAGAGCATGAGAGAGGAATGGATAAGATGCACTCTTTTGTCATATCCGATCTGGAATGGGACGGAGCAAACGAGGCGAATGCCGTAATAGTCAGGAAAAAGAGTACATCTGAAGCAATAAAGGTCTTTCGCCTGGATCCAGAAAAGGTTTTCATGATACAGAAACCCGAAGATGTGCTTAAGGTTTATGAAAAATACATGAAGGTGAAGGCATGAAGATACTCATGGTCACATGGGAGTTCCCGCCCCATAAGGTGGGTGGGGTTGCCTCACACTGTTACGATATATCCAGATACCTTGCCAGAGCAGGGAATGAGGTACATATCCTCTCGTTTGGGAACGAGAATAGAACGGAGTATCAGGACGGTGTAACAGTTCACAGGGTCAATTGTGGGACAGCACCGGATATAGTGAGCTGGGTAATGGTGTTGAATTATAAAATGCAGAAAAAGGGTATAGAACTCTGCAGAGAGGAAGGGTTTGATGTGGTGCATGCACATGACTGGCTTTCGGTTCCTGCTACTGTTTATCTCAAGAAGAGTTTTAAGGTACCGATGGTGTTGACGCTCCACTCAACCGAGTATGGAAGAAGTGGTATCCACAGCCCTTTGAACAAGATGATAAATGACATAGAGTGGTTCGGAACCTATGAAGCGAATGAGGTGATAACAGTAGGCAAGGATTTCAGGGAAGAGGTGAAGAATCTCTTCTCGGTTCCTGAGGAGAAACTCCACTACATACCAAACGGTGTGGACCTTGAGAGGTTCAGAAATGTGAGGGATGTTAGGGATGAATTTTCTTTGGATTGGGAGAAGATAGTTCTTTTTGTGGGAAGGCTCTGCCATCAGAAGGGTGTGGAATACCTCATAGAAGCGATGCCTGAGACTCTAAGGGAACATCCTGAGGCGAAGTTCGTTATAGTTGGAAAAGGTGCACTTGACCATTACAGGAAGATGGTCTATAGAAAGGGCGTCGACCAGAAGGTTTACTTCACAGGGTATGTGAGTGAAGAGATGCTGATGAATCTCTATTATTCGGCGGATGTGACTGTGATGCCATCTGTATATGAGCCATCGGGGATTGTGGCTATGGAAAGTATGGCGGTCCGAACACCTGTTGTTGCCAGTTACACCGGTGGTTTAAAGGAAACGGTTGTTCACGAATGGTGCGGTCTGCATACATATCCCTGCGACCCGCAGAGTATAAAATGGGGAATAACCACAGCCATAAATGATATGACATGGAACAGATGGCTCGGCAAGAATGGAAAGAAAAGGGTGGAGAAGAATTATAACTGGGACATAATCTCAAAATGGACATATATGGTATATAGAAAGGCTGTGGGTGAGTATTGATGATATTCAACATAAAGGACTTCGAGAAAGTCGGAAAATTGAAGGTCAAAAAGGTTAAAGACATGCTGTCAAACGGGAAAAATATTTACAGGAATATCGAGGGGTTTGAGGATGAGGTGAACTATGAATTAATCGATATACCGCTATCAAAATCCGGTTTGGAGAGGCATGTGATATCCATGACCATACTCCATCCCGGGAAGGTTGGGAAGGAGTTTAAGATGACAACAGGACATTCCCATCCCGGAGTGGAGGAGGTTTACATCTTTCTGGAGGGTGAAGGTGAAATAATACTGAAAAAGGATAATGATAAAAAAATTCACAAAATCGGAGAAGGTGATATTGCTTCAATACCATCCGGTTACTGGCATCGGGTCGTGAACACCGGTGAAAAAAAGTTAATCTTCATATCAATCTTTGAGAAATATGGTGAAAGAGGTTAAATCTTCTCGTACCAAGAGGTCGCATTCTCCTCAACTATTCTGTTCAATTCCCCGAGTCTTTCAAGTGATATCTTCTTGAAGGTCTCCTCATCCTCAAGTATAACATCCCCCCAGATTCCTCTGCCAGCGGCGAACCCCGATGCACCGCCCTCACATGCTTTTTTCAGTATATCTTTGAACTCGTTGAATGGCACACCTCTGGAGAGAGCTATCCAGGGTTTATCCAAGGAATCACTGAGCTTTAAACAGTTCTTTTTTTCCTCAGGTGCCTCTGTTTTCACAACATCACATATTTTCGAAAAAATTCTTGCGGTGTTTATTATATCCTCATCATTTTTTGAGGGATAGAGGAGGAATTCACAGATAAGAGGAAGGTCATTTTTCCTGCAGTCCTCATAAACCCTTCTCACCAGACCTTCCTGATGTTTTGCTGTTCCTGATCCTGGTTTATAGTAAACGAGTATCTTCACAGCATTGGCTCCCACATCCCTCAGTTTCCTCACAAACCATCCTGCAAGCAGCTCTGTCACCCTCTCTTCTTCTGTCCCTGAATATCCGCTTCTCTCTATGCTCAGAATCACACCAGACTCCGCAACCTTCAAAGCATCCAGACCGTAGATCGGGTCAAGGATAACAGCCGAAGCCTTCTTGGAAAGAGTTTTGGCGAGAAGTATTTTGGTTTCTTTCATCTGATTTTCAGGAACCGAAAGTGGGTTCTGGGGGTTGAGAATACTTCTGAGTGAATCCCTATGGTCCATCGCAACTATCTTAAAGAGACCTCCATCGGATATTCTTTCAAGGTTCTCTATCATAACCAAGCCTCAGTATATTCTCCACGGCAAATGTTGAAGATGATACGGCATCACCAAGACCAACTGTGCTCTTGGGTTTTTTAACATATTTATTCGGAACGATTATATAAATCCCTTCAGATATCTTTTGGAGGGCCTTCACCACCCTATATCCTCTCCAGGATGGTCTGATTCTCTTTGAGATTTCAAGGTCCTTGAATGATTTTATCTCTCCTTTTATAGCTTTGGTCGAGACAACATCCCTTGCAAAGAGCAAGGCCTTTCTCAGAATTCTTCTGTCAAGATAGTTGTTTGAAAGCGTGAGGAAATAATGGGGTGTGTGGAGTTTCAGGCAAGGGACTCCGGTCTTATCCTGAACCTCTTTCATTGTTCTGTAGACCTCTTCGGGTTTCCTTCTATCCGGTTCTTCAAAACCCAGTTCCCCTGATACAATAGATAATTCGTGTAAATCCATGCTCAGGGAATCCGCGAGTGGCACAATCTCTTTCAGAATTCCCCTGTTTATCACCCTCTTGTGTGTTGTTCCCATTTCTATCTGGATGAGGATTTCAGGATTCGTCTCCTTCATAACCTTTATCAGTTTTTTTCCTTTCTTCAGCCATTTTCTCCAGGAGGTTCCGTCTTCGTACCTCTCCTTCAAATCGTGGTATCCCGAAAGTATGGCAAAATCAATCCTTTCGGCTATCTCAGGAAGATATTCCTCTATTTCCGAATGGTCAAGAGGGTTGACAGGTGGTCTTGAGGCGACTATGAACCGGGTTGTTCCTGTGGCTGTGACATCAAAGAGTTTATCACCCCTCTTGAATTCAAATATCCAGTTCACCTTCCTTATCCTGTCATGGGCAGCTTCCTCCGGAGGCAGTAGTTTTAAACCGTTTCCAGGTGATGGGACAAGGACCCCTTCTCTGAAGAGGAGCGCCTGCTCCCTTGAAAGGGGTTTGGTGAAGATAATGACTTCGGAGCCGAATGTAGCAAGAAGGTTTGACATGATTCCTGCCTGGCCACCCATCCTCAACTCATCAGCACCAAGCTCCTTGATCAGACGATATCCAAATCTGTAATCCGAAAACTCAAGCTCATCACCAATACCGCTTTCCATACACCTCAGTATTCCTGCAAGCAGGTCGGCTTTGTTGGATATGAGGTTTGGTTGCAGATTCTTTGCCTTTCTGTAATCATTTGAGAAGAACTTCTCGAGTCTTTTACTAACCCTCACGACAGCATCGATATCAGTGTTGTACGCCAGGAATGCCCTCAACCTCTTGAATCCCGATTCCAGTCCTTTTGAAATCATCCAACCACTCTTCCTATGGCATCCAGCATATCTGATGACATCAATGAGGGTCCTCTCTCCTTGGCAACCAGGTCTCCGGCCTTTCCACTTATCCATGCTGCTGCGCACGCTGCCCTGAAGGGCTCCACGCCCTGTGCCAGAAGGGAGCCACAAATCCCGGCGAGAATATCTCCTGTCCCGCCTTTGGTCATGTAGGGGCTCCCTGTTCTGTTCAGCGCGATCTCCTCCCCATCGGATATCACATCCTCACTTCCCTTGAGAAGGATAACAGCACCGAAATCCTTTGCATATCTCCTTACGGATTCTTTTTTCTCAGAAAGGGTCTCTGGTCTCTCACCTGTCATGACTTCGAACTCCCCGAGATGGGGTGTGAGGATGAGAAGTTTATTTCTCGTCACTTTCTTGTCGATCACGTGGAGTGCATCGGCATCCACCACCATGGGAATTTTCATACCTTTGATGATATCCCTAAGGGTTTCAAGCGTTTCCTTCTCCCTCCCTGCGCCATTCCCGATAACAGCAGCATCAGAGATTTTCTCGAGCTCTCTTACGGTTTTGATATGATTCTTCTCCAGATGATCGCCTTTAAGAGGATACGTTATGAGGTCAGGGCTGAAGGTCGCTGCTATGTTCGCAGCTCTCTCAGGAGCAGCTAACCTGACCAGGTCAACACCGGAGCGGTACGCGGCCAGAGCCACGAGCGCAGGACTTCCTGAATAAACCATGCTCCCGCCAACCACCAATAACCTTCCGAAATCCCCCTTATGGCTTTCGGGGTCCCTCTTTCTGTAAACCTCCTTGAGAATGTTTCTGGTAACCTCCATACTTATTCTCTTATCAGAACCCATTAAAATCAGTTTGGTCGATGTGAAATTTTTGTTGGAGTGTTATGTAATAAAATCTCACATGCAGATATCCTATTCAGCTGCCACAATGATTGAAAAGAAACATTTTTAAAGAATTGAATTAAACTTGATTCATGAAACCCGAATATGTTGGTATTGGAATTCTGGTATTAGCAGTTATTGGAATTGTTTTTATAAGTGGTTGCGTTCAGCAGAGTGGACAAGAGTCTCAACAAGCAACACAAAACCAAGAGATACAACAACCAAAAACAGAAATCAATCTGGAAAACAATGGTCTTAAAGTAAAAATATCACCAACAGAAGATAAAAAGGTCAGTGGGGTAATAACAGTAACTTTACAGAGTATTCCAAGTGAAACCACAAAAATACTTGTTTCCATGGCACCACAGGGATTTAAAGGCGATCTGTACAGCGATCCCAATGTTATAATTCAATGGGTAGAGAGTCCATCTGTTGGTCAGGAAATTTTACTGGACACAACAAAAGTAGAAAACGGTGTTTATGGAATAGGGGTTTCAGCAACTTATGAGGGTGCTCCGGAGTCAAGCCCATGGATAGCTCTTGTTCAAACGCAAGTAAATGTGCAAAATTAAGAAAGTCGTGCTGATCTCGACTTTCTTGCTATCGCAGCCATTAACAGGAATACAATAGTGGATAAACGGTTTCGGACTAAAGTCCTTATTAAACTTTGCTATGCCTCTTTA
>Ga0180300_10000387_pt1 | contig 19045 bp, 5 predicted proteins | sample GuaBasSediGuay15_FD_121798 | JGI IMG/M metagenome (GOLD analysis project Ga0180300, IMG submission 121798) | Subseafloor sediment microbial communities from Guaymas Basin, Gulf of California, Mexico - Guay15, Core 4569-2, 21-24 cm | ecosystem: Environmental > Aquatic > Marine > Hydrothermal...
ACAATTGTAACACCCGAAGATTTCTTTGGGGAGGAGGAGTAAAATGACAAGAAAAGAGGTTAGTGAGAAGGAAAAAGAAGAAATACGTAAGAGAGTAAAACGGGAATTCCCGGGATGCAAAGCATTACAGGACATTCACTACTATCGCTATGTGAAAGAGATAGAATGGCAAACGATGACACCCTCCGAGATTGTAGAGGATATAAAGAGGGGTGCTGGCGAGATCAAAAAGGAAATGGAGGCGTCCACGATAGGATGAAACCGCCGCTTCATATAACAGAGCGTATCAGGCTTCACTACGCTTCGCCCAAATTCCCCTTTGGGGAACTTCGGATATGCACGGAACGTTATACGCCATGCTCACTGTGGGGCTAAGCGGAAACGAGCGAACGTACAAGTGAGGTGAAGGAGTTATGGCGTTATGGGAGGAGCTGTTTCTCAAGGAGGCTCGGTCTTGGGTCTTTCAGGAAGCCGACCCTCACGATATTGCCGAGTATATACTGGTAGGCCTCGGTGTGAACCTCGATTCCTTGATCCAACAACTTGAAGAGAGAAAGCAGGTTGGCACACTTTTCACAGGTACTATAAATAACGTCGAGATTTCAGTCACTCACAGGCCTGGAGGGGCTCTGCAAGTCGAAAGCTTGATACGGGTGCTCCCTATGACGAAGGCTCAGTACGTCATCGGCATAGGAGCCGCTGGTGGATTGCAAGAGGAAGTGGAGATAGGTAACATAATACTTCCTGATGCAGCGGTCCGAGGTGAGAGCCTCACGAACTACTACTATCCCCCAGATATCCCTGCGGTGCCAGACCATGACGTTCTCGGAGCATTGGTGCAGGCTGCACGCAGAATAGGCGGACCCTATCATAGCGGCCTCGTTTGGTCTGTGGCTTCCCAGTTACATGAAACCGAGGACATGATACAAAGATGGCAGCGGCTGGGAATACTTGGTGTGGAATGTGAGACGGCGGCTCTTTTCCTCCTTTCGCGATTTTGTGGTTTGAAAGCCGGTGTAGTCCTGGCGGTAAGCGATAGCCCCTTGAAGAAGCAATCCCATGAGTTCGGTGAGGAGTTCGACATAAGGTGGAAGGAGGGTCTAGCGAGGGCAGTGCAAATTGCAGTTAACGCCGTCAAAGCGTTGCACGAGAAAAGAAGCTAAGGCCGGCGTGAGAGAACGCATCACCATATAAGTTATGGGATGATAGCGCCCCTCATTCGCACTGTCGTACAACAGAGTATATTTGGCTTCGTGTCTTCGGCACTCCGCCCAAATCCTGCTTCGCAGGACTTCAGATAAGCTCGGAACGTTAGCAGAATTTCCCCCTTGGCGAGGATGTTCCATTGATCTTGAGCCGATAATCATCAAACCCGGTGGGATATCTTCTGCAGACAATATAACCCGGCTCAACGTCAGAAGTTATCTTCCACAGTGCAGATGCGAACCCGGGTCTTGAGAAACTTGACAAAAATGTGGATAACTTTTTCCAAAGGGCGCTAAACCGGGATTTTGGGGGTGAGGGGGGTGAAAAAATTTTAAGGCGATTTTCCCCTTTTTTGAGGATCCTCTCATCTGGGTTGATTCAGCATAAACCCTCTTCCAGAGCTGATTTAGGCCCGGTTTTAACATTTAAGTGTAAAGTCTTGACAATTGTCAAATCCCTTCCTGAGCCGATTTGACAGATTTTCCTTAATCTGATAAAATCTCCATCATGTTGGTCCTGATGGTCCTCATGAGCTTAGGTGTCGGGGAGGGGCTCACCTGGCTCTATGATCATCAGAATCCGGATGGCTCCTGGGGTGGATTCGGGCTTGAGCCGCTCACCACCCATGAGGTCCTGGCCACGATTCGTGCCCTGGCCGGGGAGAATAGCCACTATCGGGCCGGGATTGACTGGTTTGAGAAATACCAGCCCACCAATCTCGACTATCAGGCCCGGAGGGTGATGGTTGGCCTCGGTTCGCCCGCCAAGCTCATCGGCCAGCAGAATCCGGACGGTGGCTTCGGCTTCCGGGTCGGCTACAGCAGCTCAATCCTGGAGACCGCTCTGGCGCTTCAGGCGATCGGGAGGTGTGAGGCCGGTTCCTTGGCGGTCGGATATTTACTAAGCAATCAGGGGACTAACGGCGGCTGGGGATACTTCTCCGACGATCAGGAGCGGATCTTCACCACCTGCCAGGTCCTCAAGGCCCTCTACTCTTATAAGGATGAGGACTGGGTCAACCCATCGATCCAGTTCGCACTCTCCTTCCTCTTAGAGCACCAGAACCCGGACTCCGGCTTCGGAATCGAGGGCTCGACCATCTACGAGACCGGCCTCGCCTGGGAGGTGCTGAAACTCTACCAGATCGGTGAGGAGGCGCGGAAGAAAGCCTACGGCTATCTGAGTAGAAGACAGCTTGCCAATGGCTCATGGGATGATGATCCCTACCTCACCGCTTTAGCCCTGCGGGCAGTCGGACTGGGCAAACGGCCGGATCTTGCCATCGATCCCGATGATATAAAACTCTCCAAGGATCGGATCTTTGAGCTGGATACGGTCCAGATCACTGCCAACATTAGGAATATCGGGGATGAGGAAGCGGGGGATATCATAGTCCGTTTTTCGATCGATACGACCACTATTACTCTTGACACCATCCCACACCTATCCGCAAATGACTCCTGCGAAGTCCAGACCGACTGGATCGCCTGGGGAGGTTTACACCATATCGGGGTGGAAATCGATCCCTTTGATTCGATTTCGGAACAGAATGAGAATAATAATCTGGCCTATGTGGAAGTTATGGTTGAAGACACCATCCCTCCGGAAACCGCCCGCATCTGGGTCAACAATCCAATCTTTTCGCCGAATCAAGATGGCATTAAAGACACCGCAAGAGTTTATATCCGCATCACCGAACCGATGACACTTACCCTTACTATCACCAGAAGCGGATCGACCATGGTAACCCTGGTGGAGGAAGAGCCGGTCGATTCCGGTCTATTTTCCTATCCCTGGGATGGGGGTGGATTATCTGATGGGGAATATCTCTTTCAGGCACACCTGAGAAGTATAGGCGGTAAGACCGAAGTCCTTAACGCCTTTGTGGCGATCGACAACAATCAACTCCCCCTTATTGAAGGGGCCAGAAGGGGAAGAGCCGAGTGTATTCGCTATCCGGATAGCAATCTCATCTATCCCATACCATCACCCTATAACGATCTCATCGCCTGGATCTCACCAGATTCTCTTGATTGGGTGAAGCTCGTGGTTACCGATGTTGAAAGAACGTTGACTGAAACACTTGCCATTGAGAGTATCCCACAGGAGAATTATCGGTGGGTCCAATGGGTTGAAGCAGATCGGATTGGCTTCATCAATGGGGATGGCTTAAATGTTGTAAAGTTAACCGGGGAAAAGGAACTTATCCTGAGCGGTGATATCGTTGAGTATCAATATTCTCCCGATCACAATTGGATCGCATATGTGGAGATCGATTCACTGCTGATACCCCACCTATTCCTCTATTCACCAGTTTCGACAGAGAAAATGGAGATCAGCCCTCCTGGCAATAACCTATCTTTTTCCGAGAATTCGTGCTACTTGGCCTACGGTCTCGGAATGCCCGGGTTTGGTGCAATGGGGATATACTGTCTTAGAGTTGGGGATTCTACCGGTGTCAAAGTTGACGATAGATTTGCCGAGCCGATCTGGTCAGAAAACATCCTCTATTTCACAATCAAGGCCAAAGATGGTAAGGAGGTAATTGGATACGACCCTACTACCGGAGAAAAGAGTGGGATTGTCAAGCTGCCTTCGGAAAGCGGGGTTACAATCTCACCGGGGAAAAGCGAGCTTTTTGCCTTTATCAGTTATCCGGCTCGGACCGGTATCTACCGTATCGATCTCAAGGAGAAGAGGTGCTATTTCCTTGCGACGAGCGACTATGGAGGATTCACCGTTGATAATAATAAGAATTACATCTTCTATACCATGGAAGGAAGATGCTGGGCGGTGGATCGGACCGGTGAAGAAAAATATCTCCTCGCCGATGTTTTAAAAGAGATTGGCTCTTATCCCCATTCACCAAGATTGAACTATAATGAAACCATTCTATTTGTCGGCATTGGGAATTATGGAACCGCCTACCTTAACAACCAGGATAATCTATCCCTCGGAATAAAAAGGCTTACCCGTCGCCATCCCGCCCCAGATGTTGTTCGTATCGAAGGCGAGGCACTCGATAGGTATTTTGAGAAATATCGGATCGAGTATGCAACCTTTAACAGCCCGAACAATTGGCAGTTAATCGAAGAAAATCAGTTTGAGGCTGAAAGTCTGCTTGGACTTTGGCTACCACCCAAGAAGGGGAATTATCTGATAAGGGTAAAGGGGTGGGATAGGGGCGGAAATCAGAAATCTGATCTCGATACCCTGATCTGGGATCAGGAGAGTTCAATCGCAAACCTCAAAATTGAACCGAAGATCTTCTCTCCCACCGGACGAAAGGATACCATACCCGACTCCTGCCTCATCAGCTATGAACTTCTCTCCCGTCAGCCGGTGATCATCAAGATCGTCGACAAGGATAACCATCTCAAACGAGTATTCTACCAACCGGAAACTATTCCAGGTGAGTATTCCGTGGTCTGGGATGGACGAGATTATTTAGGAGAGATTGTGCCTGATGAGCATTACCATCTCTTGGTCGAGCAGGCTGAAGGATTGGTGACCGTAGACACATCAAAACCAGAAGTATCGATAGAGTTTTCCGAGCGTCCACCGAAGGGGCCAAGTATGCTCTGGTATCATGTGAAATGGCCGAGTTGGATAATCGAAAAAAATATATTCCAAGTCTTATACGCTCCATATAAGTTATTTTCTACAATTCAGGATATCACCTTGATCGAATATAATATTGAATGGTCTCGCGATGATACTACCTGGTTTCTGGTTGAGAAGGGATTCGATGGTGATACCGTTGAGACTTTACTTTCTGGCAAGGCTGAGGATCTGGTCGGAACGAACCTCTTCCGAACTCGAGCACAGGATTATTTTCACCGCGAGTCAGTAGACAAGACTATAGATACCCTCCCAGAATATTATGTTGCAGTTAAGAATATTCGAGAACCTTTCCGAGATAGGATTTACATTAGGGCAGCTTATTATGATCTAAGAAAAGTTGAGGTGTATTATAAAGATACCAATGGAAGTTGGGTATTCTTAGGGGTACCAGATACTATTCCTGGATTTTCTAAAACATTCTTTGCCGAATACTCGATCCCAAGCCACCTCACTTCACACTGGTTGATGACAAAGATAATCCGAGAGTCTGGTATAAAGATCGACTCGGGAGAGGTGAGGATTATAGAAGGTCACGGTGGACCGATACTATATATCTCTTCTCCTTCGGATAGCGATACCGTCTTTGGTGAAGTCGAAGTTGTAGCAACCGCAGGTGGTTTTACCCCTGAAGTAGTCGATTTCTATCTCCACCGTAACTCCTTAAACTACTATTTGGGAGCTGATTCTTCCTATCCTTTCTCAATTCAATGGGATACCAGAGCTTTCCCAGATGGCTGGTATTACCTCTATCCAGACACACCGGACCCACCACCAAATCTCAAGATTGAAGGAGTCCATCTCTACATCCAAAACTGCCTCCCTCAGGTTCTTCTGAAGAATCCTACCAACTACTCCTGGGTCAAGGATTCAATTCTACTCCAGGCGAATGCCTATCCCGCCCCTGGGTCACAGAGCCCCATAACAAAAGTCGGATTTCAGTATGAGACCCAAACCGGTTGGGAGACAATTGGCGAGGATCCATCCCCACCATATGAGGCCGATTTTGATACCAGAATACTTGATGATGGTTCTCACCATTTTCGTGCCTATGCGGTCGATGCCCAGGGAATGGTTGGTTATTCGCGGATAAATACTTATCATATCGATAACACGCCACCGACAGCGGAGATCGACTATCCCCTCTCCGGCCAGCAGTTTGAGAATGTCGATTCCATAGCCGTGGTCGGGACGGGGGCAGATACCAACCTCTACTTTCGCGATCCGATCCGATTACAATATCGGAGATTTGGCACCAACAGAATCACCTTCTTGTCCTTAGACAGTTCCATCGTATCGGATACCTTCGGTTTCTGGCCCACCAGAGAACTGGAATCCGGGGATTATTGGCTATACCTTCGGGTCGAAGATAAGGCCCATTCCATTTCTCAGGACTCGGTCGATGTGAGATTGGTAAATGATGATCCTGCTCCTAAGGTTAAGATCATTCAGCCTGAGCCTGAAGCCTGGGTTAAAGAGGAGATCCCGGTTCTCGGTGAAGTAGATGATAGCAATCTGGATTTATGGAGGTTGGAGTATGCCTGTGGTTCAGGCTGGAAGTTGATTACCGAAGGCAGTAGCCCGGCTTCGGGAACCTTAGCCGTATTCGATACCAGGAATGTCCCGGATGGACCCTGTTCGCTCAGACTCTGGGCACGAGACCTCAACAATCGAAGGTCAGAGGATCTTGTTATCATTTATATCGACAACTCACCACCCCAGGTTTCGATCACCTTTCCCGAAGATCTTGCCTATCTCGCCCGTCCATTTCCGCTCCTGATCGATGTGGATGAACCCTATCCGGAGACCTCCTATGTTGAGCTTGGTAAGAGCCATAAGCCCACGGTCTGGACAACGGTGGTGGGGTATTCCGGCCTGCCACCGACCGATACCGCCTTCGTCTTCGACCCTCTACCCGGAATCGGAGACTTCTCAATCCGGTTTACGGTTTCCGATTCAGCGGGGAATCTGAGTCTCGATACCATCCGGATCACGATCGACACCCTGCCCCCGGCAAAACCGGAAGGTCTTGCCGCCTCGGATTCGGGCCCGAACATCTCACTCACCTGGTTTAGAAACCGAGAGCCCGATCTTGCTGGTTATTATCTCTATGAGAATGGGATAAGGATAACCGACTCGGTCCTCATCGATACCAATTATCTCAGAACGGTCACTCAGGGTGGAAGGTATGTCTATCAGGTTTCCGCACTCGACCTTACCAATCTTGAGAGTGAGAGGTCGGATTCGGTAGTAGTTATGATCGACCTTGAGCCACCGGTAGTTAAAATCACCTCTCCTCCTTCGGGGGGAAGGATCTCAGGAAGGGTCGAGGTCATCGGCTCCGCCTATGATCGGGAGGGGAATTTTAGAGAATATATCGTCTCGGTCGGCAAGGATAGCAACCCTTCTCAATATTACGAGATCGATCATGGATATGAACCGGTCTATTTCGGTCCACTTGCGACCTGGGATACCGATACCATCGATTCCTTCTGGACGATCAAACTCTGGGCCTCAGACACCCTTGATAATGAAGACAGCGCCAAGGTCTTGGTCTTCATCGACCACGAGCCCCCTCCCAGGCCGGAGTCGCTCAAGGCCGAGGTTGCCACCGACACCGTGACCCTGACCTGGCACAAACTCGACTGTCCAGATCTCTGGGGATATCGGATCTATAAAGATGGTATCCTGGTTAACCCCGAATATCCCTGGCCAGAGACAACCTATCAGATGATTCTTCCTGATGGGCTCTATACTTTTGAGGTCTCAGGGGTGGACTCCGCTAAAAACGAAGGCGAACATTCCGATACCGCCATGGCCCTGATCGATACTAAGCCACCCCATGCGGTCATCACCCAGCCGGCCGACTCTGAAAAGATCTCCGGAAAAGTTCTGATTGCGGCCGAGTGCGATGACAATGATGTTGAGGAAGTTCTCTTCTTCTCCCTGGATACGATCGGTGTCGACTCCACACCTCCCTGGTCGATATACTGGGACACCGATACCCTGGCCGAAGGGCCTTATCCACTTCTGGCGATCGCCACGGATTTCCATGGCAATACCGATCCCGATCCGGACTCGATCCTGGTAATTGTGGTAAAGGACAACATTCCACCCGAACCACCGAGGGGGCTCAGCTACGAACTCCTTCCCGATTCGATCCTGCTCACCTGGTTTAAGAACAAGGAGCACGATCTTCTGGGCTATCATCTCTATAAGGATTCGGTCCGGATCACATCTTCACCGGTAGCCGATACCTTCTATCTCGATGATCGTGGCGACACATCGGTTATCTATCAGGTCTCAGCAGTCGACTCGGCAGAGAATGAGAGTGACCTCTCCGATCCCATATTCGTTGATCTCGATCCGCCTTCAATCACAGTTACCCGTCCCTCTTCTGGCCAGATCATCGGAAAGAGATGTCCGGTTGTGGGGACGATAACCGATAATGCACTGAGGAGTTATATCCTTGAATGGTCGACTGAACCACCGGATAGCTGGCGGACCATCGCATCAGGATCGACCGATATCTATGACGACACGATCGGTATCTTTTATCCGGATTCGAGCCGTTCTTACCGATTAAGAATTCTGGCTGTTGACACTTTCGATCTTAAAGACAGTAACGATATTATCGTCTCCGCTGATCTCATCCCACCACCACCACCGCAGAACTTTACCGCAAAACTCCTTCCCGATACCACGATCGAACTCACCTGGCAACCTCCCCAGACAGGTGATCTTTATGGCTACAATGTCTACATCGGCTACGATCCCAACCATCTCGCCCGACTCAATGAGGATGTAATTTTTGACACCTTCTATATCTACGACCACCCTCGCCCGGGAGAGACCTATTACTTTGCCGCCACCGGCCTCGACACCCTCTCCAACGAGAGCGAATACTCCAATCGTGACTCAGTGGTGATGCCGGATCCCGATATCGATCTTGCCTTCTCATCCTTCTATGTCATCCCGGAGATCGTCGTCGTAGGTGCTGAGGCGAGATGTCTGGGTCGGGTGGAAAACAGAGGAACGGAGACGGCCTATCGGGTGGAGATTGCCTTCTTCGTGAGGGGGATTGAAGGAATCGGAACCGTTGTAATCGACTCGATCCCCGGTGGATCGGATGAGCCATTTGAGTTGACATTCACCGCCAGGCCGGAATACCTCGGCATCGATACCATCGATGCGGTCGTCGATCCGGACGATGTGATCAAGGAGACCAATGAGGAGAATAACTATGCCGAGGATGAGATCAGGGTGATTGAGGAACCGATCATCCTGACCACCACAATCGACAGCTTCTCCTATCTCCCCACCGATTTTGTCAATCTGGAGGTGAGGATTGAGAACCTGATGAATGAGGACTATACCGGGACCCTTTCTTTCATCATAACTGATTCTTCTGGTATCGCCGTCGACTCGATCCTCGACGGTATCTTCTGGGTCGAGGATACCCTGCCGGAGTGCTCTCAGTTCGGCCCCTGGGTCTGGGATACCGCAATCGTTTATAAGGGCAAAAAGGCCCATACCGATTCTTATGAACTGAATCTGGTCGAACACCGGTTCTCCGATGCCGAGCCGATTACTATCGGTCAGGGCTGGAGGATCATCCAGTATGTCCACATCGACACCTCAACCCGGGAGATCATGCTCGAGTTTATGGACTCCGATTCCTCCCGCGACCACCGGGTCTTCTGGGGCGAGGACCTTATCAATCGTCCGGGCCGGATCCGCCTCGGTGATCTCCCCGACACCGGCTGGCAGCGGCTTGAGTTTGATGCCGCTGAGTTAAATCTCACCGATGTGGTAGGGATATCCTATATCAACTACGGAGGGCGGGTCTATTGGGACCATTCCGGATTCGGGGTGGTGAGGCTACCGATCACCCTTCCGGCCGGTTCCGACACCTTTTTAGATTTCTCCTGGCCTGTCCAGGCCCCACCGGGAAGATACGAGCTGAAGACTTCGTTTGCTAATTTTCTCTCCATCGACACCTTCCAGATTCTACCTCTTGGCTCATTACTGGTCTCGATCCGACCGGACCGCGGGATCTATTATCCCTATCAACTGGCCCGGTTCTACTCCCGGATTGAAAACCAGACTTCCCGGTCTTATCATGATCTGCTCCTTAGGATCTCAATCGTCACCCCGGCCCAGGAGACGCTTAAGATCGACTCACTCACCGATGAGGTCCTCCTTCCTAAGGAGGTGATCGAGCATGAGACCGAATACCAGCTCGGTCCCGCCGATCCCGGTTACTATCGATTGGTCAACCTCACCCAGACCGCTGAGACGACCATAATTGCCGACACCGGCTTCATCGTCAATCCGATCGGAGGCTCCGGCATCTCCGGCTGGATCGATTGTGAGCCCTCCGTGGTGATCTATCCGGACTCGGTTCGGATCGATTATCTCCTCAAGAACATGGGCAACCAGCCTCTGGAGAAGATCGAGGTGAGAGTTCCGGTTATTGCCCCTTCCGAAGAGACCGTCCACATCCACCTCGACACCTGCGGGCTCAATATCGGTGAGGTCTACCAGGATTCCTTCCTACTCGGAAGTGTAGGCCTTAAGCTCAACCCCTATAAGGTTCTCCTCTTTGCCGCCTACCGCGGCACCACCAATCTCGTTGCCTACGATGGTTTTGAAGTTGTGGATGGTGTCCCACCGCAGTTCCTCAGCTCCGGACCGGAAGGGCTGATCTCAGGGACAGTCCGGTTCTTCGCCGAAGTTGTCGATTCCCACTCCGGCGTAAAGACCGTCCGGCTTACCATAATCGACACTACCAATCTCTCCTTGGAATCTGGCGATTCCCTCCATGGCATCTGGGCGAGGTTCATCAACACCGCTCAAATCCCTGATGGTGGTTATGATGGCGTCTTCACTGCGGTTGACCACTACGGCAACCGGGCTGAAGATACGATCCGGATCAGGATCGACAATACACCACCTGAGATAATCATCTCCGGGGTGGAACCGGATTCCCTCTATCGCCATCCGGTGGCAGCGATTATCGAGATCACCGAACCGAATCTGTTGAAGAAGGAGATCCTGTTGAATGGGATCCCTTACCAGTCGGGCGATACGATCGCCGATGAGGGTGATTACGAACTGACCGTCTATGCTGAAGACTCCCTCGGCCATTCAGCCGACACCGCGGTCTTCTTCGGAGTCGATTTCCATCCACCGAGGATCACAATCACCGGGGTCGAAAACGGTGGTATCTACAATCATCCGGTCACCCCCTTCATCACGATTATTGACGCCCATCCCGATACCGAAATGATAACCTTAAACGGCGAGGAGTATAAGTCCGGGACACCGATCTACGACGAAGGTGTCTATACCCTCTATATCTGGGCCAAGGATAGGGCAGATAATGAGAGCGACACCGGGATTGTCTTCATCATCGATCTGACCCCACCGCCACCACCAGCGGTGATCGAACCACCAGAAAGTTCAACCGTAACCGTGAACTCGATCTCAATCCTTGGTCAGGCCCAGGGGAAGGTGGTGGAACTCGCCGGATCACTCTCCGCTACCATTGCCGGTATCGAAAACGGTCGGTTCCAATTCTCCGACATCTGGCTCAAGCCTCACTGGAATGACTTCCGCCTCTATGCAACCGACTCTGCTGGCAACCGGTCCCAGGCCGAAGAGTATTCTATAAATTATCTCCCCGCGGTGGTCGAGATCGAGATCACCACCCCAAAACTCCCGGTCCCACTTGATGGCCTTGAGACCGATTCGGCGATGACCCTCTTGCGGAGCAATAATTACAACATCTTCATCTCCGAATCACTGGATTTGGAGATCGGGGATGAGATTGGCGCCGCGGGCTATCCGTTGATCCCCGACTCCTCATGGATCGATTCGGTCTTTCTGCCGGATTGGAACTACCCCGGTGGAATCAAAAGGCTAAGGGTAAAGATCGATGGGAAAGGTAGATTCCTGACCACGGTCTCCTGGAAGAACATTTCACCAGTAACGGACTCAGGTGCAACTTCCCAGTTGCAATATTTCGGATCGAAAGATACCACCTTGGACCTCCGCCTCCTTGGTGACACCGGTCGGATTGAGATCACCTCCAAGGTCTACTGTCGTGGGATCTATCATACCTTCTTAGATACGACACTCCTCATTGTCTCTGATCTTGACTCCATTCCCGAGATCGTGGTGAAGGAGCGGAAGGATCTCGAACGGTGGATTGCCAGGCTTATCGATGAGTATCATCAGGAGACCGCTTCTCGCTCCGATCTTCCGATCCTCATCCGCTGGCTGGAATGGAGATGGTATCGATGGTGAGGAGAGATCAAAATCCACCGGTAGCGACTTCCCAGCCCTGTGGAGTGTTTACTACTCAACAGGGCCAGACGCGAATCCCTCTTAAAGGCCAAAGGGAACTCCGGAGAGGCAGGTTCTCACAGAAGAACGCATTCTACTTTATTACTACCTGTTGTTATAAGAAGCAGAAGATTTTCACCGAAAGAGAGAATGTCGAGTTTCTGGATGAGGCGCTCCAGTGGCTTCAAGGCAACGGGTATATCGATCTCTATTTCTATATTGCTATGCCTGATCATGTCCATTTAGTTTTCCAGCTCACCGGCGATAAAGATCTGTCTCAGTTGATGAAGAGTTTGAAGCAGTATACCGGGAGAAGAATCCGATCGCGAATGGGATCGGATTTGCGAATCTGGCAGGCTCAGTATTACGAACATCGAATTCGAAAAGGGGAAGATCTAAAGGAGATAATGAGATACTGTTGGTACAATCCGGTGAGAGCGGGGATTGTTGCTGATCCCAGGGATTACCCTTTCTGGTGGAAGAATAGATCGCTTCCATCCTCCATCTTCCATCCTCCTTCTGTAGGAGCGGCTTCCCAGCCGCGATCAACCAGGTATGGGGGTGGAGAGTCGGTATGGTCCTGATCCTCTTCTTCAATCTCATCATCCCCCGGCTTCAGCCAGCCCGCCCGATCACCGGACGACCCGGGATGAAGGTGGTGGTCCGCTCCGATACCTCAGAGACCCCTGAGGTCCGTTTCACCCCTGAGATCAGGAGCTTGGCCGATTCGCTCGGTCGGGATCCCAGGAGGATCTATGAGTGGGTCCGAAATCACATCCGGTATCTTCCCTACCACGGCTCAATTAGAGGCTCTCGGGCGACGATCCTCGATTCCTGCGGCAATGACATTGATCAGGCATCGCTCCTTTTGGCACTCCTCCGCTACTCGCGGATTCCATCGCGATATGTTATCGGTCGGATCCACCTGGGGATTGAGGCCATCCTCCACTGGCTCGGCGAGAAAGAGAAGTCCGACGCCATTGAGATCCTGAAGAGTATCGGGGCCCGACCGATCTGGGATGCCGAAACCACCGAGGTCGAGTTCAACCACTGCTGGGTCCGGGCCAAAATTCCGATGCAGTATTACCGGGGTTCGGGATCAGACGAACTGGGGAGGATCTGGATTCCCCTCTTTCCTGCCCTGAAGAGCCATAAGTCCGCATCGGGGCCGGACATCCCCCAGGAGATGGGCTTTAATCCGGAGGGATTCTTCGCCGATTGGCGGAGGCTCGACTCCCTCACCGATCCGATGGTCTTCTATCGGGATGGGATCATCCAGTATCTCAACCAGAACTATCCCGATCTTACCTACGATGAGATTCTGGATAAGAAGGAGATTGTCCCGGAGGAGTTTCCAATCCTGCCGTTTACCGGTCCGGCTCCGGACAGCGGTGCCGCCGAGGTGGCCCTGCCCGACTCCCTCCGGAATTATCTCTTGATCCGGATCGAGCGGGCCGGAGAGGCGGTGCTCACCAGATCGGTTCTCATCTCCGATGTCTTCAACTGTGGATTTCTTATCGATTACATCCCGGCCACCCATGAGGACTCGATTCTGGTCAAGCGCTATGGTGGGATCTGGAATGTCCCGCCCTACCTCCTTTCGGTCCGGCCGGAGGTGGTGATCGCCGATACCGGAGTTGCAGTTGGGGCCAAACTGTCCATGCTGGAGAAGATCGATCTCTTCCTTGACTTGTACGCATCATCTGGCCCATCGGTCCGCTACCCTTTAAAGACCAGAAGTGGGGTCGTCTTCGGGATCGGGATCACCGGCATTAATCCTCAGCTTCCCGAAAACCACTATGCCAGACTCGCCCTCGAAAGCCGGATTGAAGAGTCGATAAGGGAGATCGGCTGGACTATGCACGGGGAGAGGATAGCAAAGCCGAGGCCCAAACTCGCCTTCCCAATTCTTTCGATCTCCTATTCTGGCGGTGTTCCGGTTGCGATCGATCTTCTTGGCGACGGTTTTGGTTGCTGGCCGATTGATGATCTGGTTGTGCCGGAAAAGGACCGATCCGATCTCAATCCCTTGGCCGGGATCATCTCTGCCTACCAGTTGAGCCGGACGATCGATGGCATCTCGCCACTCGACTTCTTCTTTACCGCCGAGACCCTGAGGATCCCGATCTTCAGGATCACCGATAAGAACAGCCCCCTGATCGACTCCCTCCGCCAGCCCGACTCGGTCAAGGCCTTGGTGGTTGAACTGATCGAAAGGTTCGGTCTGGTGCAGATACCCCGTGATTCGATTGCGATCGGTAATCTCACCGGAACCGGGATCTGGACATTCAATCCCACCACTGGAGAGGGGATGATGATCCTATCCGATCAGCTCTGGGCCCGATCTCGGATTAGAGAGAAGATAATCGAGATCACCGCCCCTGGCGAAGGTGCACTCGTCGGGACGAATGAGCCGGTGGGATGCCGGTGTCGGGTCCGTGCCCAGGGATCAATCGGCTGGGAATTCGAACCTCCGCCCTACCGGATCGATACGATCCTTCCCGAAAGTCTGATCATCTATCCCCGCTCCGGTCTTCAACGAATCGTTGCGGAATTACGCTCCGACACCGTTGTGGTGGGTGCCGATACCGTCTTCATCACCGCCCGCTACAACGGGATCGAAGGGGTTGAGATCACATCACCTCAGGACTCCTCCTACACCAACCTCGATACGGTGGGGGTCGAGGGGATCTTCTATGGTGACTCGGTCTATCTCAACGGAGAGACCGCCTCCACCTCGGGCGGCCGATTCCGGATTTCGGTGGCAACATCAGAAGGGGTGATGAAGATCAAGGCTTCACTCATTTCAAAGGAAGACTCCAAGGACGATAGCTTCCAGGATCCACCGCTCTCGAGGCTGATCCACATCTTTGTCGATAGAACGAAACCAGAACCACCCAAAAATTTGAAGATCGATTATGGAGAGCATTACCCACGATCGCGATATGAGTATTAGGTTTATGGTCTCGGTTGTCCTTAAACGGGAAGTAGAAAGATGGAAATAATATTCTTCTTATTGTGCAATATTACTGCAGCTCGGCTTAAAGAAATTGCCTTTCCCATCTCCATAGCAGGTTCTCTCAAACTGACAGAATCCGTTCCTAAGGGTAGGGTTCTCTGGGATTCTCTCACCCCTTCGATATTGACACAGGCCACTCAGATCGATTCCTTCCCTATCGGTTCTAAGGAGTTGGGTTTTCTTTGTTCATCAGAATACGATCATCCGGTTTTCAATCCCAGGCACGATTATTTTAATAATCGCCCCGAGGAGTATATCGATTACTACAATGGTGCCCTTCACTTGGTCTATACCGATTTAGTGCTGCCTGGTAAAGGGGGCTTAGATCTGGTGATCCGGAGGGAGTATTCTTCCAAGATCTTCCGATGGTCTACCACCAGTTCAGAAGTTCCACCTCCATGGAACTTCCGTGACTCTTGGATTGGGCGGGGTTGGAAACTCCATATGGGCAGATTGTCTGGACTCTACAGGGTGATTGGCCATCAGGGAATCCTGCTTCCCCAGAGTATATGGATACCGGGTCAAGAGGCAGATCTTTTCTGGGGAAACTCATTGAGTGAGACCAAATATCACACCATCTTTACTGATAGCACCACCCCTGAGTTCCCCTGGATTTCTGAAACCGGAAGATACTTTCTATATGAGTGGTCACGACAGTTCGGGGATTCAATCATAAGAGGAATTTCAGTTTTCACGCCCAGTGGCCTGGAATACTTTTTTAGCTATCGGAATATCTGCGTAGATGATAGAGGTCCTCTTTGCCATTTTGAGATTTATGTCAGCTTCATTAGAGATGCCAATGGAAATGTAATCAAAATCGACTATTACCCCCCACCTTTTAATAATATGATCAAGGAGATTACCGATACCTACGGGAGGAAAGTCATTTTTGAAGTTGATACCACCAATGTCTTCCTCCCCGTTCTTAAACAGATCAAGGTTGGTGATAGAATTTATCGTTATGAAGTATCAGGTGATTCTTGTAAACGATGGCTTTCCTCATTCACTTCACCGGAGGGAGAGGTGACCAAATATGAATACGGCTATCGGGATAGTCTACTCATCAAAGTTCATTTACCCACTGGTGGCGAGATCTCCTATAGTTATGAACTTCAAAAATTTTATATCCCCTATTACAATATAAAACTTGGTTATTATACTCCTCATTACATTTTCAGCTGGATGATCGTTAGTAAAGCCGAAAATAATAAAGTCTGGAAATACCATTATCACCACCCACCCCCGGATACCAATTTTATCTATTGCGAAGAGATCGCTCCCGATTCTTCAATAATAAAAAGTTACTTCTTTACCTATTATTATGACATCAACGATTCTGTTAGAGTATATACTCCTCCGGAGTTAATCGGAAGGCTCTTCAAGAAGGAGTATTACAATCCTAAAAAAGAATTGATCCGAAAAGAGCTCGTCTCCTATGCGGACAGTTTAGGACGAATCAATCGATTTAGATTATGTTATCCCTTTGAATTATATTATGCCTATCCGCTTAACTCCGATGGAATCTTCCTTGCCCTCCCTTATGCCTCCCTGAGCTATGACTCCTCTTCTGCCGGCATCAGGGGGAAGGCGGTCGTCTTTGGCGATGCCACAACGAGATACGATCAGTATGGGAATCCGCTGTTCATTCAGGACTGCGGATATAACTCGGGGGGATTAGTATTTCCGGTGCTCAGGGTGAGGAAGGATGAGTATGCCTGGGCCGAAGATCCTATCCTCAAGGCCTACAATCATACCGGTCTCAAATCGAAGGAAGAAATCTACGATGCCTTCGGTCGGAGGTTGAAGTCGAAGACCGAATATGACTATTATCCTACCGGCAGGCTAAAAGAGGATCGGCGTTACGATGGCTCCAATTTTATCCGGCGGAACTACGGCTATGATTCCGACGGCAACCCGAAATGGTTTAAGGATGAGAATGGCTACATCACCCACTACCACTATTCCTTCGGAGTCCTCGACTCGGTCTATGACGACCTGGGTCTGATCATGACCCGTGCGATCGACCCGGTCTACGGTTTGATAATGAGCCAGACCGATGCCAACGGCCACAGGACGAGTTTTGAGTATGACCTCAACGGCCGGCTCACAAAGATTATCCCCCCCATCACCAGTCCCACCAATATCACCTATGATCTCGCCAACCGGAAGATCACCGTGGTTAGGGGGCGCGATTTCCACGAGCACCACTATGACCCCTTGGGACGATGGATCTATGAGAAGCGGATCTTGGAGGATGGTGTCTACACCTACAACAAGGTGGATTACGACTGGAAAGGGAGGGTCTTGAGGGAGTATGAACCTTCCGATCATCTTCCGGGCGGATCCGATCCCCATACCGAATACCGGTATGATGTCCTCGATCGGGTCCTGATCCGGAAGGATCCGGATGGGGAGACCAGATATGAGTATCTGGGTGATGTTGTGAAGATGACCGATCCCCTCGGCTATCTCACCGAATATCACTACGATGGCTTAGATCGACTGGTTGCGGTCAAGGATGCCATTTCGGAGTGGACCTATTACGACTATGATGAGCCCGGCAACCTGATCCGGGTCCGGATGGCCGGGATTTCGGATCGGGAGTATCGATACAATCAGCTCTCCCGGCTCACCTTCCAGCGGAATCCGGAGTCCGGTTCGGTTTCTTTCGGGTATGATCCTCACGGCAACATGATTGAGAAGATCGAAGCTGACGGTAAACACTACCGCTACCAATATGACCATCGCCATCGGCTCAGGAAGGTTTCCTATCTCAAGCCTGCCGGGGTCGGCGGGCATGATGAGATCGTCCTGACCGAGTATTATTACGAGGGTGTGAACCCACCCGGTGACACCTTCACCTACATCAATCCCAAAAATCACCTCACCTGTGCCCGGGATGGTGACATCTATGTCTATTATCTCGAATACGATGACGAGGAACGGCTCAAACGGAAACTGATCCGGTTTGCCGATCTCGATACCTCATTTGAGGTTGGTTATGAGTATGATCGGGACGGCAATCTGGTGGGGATTCATTATCCCTCCGGGCTGGAGTTGGTCCAGGATGTCCACCCCTCCGGTCTGGTCCGATCGATTACGGTCGGCGACACCCTGCCGATTCTAACTCAGGTCAATTACAATCCTGCCCTCGGTCCAAAGCGGATCGAATATGCCAATGGGATCATCACCCTGATCCCACCCGATCCCCGCAATCGACCGGATGAGATTAGAATCGGAAATTACCTCACCCTCGACTACTCCTATGATTCCCGGGGTGATATCGATAAGATCACCACCAACGGGCGGATCGACCGGTATCACTACGATGCCTTAGATCGGCTGGTGCGGGTCGACTATGGCGATGGAAAGTGGATCAGTTATGAGTATGACCGGTTCGGCAATATGACCACTGCTGACGGCTCCTTCCCCCAGGTCAACTTCTATAATCGCAAATATCAGGACAACCGGATCGTCGGCTTCGACTACTCACCACGGGGCAATCTCCTTTATGACTCACTCCACCAGTATCAATATGATCACTTCAATCGTTTGGTTTCGGTTGACGGTAAGGTTGGCTACCGGTATAATCATGCCGGTAAGCGGATGGTGAAGGTATTTGGTGATCATCAGGAGCTCAGTTTCTATGATGAGGGGTTGAATATCCTGAGTGAGTTTTATCTCTCAGACACGATAAAACCCTGGAGAGACCACATTTACTTAGGCCGGCAGGTTGTGGCGACGCTTGACTATCTTGGGTTACCTGGGCCGATGGGAATGAGACTTGAGGAGCGGATCGATACCTTAGCACTTTTCTGGCAGGGATTTTCCTGGGCGTTGGGCTATAAT
>Ga0180300_10000388_pt1 | contig 19044 bp, 16 predicted proteins | sample GuaBasSediGuay15_FD_121798 | JGI IMG/M metagenome (GOLD analysis project Ga0180300, IMG submission 121798) | Subseafloor sediment microbial communities from Guaymas Basin, Gulf of California, Mexico - Guay15, Core 4569-2, 21-24 cm | ecosystem: Environmental > Aquatic > Marine > Hydrothermal...
TCTATAACCACATCCGCCCTCATCAAGCATTGCAATGGAGAACGCCTGCGGAGTATCTTAGAGACTGCCATCCGGAGATCGCCCCGGACCTCCAACTGTCTCATATGTAGTGGACGAGTACAACGCATTGTTTTTGTTGAGCCCTCGTGCTATAATTCTACTTGCCTTCTGGTGGTTAGAGCGGGGTGGAACCACCCGTTCCCATCCCGAACACGGAAGTGAAACGCCCCAGCGCAGACGATACTGGGGGGTTACCCCTGGGAAAATATGCCACTGCCAGGAGGCTTTGTTTTTCTCCTCGCCTCTGTGATCGGCGCTGTACCGGGTCGGCCCTGATCGGCTGTAGAACTGGGGTTAGGGCCAAAGAGCCAGTTTGAAGTGCTTTGTTCCACGAGTTGACCCGGTGCTACAATCTAGGCAGTGCCATGTCGTTGGACGCCATCGTTGTAACGGGGGCCCGCGAGCACAACCTGAAGAATATCGATGTCGTTGTCCCACGGAACAAGCTGGTAGTCATTACCGGCGTGTCCGGGTCAGGCAAGAGCTCGCTGGCCTTCGATACGATTTACGCTGAAGGGCAGCGCAGATACGTGGAATCCCTGTCCGCCTATGCGCGCCAGTTCCTGGGGCGGATGGAGAAGCCGGATGTCGACTACATCGAAGGGCTGTCCCCGGCGATATCGATTGACCAGAGGGGCGCGTCCCGTAATCCGCGGTCGATAGTAGCCACCATGACCGAGATATATGACTACCTGCGTCTTCTGTTCGCGCGGGTGGGTCATCCGCACTGTCCTCAGTGCGGACGGGAGATCTCACGGCAGACAGTCCAGCAGATTGTCGACGCCATCCTGGGCCTTCCCCAAGCCAGTCGCATCATGATCATGGCCCCCCTGGTAAGAGACCGCAAGGGAGAGCATCAGGCAATATTCGGTGACCTCAGAAAAGCCGGGTACGTGCGGGTGCGGGTCGATGGGCAGGTCCGCGACCTCTCTGAGCAGTTCCAGTTGGACAAGAACCGAAAGCACTCCATTGAAGCGGTCATCGACCGCCTGGTGATTGATGAGTCGGTGGATGCCAGTCGTGTTGCCGATTCCGTGGAGACGGCGTTGAAACTGGGTGCTGGCGTGATGCTCGTAGTCCGGGCAGACGGGGAGGAGTTGCTTTTTTCCGAGCAGTTCGCGTGCGTCCATTGCGGGATCAGCCTGGGGGAGATAGCCCCGCGGACTTTCAGCTTCAACAGCCCTCATGGCGCCTGCCCCGACTGCACCGGCCTGGGCATCAAGCTGGAGATCGACCCGGACCTGGTTATTCCGAACAAAGACCTTACTCTGGCTGAAGGCGCCATCCAGCCGTGGGCCAGAGCCGGGTCAATGAGCACCTGGTACGAGAGTGTGATAGCGGCAGTGGCCCGGCGCCACGGTTTCTCCGTGAATACACCGGTAAAAGAGCTCGCACCGGAGCAACTCAACCTCCTCCTCTACGGCAATGAAGAGGGGTTGCGGTTCAGATACAGGAACCACCATGGCCGGATGCGTGAGTACTATAGCGATTTCGAAGGCGTTATCCCCAACCTGGAGCGCCGCTACAGGGAGACCGAGTCTGATTACGTGCGCAATGAGATAGAGCGCTACATGGCCTCGCATCCTTGCCCTACCTGCCAGGGAAAGCGGCTCAAACCCGAGTCCCTCGCGGTGCGCATCAACTCGAAGAGCATCATCGATGTTATTTCGCTGTCTGTCACCGGGGCACTGCAATGGATTGAGGACATCGCCGGGGAGAGGGGCGGGCGACCCGTTCTGAGCCCGCGGGAAATGGCCATCGCCCGGCAGATTCTGAAGGAGATCCGAGCGCGTCTGGGCTTCCTGGTGGACATAGGGCTGGACTACCTCACCCTGGACCGTCCTGCGGCGACCCTCAGCGGCGGTGAGGCCCAACGCATTCGCCTGGCTACCCAGATAGGCAGTGGTCTTATGGGTGTTCTTTACATCTGCGATGAGCCCACCGTGGGACTGCACGCTGCCGACAACCATCGCCTGATCGCCACACTGAAGCGTTTGAGGGATATCGGCAACACAATCATCACCGTGGAGCATGACGAAGCCATGATGCGCGCGGCCGACCACATCATTGACATGGGACCGGGTGCCGGGGACCACGGCGGAGAGATTCTTGTCACAGGTACCATTGAAGACGTTATGGCCCATCCGGACTCGCTCACAGGGCAATACCTCAGCCAAAGACGGAGCATTCCGATGCCTCCCGTCCGTCGGAAAGGCTCAGGCAAGCAACTCATTGTCTTGGGGGCAAGGCAGAACAATCTCAAGAACATCAACGTGCGTATTCCCCTGGGCATGTTCATCTGTGTTACCGGCGTCTCAGGCAGCGGCAAGAGCACCCTGGTCAACGATATCCTCTACCGGAAGCTGGCGCAGACGTTGTACAGGGCCAGAGACAAACCAGGCGAGTGTGACGGTATTCTGGGCGTGGAGCATATAGACAAAGTGGTCAATGTCGACCAGTCTCCCATCGGGAGAACTCCAAGGAGCAATCCGGCTACGTATACCAACACCTTCACCCCGATCCGTGAGCTCTTCGCTCAGGTCCCCGAGGCAAGGATGCGTGGCTATTCTCCTGGCCGCTTCTCTTTCAACGTGAAGGGGGGACGCTGCGAGGCTTGCCAGGGTCAGGGATACATTCAGATTGAAATGCAGTTCCTGCCCGACGTTTCCGTGGCCTGCGACGTGTGCAAAGGGAAACGCTACAACCGCGAGGCCCTGGAAGTCCGTTTCAAGGGCAAGAACATAGCCGATGTACTGGACATGAGCGTGGAGGAGGCATTGGACTTCTTTCAGAACTTCCCCAAGGTGCGGAGCAAGCTGCAGACGCTGTACGACGTGGGTCTGGGATACATCAAGCTGGGGCAGCCAGCCACGACGCTCTCCGGCGGCGAAGCTCAGCGTGTCAAGCTCGCTGCCGAGCTCTCTCGCCGCTCCACCGGCAGGACGTTGTACATCCTCGACGAGCCGACCACGGGGCTATCGTTCCATGACATCGCTGCACTGCTGTCCGTGTTGCAGAGGCTGGTTGAAAGCGGCAACACTGTGATCGTGATCGAACACCACCTTGACGTGATAAAGAATGCCGACTATGTTATCGACCTCGGCCCGGGCGCGGGCGACAGCGGTGGCTACGTCGTAGCCACGGGAACCCCTGAAGAGATAGGCCGATTGGACTGTGCCACCGGGCGGTACCTGCGCCCGGTGCTGGAGCGGGCAGGCGCCCTCGTTGGTTGACCGGCTCCCGGTTAGACGGAAGGTTCGGAGACAGCGCTGGATACATCCGCTGCCACCCGAGGGAGAAGCTCTTCATACCGCCGGGCAATACTGGCCGCATCGCTTCTCATTATCGTTCCCTTCAATAGATTGACCTTTCCGTTCGGCGTGTTCATGGGCCACCTGGAAGACGAGTTCGGCTGGAGCCGCGGCATGATCTCGCTGATACCTGCGGTTACCGGCTTGATACACGGGCCCTGCACCGTCCTGAGTGGTTGGTTCACCGACAGGTATGGTCCCGAGGTGATCGTCATAATGGGTGCCTTCTCCGTCGGCCTCGGCCTCATCCTTACCAGCAATTCCACCCTTCCCTGACAACTGTTCCTCTTCTAAAGTCCAATGGTAGGCTTCGGCACGAGTTGTGCTTACGTTCCGCTGGCGACCACGGTGTCCAGGTGGTTCCTTGACAAGAGAGGCCTGGCCCTGGGGCTGCTCACTTCGGGAATAGGCCTGGGGACTGTAGTTCTGCCGCCGCTGGCCCGGTATCTCATATCCGTCGACGGCTGGCGTGGCGCGCACCTTATCACAGGCAGTGCCTTGTGGGCCATCGCCGTGGCCGTCGCCTTTCTCCTCAGGAAGGAGCCTGAGCCAAAGGTGCCAACCCTTGATGGCAGCCAGACGGCCGCCGAGTCCGGGGATCATGCCCGATCAGAGGGGTTGAGCCTGTCGGAGCCATCAAGGATTTTACCGACAACTATCACGTCGCCTTTCTGGTGGGTGCCGGTGCCTTGTTGCTGTCAGCGGTCGGTATTGTCCTTCTGAAGGCACCCGGGAAACGTGCCGCCTAGTTGTACCTGTTCATAGCCGCCTGTGCTCCGTCCCTTAGTATGGATGCGGTCGCCTCACCGACGGCGACTATGGCGGCCTCCACGGTGGCGGCCTCGTCCGACGAGAAATTGCTGAGCACGTAGTCGACCGGATCCACGCCATGCGGGGGCCGGCCGATGCCGACTCTGATTCGGAGGAAGTCACGGCTCCCCAGGTACTCAATCACCGATTCGATCCCCCTGTGCCCTCCCGAGCCTCCCCCACGGTACAGGCGGATTCTCCCCAGAGGGAGGTCGAGGTCATCGTGAATGACAATGAGGTCTTCGGGGGTGGCACTGAACCGCTGCATGAGCAGCTTCACAGATTTGCCGCTGTTGTTCATAAAGGTGCGAGGCTTGGCCAGGACCGCCTCCGCACTGTCTATGCGACCGATCCCAATCTGGGCCTGGCACTGGCGCTGCTTGATCGGGATGCCATGCACCTTGCCCAGGTGATTGATACAGCGGAAGCCAACGTTATGGCGGGTGTGAGCATAGCCTCTTCCCGGATTCCCCAGGCCGATGACGAGGTTCATGTTTTTCGCCTCAAGCTGGTTGGCTTCCTTTGAGCATCTCCAGAAACTGTTGCTCCGTGAGCTGCCTGATGCCGAGCGACGCGGCCTTGTCAAGTTTGCTGCCTGGCTCCTTGCCGACCACCACGTAGCTCGTTTTGCGAGTGACGCTCGAGCCTACGGAGCCGCCCAGTGCCTTTATCCTCTCCTCCGCCTCCTGACGAGTGAAAGACTCCAACCTCCCGGTCAGGACGAACTCCAGGCCAGCCAGGGGCAGTTCCGTGGGCTCTGCCGGCACCTCCTCTGCCAGCCTGACACCTGCCTGCCTCAGCTTCCGGATTATGCGCTGGTTCCCCTCCTGGCGGAAGAAGGCGACGATGCTCTGGGCAATCTTGGGGCCGATCGACGGTATTGACAGGAGCTCCTCCTCAGTGGCCTGCGCCAGCCTGTCCAGGCTGTGAAAACGGGATGCCAGGAGGTCGGCTGTCTCACTGCCAACGTGCGGTATCCCCAGTGCGAAGATGAGCCGTGACACCGGTCTGCTCTTGCTTCTCTCGATGGACTGGATGACGTTGGAGGCACTCTTGTCTCCCATTCGCTCAAGTCCAGCCAGTTGCTCCCGGCTGAGGTAGTAGAGATCGGCGATGTCGTTTACTAGTCCTGTTTCCATCAGAGCAGCGCACAGCTTCTCTCCTATACCGTCGATGTCCATCGCACCGCGGCTGACGAAGTGCTTCAGCTTCTCGAACGCCTGGGCAGGACAGGCCGAGTTGGGGCAGCGGTGCATCGCCTCGTCCGCAGGCTTGATCACCTCGGCCCCACAAACCGGGCAGTGAGAGGGCATGGAGAAGACCTGCTCGTTCCCGGTACGCTTGCTGACCACGGGGCCGACTATTTCGGGAATCACCTCGCCGGCGCGCTGAACGATAACGGTGTCGCCGATGCGGATGTCCTTCCGCCTGATGTCCTCTTCGTTGTGCAGCGCCGCTTGCTTGATGGTCACGCCGCCAACCGAAACGGGCTCCAGGACGGCGTAGGGATTGAGGCTGCCCGTCCTTCCCACGTTGACGAGAATCTGTTTGAGTACCGTGGTCCCCTGGGTGGCGGGGAACTTGTAGGCGATCGCCCACCTCGGCTCGTGTCCGACTGTGCCAAGTCTGCTCTGCATCTCGATGGAGTTGACTTTCACCACGACCCCGTCGGCATCATAGGGCAGGCTCTCTCTGCGCTCAGCCCACTCGCGGTAGTAGTCCTGGACTTCCCCGATAGTCCTGCACAGCCTGTTATGGGGGTTTACCTTGAACCCGATAGACCTGAGATACTCCAGCCTTTCCCAGTGCGTATCGGGCACGGCTGCTCCCTCGGCATACCCCAGGGCATAGATGTATATGTCCAGCGGGCGCTGAGCAGTAACACGAGGGTCGAGCTGGCGGAGCGAGCCAGCGGCAGCGTTCCTCGGGTTGGCAAACAGGGAAAGCCCTTCCCTGGCCCTTTGCTCGTTCAGCCTCTTGAATCCCGCCCTGGACAGGTACACCTCGCCCCGTACCTCGAAGCGTGGGGGCGCGTTCCTGGGCACAGACAAAGGGATGCTTCGAATGGTCCTCAGGTTGAGGGTTACGTCCTCACCCCGGTAGCCATCGCCCCTCGTGGCCCCGATGACCAGACTCCCGTTCTCGTACGTCAGGGCTACTGCCAGCCCGTCCAGCTTGATCTCGCACACGAAATCAAGGCCCTCTTCTCCTGCCAGGTTTGACACCCTTCTGTGCCAGGCGAACAGCTCGTCGCCTGAGAACACGTTGCCCAGGCTGAGCAGCGGCAGGCGGTGCTCCACAACGCCGAAAGCCTCTAGTGGGGCTGCTCCTACCCTCTGGGTGGGGGAATCAGGGGTGATGAGTTGGGGATGGTGTGCCTCGAGGTGTTTGAGCTCCAGCATCAACTGGTCGTACTCGGCATCGCTTATCTCGGGGCTGTCGAGCACGTAGTAGCGATAGTTGTGGTAGTTGATGAGCGCCCGCAGCTCTTCTATTCTCTTTCTGGCGTCCTCAGCGCTGCTCACGGGTCCACCACTCGCGCCGGGTTGGCAAGGGACTTATCTTGCGAAGCATGCATAGTATAGCACAGCTTCCGCCGACAGAGCAGTCGAGCGTCCTGTCAGGACATGCCACAAGAGGCGACCAGGGATGTCTAGACGGCAACGGCCGATGTGGGATGGGCGTGGTCGATTGACTGCCCTTCGGGGCGATGGTATATTTGGCCACGGCGGGGTGTAGCGCAGTGGTTAGCGCGCATGGTTTGGGACCATGAGGCCGGAGGTTCAAATCCTCTCACCCCGACCAGGCTTCAAGTCTTCCTGGCTTTCCTTTGTGGTATGGGGTCGTCTACGCCTGCATGCCTTCGGTGCCCGGCACAGTGCGGACTATTACGAGCATGGCAAGCTTGGCTCTACCGATTGGCTGGAAAGACGCGATAGCCGCTTCGACGGCGCGCTTGGCTCCCTGACAGTACGCGATCCTTCAGCAAGATTCAGGCGCACCAGCAGGATGTACTCCGATCCCCCGTTATGGTAAGATAGCCGTTGGCCATTGGGCCACAGGCTGTGATTCGACTCATACGGGTAGATTTGGCTTTCTTGCATCTCGCTTTCCCCATGAAGCTGCCGGTGTTTCTGGCCGCCGTTGGCCGGTGGGCCACAGGGATGGTCGGCAGAAGCACGAAAACCAACCTTCAGCACCTCCAGAGAGGGATGGGTGGGCTTGGCAAGGGGCGCGCAGCGCATTGAGTGATGGTGACGAAGAACCCCTACACGCTTCTTGGCATCGGCCTGATCGTGGCAGGCATCTGCCTGGTACCGCTGGCTCACGTGCTCCTTGAATCCGCCCCCCTGGCAGCAGCGGGCGTCTCTGTAGTGATGCTGGGCGCCGTCAGCCTTACCCTGGGCAGGACACGCCCCAGGGTATCGCCTGAGGTGAGCACCCTGCTCCTGGAGACCGGTCTGGAAAACATCTCCACCATAGTCGAGGAGCTGGGGCTGAGGGCAAAGGCCATATACTTGCCCGGGTCGGTGACCCACGGACGGCCCCAGGCCCTCATACCTCTACACTCCAACTCCTCGTTGCCAGCCTTCGACAGACCCCTCCCGGCAAGGCTCATCGTGAAGTACGGCCCCAGGCCGGAAGACATAGGACTGCTGGTCACCACCCCAGGCACTACCAGCCTCCAGATGCTGGAAGCAAAGCCAGGCCCTTCCGCCGAGGAGTTGCAGGACGCCCTGACGTCAATTCTTGAGGGCACGCTCGACGTGGCCGACGGCGTGAGGGTAGCGGTCACAGGCAACAGCATCGCTGTTGAGGTGCTCAAGCCACGGCTGGACTACCGGGATACCCGCTACTACGAGTGTCTGGGCAGCCCGCTGGCCTCCATAGCCGCTGGTCTGGCTGCCGAAGCCCTGGGCAGGCCGGTCAGGGTTGAGGGGGAGGAACGCGGCAAAGGCAAGAGCGTGATCAGGCTGGGTATCCTGGCTTGAACAACCGGCAACCGCCCGGCCAAGCTAGCCGCCGCGTGCCTGGGCCATGCGGTGCAGGCTATCAGACTATCTGTGCTCTTATGGCGAAGAAAACGTCCTGGGGCCTCTCTATGGGGTAGTCCAGGTTTACCGTTATCAATAGGGCGTCCTCGTGGTGGTCGCCCTTGAGCTCCCCAGACTCCGATCTTGACGGCAGCGTCTGGACTTTGGCTTCGCCAAAGGAGCAGAAACCGTGATCGGAGATGACAATGAGCCGGTTGCTCTCGTCTTCCAGGAAGCCGGTCTTCAGGATGAGGTCCCCCATCATGGCGTCGAGCTTCCGGTACCACTCAAGGACGCAGTCCTCTCCCCAGTGGAAATGCTGCACCCTGTCGAGCAGCGTATAGCAGGATATGAGGACATCCGGCTTCTGCTTCAAGAGATACCTTGTCTTGCTGGTTACCCTGTCGAGCTCCTCCTGCCACTCCCTGGGGTCGGTCGGCAGGCCGAAGCCGACCGGTTTGAAGTCCACTCCAAACGAATACGGTGGTACCACAAAGGGGACATTCAGTACTTTGACGCTTTTGCCTTCGCGCTGAAGGATATCCCAGATGAACTCCACATTGAGGTCTTCTCGTTTGACCAGGCGGCCCTGGACAGCGAAGCTGTCATGCCCGTGTTCGGCGAAGGTCTTTCCGGAGAACATGCCGCACCAGATGGAGGGCGAGATCGGCTTCTCGGTGAGAGTCAGGACGCTACAGTCTCCCACCTGGCTCAGCTTGTTGAAGGTGGGCAGAGACTCCAGGTTGGGCCGGACAACTGTCCACGTTGCGGCATCTATGCCCAAAACGAAGATCACTTATGTACCTCTCGGATGGGGGTGTGTGGTCGTCCCGGGGGAAGCATTGACCTCCGTGGTGTGCTGCCCGGGGCGCTATGCGTGAGTATCCAGCACCACCCCGGCACCAACGTTCTTCCCGCTTCGCACCAGCACAAACCGCCCCAGTTCCGGTATCTCAGAGAACTTCTCAACCACCAGGGGCTCGGTGGCGAAGACGATAGTGGCGGCCTCATTCTCGCCGATGGCATCGACATTGTGTCCCAGCACCTCTCCAGTCTCCGAGCTTATCCTCTCTCTGATCTGTTTCACCGTGCCCTTCGTTCTTCTGGTGCCACACTTGATCTCGTACTCGTCGCCTTGCTTCAGGCTGCCTTCGAGGAGAACGACCTCGCCCAGAAAAACGTCGGTCGGGATGGGCGGGCTGTCCAGGTGACCGCCGACATTCCCCCGGGGCAGTTCAGCGCCTGCCAGCACGCCGACGGCGTCCCCTGCCCCGGCTTCGTTCACCTCCCCAGGGAAGACCATGATTGACCCGATCGTCGCCGTAACCCCCGAAGGTTGGAAGATCATCCGATCGCCACGCCGCAACCGGCCCGACTCTACCCTGCCTACCACCACATTCTGCGAATCGACAGTATAGTTGTCCTGGACCACGAACCTGAGATGCTTCTCGGTGACCTCTTCCGGCTGGATTTCGTCAAGCACCTCAATCAGCGTTGGCCCCTGATACCACTCCATCTTCTGGGAGCGCTTGTATACGTTGTCACCCTCCAGAGCCGACACCGGTACAGACCTCACGTCCCGGTACCCGAGCGAAGAAAGCAACTGCAGCGTGTCCCTGCTGACCTTCTTGAAGGCGTCTTCGGCATAGTCCATCAGGTCCATCTTGTTCACGGCGACCACGATCTGTCTTATGCCCAGCATGTGCAGCAGGAAAGAGTGCCTCTTGGTCTGTTCCTCGACCCCGTTTGGCGCTGACACCACCAGGATGCCAACCTGGGCATGGGAGGCACCGGAAAGCATGTTCTTGATGAACTGGCGGTGACCCGGCACGTCCACTACGGTGTAGTAGTTCTTGCCCTTAAAAAGGATGCGAGTCGTGTCTATTGTCCGCTCCTCTTTCAGTTCCTCCTCGTAAGAGTCCAGAAAGTAGGCAAATTCAAACCTTTTCTTGTACTCCTCGATAAGCTTCTGCACCTCGGCCATTCTCCCTTCGGGGAGGGTCTCCGAGTCGTACAGCAGCCTTCCAATGAGAGTGGACTTGCCGTGGTCTATATGCCCCACAATGACGACATTAACGTTCATTTCGCTGCCCTCTCTACATGTACCCCAGGGCGCGGAGCTTCTGCATGGTGAAAGCGTTCTCCTTGTCCTGGGCCCTGCCGGACCTCTCTGCGATCTTGGTGTTCCGCAACTCCTCTACGATGCCGTCTATGGTCGCAGCGTTGGAATCGATGGGTGCGGTACACGGCTCGCATCCCAGGCTACGGTAGCGTTTCCCGTTCCGGGCGAAGTACATGGGGTTGACCGGGATACCCTCCGCCTTGATGTATTCCCACACGTCGAGCTCGCGCCAGTGCAGTATAGGATGCACTCTCATGTGCGTCCCCTGTGTCACCAGCCCCTGGAACTGGTCCCACATTTCCAGAGGCTGGTCTTTGTAGTCCCACTTGAAGTTCTCGTCCCGAGGGGAGAAATACCTCTCTTTGGCCCGAATACCGTGTTCATCTCGTCTTATGGCCAGAATGAGGGCATCGAAGTCATTTTCCTCCACAAAGCTCCTCAGCGCTTCTGTCTTCAGCCTGGTACAACACTCCATCTTGCCGGTTTGGGGAGAGACGCCTTCTTTCTGGGCCTGTTCATTGCGGGCTACCCTGAGGTCCAGGCCCCACTCTGCAGCGATCCTGTCCCTGAACTCGTACATCTGCTTGAACTTGTAGCCCGTGTCTATGTGGATCACCGGAAACGGCACCTTGCCGAAAAAGGCCTTGCGGCAGAGCCAGAGCATGGTGGTACTGTCCTTGCCCACGCTCCACAGCACAGCCGGCCTCTTGAACTCGGCATAGGCTTCTCTAACTATGTAGATGCTCCGGTTCTCCAGGTCCTTCAAGTCGAGCATGAGGTCCCTCCTTCCCCATCAGCTAGCTCCCCAGGCTGACTGTAGGCCACCTCAGCAGCACGGCGTACAGCTATCCTACCCGGCATGAGATCAACCTCGGTATGGTGGCCTCCAGACCAATCAGGACACGTCTTCACCCTCATAACACAAATGCCCTCACCAGCGTCAAGATACCGAGTATAACCGTAGCTGCGCCTATCGCCAGGGTCAGCCTCCGAGTGTTTACTCTTCTCACCGTCAGCGCTGCAAACGGCGACGCTACTACCGAGCCTATAACTGTGGCCACAGCCAGTCTCCAGTAGATATCTCCTTCCATCAGAAGGTAAGTCAAGAAGCCTACGGCGCACACTATAGCTACTGCCACTGCCGTGCTTCCCACCGAGTTTCGGGCTCCTCTCCCACTCAGTATCTGGCCGCCTGCCACCAGCGGCACATAGCCGCCACCGCTCACGCCCTTGTTGAAAGCGCTCACCAACCCTAGTGCAACAATGCCCGTCCAGGAGAACGTGCCTTGAACCTTCCGCGGCAAAAGCAAGTTCACTCCTATCCCCAGGACCATCACACCTATGTAGGTCTCCAGGACGATCGTGGGTATATTCACGGCTGTTACGGCCCCTATCATTACTCCTATCACCCCGCAAGCTACCAGAACCAGCACAATCTTCGCGTCGGTAGACCGCGGCAGGTAGCCGAGCCGTCTTAGTCTATTCTTGATGTTCTCGTCGCGCCTGAAGTCCAGGTCTATGTTTCCGGCTCGATGATGCAGCGCTCCACCAACAAGCCCTCCAGCAAGCTGGCTCAGTAGCACCGCCGGGACAACCTGTACCGGAGAGAACCCCATGATAATAAAGATTGGGGTTACGGCTGTTCCGTAGCCCGCTCCCAGCGAAAGGCTCAGGTATTGGCAGAACAGGGAGACAACGAGGACTGCTGCGAATAAGCTTGCAGTTAGCTCCAAACCGTTTCCCCGACCAAGCTCTCAGTCCAGGTACCCCAGTGCCTTGAGCCTCTTCTTCACCTCCTCCTCTTCCTCTTTGGAGAAAGCCTGTTCTCCCTCACCCTCGTCCTTCAGCACTTCCTCCATGACGAAGGTTACATACTCCTCCACCGAACCAAACCCTGTCTCCCTGGCCCGCTCCTCTATGCGGGCATGAAGATCAGCCGACAGGAATACGGCCTTGCTTTCCTGCTCTCTACTCATTCTTCCTCCTTGAGGTAGCCGAGCCTTCTCAGTCGCTCCCTTATCGCGCGAACTTCCTCTGAGGTCAGCCTGTCCTCACCCGCGATGTGGCCGCTGGAAGCCAGGTTTCGCAGCACGAAGACGATGAACTCGCTGACGCTGGAAAAGCCCGAGCCCTCGATCATCTGCCCCAGCCTGCGGTAGAGCTCCCTTGGTATCTTTATGGTGACCTTGCTCTCCATCGCACTCCAATTGGGATAACAGTATAGTGCAAGTCCAATCGTGACGCAATAGGGCCAAAATCGCCATCTTGCCATTTGAGTTGCCAAGGCAATATAATCTGAAGCTACTCAGTGTGAGAAGCTGGCATCGTTGGGCTGCTGTCGAAGCTGTACGCCTCCGTGCGTTTCGCGCCTTGTTGGCAACCGAGCCTGGCACGCGGCTCGCGTGCCAGGCGGCCACTCCTCACTATATGTGCGTCTATGGGGTATGAGCGAACGGGTGTCCTAGCTGACCACTGAGTGGGCGCCCGAAGAGCCATGAGCGTTATTGCCACCTATCAACTTACCAAGGTCTTTCCTGGCGGCGTCAGGGCGGTCGACGGCGTCGATTTTGAGGTAAATGCTGGTGAGATCTTCGGTTTCCTGGGGCCGAATGGCGCCGGTAAGACCACCACCAGCAAGATGGTGAATACGCTGATTCAGCCAACATCAGGCACTGCCTTGATCAGCGGATTCGATATTCGCAAGGACCCGGGCGAGGTGCGCAGCCGCATTGGCTACGTAGGGCAGGACGTGGGAGTGGACGAGTATGCTACCGGCAGAGAGAACCTCACGCTCTACGGTCGCTTTTACAGGCTTGGTGGCAAGACCATCAAGCAGAGAGTGAATGAGCTGTTTGAGCTGGTCGACCTGATCGGCTACGAGGACAAGATGGTGTCCACCTACTCGGGAGGCATGCGCAAGCGCCTGGACATAGCTATGGGCCTCATCCACCAGCCTGACGTCATCTTTCTGGATGAGCCTACAGTAGGCCTTGACCCTCAGACCAGGGTCCACGTATGGGACTACATTCGAGACCTGGCCAAGGTAATGGGCGTGACCATCTTCCTTACAACCCACTATATGGAGGAGGCCGACCACCTCGCCGACCGAATCGCCATCATAGACCGGGGCAAGATTATGGCTATAGGCACTCCGGCGGAACTGAAACAGTCGATAAGCGGCGATGCAGTCACTCTATCTCCTGGGGCAGGAAAGGCAAACGAGAGCCAGGACTTCATCAGCCGTGCCGAAGCGGCGCTGTCGGGCCAAGCCTTCGTCATAAGGACGCAGGTCATGGATGGTGGGCTGGCGGTGTACGTGGAGCACGGCGAGTCGGCAGTGCCGGAGATAATGCGGCTTCTCTCCAGCCACGGGATCGAGGTGGGGACGATATCTGTATCCCGGCCGTCGCTGGATGACGTCTTCCTGAAGTACACCGGACGCACCATACGGGCTGAAGAAGGCACGCCCACCACCTACGCAGAAGTACAGCGAAAACGCAGCCGGAGACAATGATGTACGCCCTGGCCGATATCTGGTATCAAAGCGTACGACACCTCAGGACCCAGCTCCGCATGCCAGTCTGGATATTCGTCAACCTGTTTCAGCCGATGGTATGGCTCGTGCTTTTCACCCAGGTGTTCAAGTCTCTTTCAGATATGCCGGGTCTGGGCGGGGTGAGCTACCTCACTTTCCTGGCGCCGGGCATCGTGGTGATGACCGTCCTGTTTGGCTCTGCTTGGGCAGGCATGGGCCTCTTGCGCGACATCGATATGGGCATACTGTCCAAGATGTTGGCCACCCCGGTCAGCAGGGTATCGATCATCTTGAGCCGGGTCTTCGCCTCCATGGTAGTGCTGGTTGTCCAGGCTCTCATCATCCTGCTGGTTGCTGTCATCATGGGAGTGGATATCGCCGCGGGGATACCGGGGGTCCTGCTCATCATAGTCCTGGTATCTTTGCTGGGTCTGGGCTTTGCAGCGTTCTCGAATGGGCTGGCCATTACGCTCAAGCGGATGGAGCCACTAATTGGCATCATCAATTTCGTAGCCTTGCCGACGGTCTTCATGTCATCTACCATGATGGCCCCTGACCTGTTGCCCGGCTGGCTGGACACCGTGAGGCACTTCAACCCCGTAGACTATGCAGTGGTGGGCGTGAGAGGCCTGGTGCTTACCGGGTACGTCTGGTCTGACTTGTGGCGCTCCCTGACGGTCCTGTCCGGCTGGGCTGCACTCGGTGCGCTGTTCGGCCTTCTGATGTTCCGCAGGAAAGGTGAGTAAGGAAGGACAGTGGCGGTAACCCCAAGGGATTCGGCCAGCCTGGTACTGCTGCGCGACTCTCTCCGGTCGGGCGGGTGCATGGAGGTGCTGATGCTGCGCAGACACGCGCAAAGCGCCTTCTTGCCCGGTGCTTATGTATTCCCGGGTGGTGCTGTGGAGCCTGGAGATTACGGGCCTGCGGCGGAGGGAATTTGCCGTGGAGTGACTTCGGAAGTCGCCCACAGCATCGTCGCCGACGCATGCTCACCGGCGGCGGCACTAGGCTTCCTGGTGGCTGCCATTCGTGAAGCCTTCGAGGAAGCAGGCATACTCCTGGCCTACAGGGAATACCCGCAACTGGTGACTCTGGCCGGTGAGGAGAGAGTCCGCTTCGACCGGTACCGTGTTCAGATGCGGGAAGACCCCTCGGCTTTCGTGACGTTGCTCCAACAAGAAGGACTGAAGCTGGCCGTCGACCGGCTGTTCTACTTCGCCCGCTGGATCACGCCGGATGCTGCCCCTATTCGGTTTGACACTCGCTTCTTCGTAGCCGAGGCCCCGCCGTACCAGGCAGTGGTACATGATGCCTGGGAGACCACCGACAGCCAGTGGATCGGCCTGGACGACGTTGTAGCCAGGCGTCGAAGCGGTGAGCTAGCTATAGCTTTTCCGACGTTCAGTCTGATCAAGGAGCTTGCCAGTTTCTCCAGCGTGGCCGAGGTGATCGCGTCAACGAAGGGTAAGGAGGTACCCGGCACCCAGCCACTGCTGAACATGCTCCAGTTCGGATGAACGTGGTCCGGAGTTGGGGGCGCGGCTGAGGGAGATGCGTTGGCAACGGCGGCAGAGGTAAGGCAAGAAAGGAGTGCTGACCATGTGGGAGACAAGAATAACCAAAATGCTGGGAATGAAGTACCCTATCATTCAGGGGGCTTTCGGCGGCTTTGGAACCGTGGACTTCGCCGTGGCGGTGTCGGAGGCCGGGGGGTTGGGAATGATCAGCGCGGTGACCATGCGCACCCCTGAGCGGCTTCGCCAGGAGCTGCGCCGGGCAAAGTCGATGACCGACAAGCCCTTTGCTGTGAACCTGACACTGATGGGCGACCCTCACCTGGAGCAAATGCGGGAGGTTATTATTGAAGAGGGCGGCGTCCCCGTGGTCGAGACCGCTGCCGCCCGGGCCGACAAGCACGGAAGAAGGCTCCAGGAGGCCGGCATAAAGTGGATCCACAAGGTGGCCACTGTGCGGCACGCCGTGGCTGCCGAGCGTCAGGGGGCAGACGCCGTTGTGATAGTCGGGCTGGAAGGCGCTGGCTTCAAGAGCACTCTCCAGATACCAACCATGGTGACTATCCCGTGGGCCGTTCGGCTGCTGAAGGTGCCGGTAATAGCGGCCGGTGGCATTGCGGACGCACGGGGTTTCATGGCAGCTCTGGCAATGGGTGCCGAGGCGGTCTACATGGGCACCGCCTTCATGGCAACCAGAGAATGTCCTATCTCGGAACGCCACAAGCTCTCTATGGCTCAGGCTGACCCCACGGAGCCGAAATACCGCGAGCGCTGCCTGGCGCCTCCGAAAAGCGAAGAGTTGGCCAAGGTCATGGCCGAGAGGGGCTCCCTGCCGGAAGACCAGTGGTTGCTGCGCCTGGAAAGGGTAATGCTGAAAGACTCGCCGGAGGTGCCCGACTTTTCTTCGGAGGACGAGGTAGAGGAGGAGATCCTGCGGTCACTGCCAGGGTCTCTGGCTGTCGGCGTCATTGACAAGGTGCCCACGGTGAAAGAGCTAATTGACGAGATCATTGGTGGGGCCGAGGCTATACGTCGCCGCTGGTCCCTATTGTAGCGGCAGCGTTTCACAGCTACATTGACTATCCTCTGTTTGAAAAGGGAAGAAGGCTTGCGTTCGACCAGTGCTGAGGGTAGTGGCCCTCTAAGGGAGAAGAAGCCAGGTCCAAGCCCGGTAAGCGGTCCATCTAGAGAGAAGCGTCAGCGGACAGTCTCCCCACCCGGGAACTCCTCCAGGAGTGCCTCGCCCCGGGCAAGGAAAGCGTCCCCGCCAAGGAAGGCGCCGGAGCCAGAAGCATCCCTGTCCGACTACATTCCTCAGAACCCACCCTTCTTCGTTGTCTTCGTGGCCGCCTTTGCGCTCATGGTCCTGATTGGGGCCGCCCTCTTGTGGATTCCCAAGTCCAGCGTCTCGGGCGATTACACTTCTTTCAGCGACGCCCTGTTTACCGCTACTTCAGCGGTGAGTTGCACCGGCCTGGTCGTAGTCGACACCGCAGCACACTGGAGCCACTTCGGACAGGCAGTGATTCTGGTGCTGATACAGTTCGGCGGCTTCGGTTTCATGCTGATATCATCGTACCTGCTGATCGTCCTTGGGGAACGCGTTAACCTGCTCGACTTCCGGTTCAGTGATGCCATCGACGCCTACAGCCGACCGGCCTGCGTCAAGTTCGCTCTTCAGACCATCGGCCTCACCCTGCTGTTCGAGGGAGTCGGCATCCTCGTGCTGCGCCATCGGTTCACCGGTGACGGCTCCATGTGGGACGCCGTATTCCACTCGATTTCAGCTTTTAACAACGCTGGTTTCACCATCATGGACCCAGTTGCTATAGAGCATCTATACTCAGACACCTATCTTCTCACGACCATCGCCGTGCTGGTCATCCTGGGGGGGCTGAGTGCCCCGGTGCTGATAAACCTGCTGGCCAGGAGAAGATGGGCAGGTCTTAGCCTCAACGCCAAGATAGCGTTGATGGCCAGCGTGGTGCTACTGGCTGGGGGCATGCTGGGCATACTGGTGATGGAATATGGAAACGACGGGACCCTGGGCCCCATGTCGGTGCCTCAGAAGATAGTAAACGCCTTCTTCTGCTCCGCCAATACGCGCACTGCCGGTTTCAGCGCCATGAGCGTAGGGAACTTCGGCTTCCAGGCGCTGGCCCTGGTGATGGTCCTGATGTTCATCGGAGGCGTAGCTGGCTCAACGGCTGGGGGCATCAAGGTGAACAGCTTCGCTGTGCTGCTGCTCACCGTACGTTCGTACATCATGGGACACCACCGTGTTCATGCTTTCGGCAAGCAGATTCCCGAAGCACGAGTACATGAGGCGATTACTGTGTTCGCTCTATCCATACTAGTTGTCTGCTTCCCCGTATTCATCCTTGCCTTTACCGAGGACCTCCCAAAGCTGGACTTGCTCTTCGAGAGCTTCTCTGCCTTCAGTACTGTGGGATTGAGTACTGGCGTTACCCCCGCGCTGTCGATGGCCGGGCGGCTCGTTCTGGCTGTGTCGATGTTCGTGGGCAGGCTCGGCCCGCTGACCATCGTTCTGGCCATCAGCGAGCGTCGGCGTTCGGTCGAGGCCTTCGAGCCGGAAGAGTCGGTCAAGGTGTGGTAGCCGGGCAACCGAGGGTGTCGACGTTTGGTCACCGGCCAGGATGCTTCCGTGGTAAGCTGGTAGCGCCTTATTTCGTCAAGGTGCATGTCCAGGAGGCCTATGGGTATCGCAACGTGGCCAACTTCAGACATAGGATCCTGCTCAGCAACAGAAGGGAGCCCTATGCCCAGGCTGTATGAGGTGGTGTCACACTTATTGACGCAGAACCGTTGACGTTTGGCGCTGGGTGGGGTAACGTAGGCTCAGGTTTTCAAAAGCTGCGGTCAGCTTCGATGTGGTCGCGAAGGCGAGGTGTGATGTGTCGTACTCTGCCTCAATGGGCCCTGGGCGTGGTGAGGCGTTGGGGGCTGAGAGGCCAACAGACCGCTTGCCCATCGGATTGGATGGCATATTCTCTGGGGGCGGGTCATTGGGGATCGCCTATGTTGGTGCTCTCAGAGCCGTGCGAGAACATGGTTTCTGGTTCACCCGGGTGGGGGGTACCTCAGCAGGCGCTCTGGTGGCGGCGATGGTCGCGGCAGGTTACGACGCCGCGGAACTGGAATGGCTCCTTGCTCCCCCGGTCCTGGGTATGGCCAGACCAGCCTCTCTGCCATCATCCGTAACAGAACCGATCGACATCTCCAGCTTCCTCGATCCTCCTGAATCCTCCCGGGAGATTGATCCCAGCGTAATGAGGCAAACCCATCTGTGGAATGCCATAAAGCTGAACGCCGTCGATGAACTGCTGAGCAGGAAGCTAACGGGATTCCCGACGCGAGGCAAGCTGGTGGACGAGCTCACCAAGCGAGTGGTGGCCCTGTCTTTTGGAAAACTGGACCCGCTTCGGGACCGGATAAGGGCTGTCTTGAGCGCTGCCCTGCACTTCTATCCCGACAGCCCGCCCACGGTGCGGAGCTTCGTTGTCACCGCTCTGGAGCAGCTTCGAGAAGACATAGCGGATGCTGTGTGGAGAGCGTTCACGGACGCAGTGCGACCCTATCGGCTGCTGGTGAACTGGACCTTTGAAGGCGGGCTTTTCAGAGGCCAGGCACTCTACAA
>Ga0180300_10000389_pt1 | contig 19039 bp, 11 predicted proteins | sample GuaBasSediGuay15_FD_121798 | JGI IMG/M metagenome (GOLD analysis project Ga0180300, IMG submission 121798) | Subseafloor sediment microbial communities from Guaymas Basin, Gulf of California, Mexico - Guay15, Core 4569-2, 21-24 cm | ecosystem: Environmental > Aquatic > Marine > Hydrothermal...
AAGGTGGGAGGTATCAAAAAAATACTTGACAAAAAATTATTTTTTCTTTATAGTCTTCCAAATAAACAAGGAGGTTTTGTATGAGAAGGTTTGTGCTGGTGCTGTTGGTTCTGGGGCTGGTGTTGATTGGGGGCAATCTCCAATTTACGCTGGAATTTTCCCGGGGCGATCTGGTGTTCAGCAAGGCTGGCACTTATGATGTGGTGGAGATGCGGGGTTATCCTTGCATCACAGAGCCTGGGAAGCCGAGGTTACCGGTAGTAATAAAGAGTGTATTAATACCGTCGGATGCTGTACCAGTAGGAGTTAAGATAGTGGATATAGAGACAGAGGAGATAAGTGGGGAGTATTATATTTATCCTGCGCAGCCTGATGTACCATTGCCCATGCCAGGGAAGGAGTTTAAGGTAAAGGAGTATGGTCCTGATGAGGCAGTGTATAATTCCAGGGGTTTATTTCCTGGGGAGGTGATAGGGATAACTGGTAGTGGGAGGAAGAATGGGTACAGGTTGGTGCATGTGAGGATATATCCATTGAGGTACATACCTGTGGAGAGGAAGCTGGTATTGGTGAAGAGGATAAGGTTTGAGGTTGAGTATGTGGAGGGCAAGGAGAGTGGATATGTACCAAATGAGAGGATAAGGGAGGAAGCTGGTAGGTATGTGAGGAAGCTGGTAATAAATCCAGAGGATGTGGAGAGGTTTGCGCCTGTTGTGGTCAAGCGTCCGCCTGTGTTACTGGATCCAGGGGATTATGAGTATGTAATAATCACGAATGATGCTATGGCATCCACGTTTCAGACGTTAGCGGATTGGAAGACGAAGAAGGGTGTGCCAGCGACGGTTGTAACGGTATCATGGATAGAGAGCAATTACAGTGGGTATGACACGCAGGAGAAGATAAAGAACTTTATCATAGATGCATACAACACGTGGGGTACGAAGTATGTGTTACTTGGTGGGCAGGCTGATGACAGGAATGCTGGACAGAACATAGTACCTGCGAGGGAGGCATATTATACTAATTCAGGGGTTGGCGCATATCCAGATGAGGACACTATACCCAGTGATTTGTACTATGCGGATCTTGATAATTTATGGGATGCGAATAACAACCATGTATGGGGTGAGTTATCAGATAATGTTGACATGTATGCGGATGTGTATGTTGGGAGGATGCCTGTATTGAATTCCACGCAGGCGCAGGCGTTTATAAACAAGGTATTGACGTATGAGAAGAATCCACCGACAGATTATCTCACGAAGTTGATGTTACCCACAGGTATATTGTGGAGCAGTTATGAGGAGCGGCCGATGCAGGATTCCATAGCGAGGATGACGCCCACGCCACCGTGGTTTGATGCGAAGATGTATGAGAGGAACAATGCATTATCTGAGCAGGCGATGATAGACTCCATGAATGCGGGATATGCGATGGGTCACTGGGAGGGTCATGGTAATGAGACGGGTATATACTACAATGGTGGGTCTACGCCTTATTTAACCTCATCTGATGCTGATGGTTTAACGAATGGAGATCGTGTGGGAATAGCGATATCCATAGCATGTTTTTGTGGTGCATGGGATGAGGTGAGTGGGGGTGATTGTTTTGCTGAGCATCTTGTATTGAATGCGAATGGTGGGCTTGTTGCGGTTATGATGAACTCCCGATATGGATGGGGTGCGTATGTAGGTGGGTATGTACCGGGTCCATCAGAGAGGCTTGATACCACATTTTTTGCAGGGATATTTGAGCAGAACATATACCATCTTGGTGATGCACTGTTTTACAGTAAGGATACCTGGGTTCCCTATGCAGACTCAGGTGATGAGTATGAGATGCAGAGGTGGTGTATATACGAACTCAACCTGCTTGGTGACCCGGAATTGCCTTTATGGACTGAGACACCTGAGAATATGTCCATCTCATGCAGTCCAGACCCAATTCCTTTACCAGGTGGTAACATAACCATTACAGTTACCTCTGGTGGTTCACCGGTTGCCAATGCACTTGTATGTGCAATGAAGGGAACAGAGGCATATGCCAAAGGATACACCAACTCCTCTGGTCAGGTTATACTGAATGTTAATCTAACTTCACCAGGATGGCTCCAGTTGACCGCAACTGCACAGAATAAACTCCCTGTGGAGGATTCTGTTGAGGTCATCACAGCGAACAAGCCATATCCTGTGTATGATTCATCAGCGGTTGTAGCTGGTGGTGATGATGAAATAAATCCAGGGGAGCAGGTGAATGCGACGATATGGGTAAGGAATCAGGGCACGGTGGATGCTTCAGGTGTGTATGGTATATTGAGCACGACTGACAGTTATGTTACGAGTATCAGTCAGGACAGTGCGTGGTATGGTGATATAAGTGCTGGTGATAAGGTTCAGGGTGTACCTGATTATGTATTTGATGTTTCAATCACTGCACCTGACCAGCATGTGATAGTGTTTGATTTAACCACGCATGATGTGAATGATTCAGTGGTTGTATCCCATCCTACATTTACGGTGAATGCGCCCAATATAGAGTATGTGAGTGACTCTATAGTGGAGGGTATCTGGATGCCAGGTGATCAGGTGCACATAATATTGGAGGTGAGCAATTCAGGTCATCAGGGTGCGAGTGTGGTGAGTGCAGTATTAGAGACGAATGACAGTTATGTGAGTATAGATGATGGTAGCAGTTCATATCCTGATTTAGGTATAGGTGCGAATGGGGACAACAGTTCAGATCCATTTATATGTACTGCATCCAGCAGCACTCCACAGGGGCATGTAGTGACGTTCAATGTAATATTCACGTACAACAGTGGTATGGTGGACACGGTTGAGTTCAGTGAGAGCATAGGGGTAGCTGGGAGTGATTGGGCGGATCATGACATAGGGAACACGGTGCTTACGGTAACGCGGTATGGGTCTATAGGGTACATGGATGACAGTCAGGGTGCGGGTCATGGTTGGCAGTATCCTGCTGGGAGCAATGGATTATTCATAGGGTCATTTGCGGCGGGAACAAGTAAGGATTGGGTGAGTGACAGGTTTTATTCTGGGCCGAGTGGTGAGAAGGCGGATTGGGTAACGACCACGAGTCCAGATGGTATGGTGAGGGTGGGGTTACCAGGTTATTCTCAGCAGAACAGTGTAGCGTGGTTTGATGACAGTGGGCATCCTTCTCCTGTTGGGTTGAAGGTTAAGCAGGTTGGTTGGGCGTGGTCGAACAGTGGTGCTGATGATTTTGTGATATTGAAGTATGTGATATACAATGAGGGTGGTTCTGATGTAAGTGGTATATACTTTGGGGTATTTTTGGATCTGGATATAGGTACGTATTATTATGATTTAGCAGGCAGGGATGAGGCGAGGAGTCTTGCGTATGTGATAGGGAGCAGTGGCAGTCCATACATGGGGGTTAGGGCGTTGGATGACAGTGTGAGTAGCAATCGCAGGGCGAGTGTGATATACAATTCTGACGATGTATATCCATGGAGTGGTATGCCAGATTCACTGATGTATCTGTTTATGAGTGGGCAGTTCAGCAGGGACACTTCATCGGCGGGGGCAGAGGATTATGGTGCTATGGCTGCTGTAGGGCCTTATAACGTATCTGCTGGTGATTCTGTTATAGCTGCGTTTGCGCTTGTTGGAGGTAACAGTTTAACGGAGCTATTGAGGAATTCGGACACTGCGTTTGTGTATTACTGGAATTCATATACGGGGATAGAGCCAGGGAGGGAGATACCCAAGGCATATAGTCTGGAAGTGCCATGGATGGTGAATGGTAGCAGGATTGAGATAAGGTATGGTTTACCGGAGGCGAGGAAGGTGGAGATAAGTGTGTATGATGTGAGTGGCAGGAGTATATACAGTAATAAGGTGATGAGGAATTCGGGATTTTACAGTGAGGTGATAGATGTGAGCAAGTTTGCCTCTGGAGTGTACTTTGTGAAGGTGAAGGCTGGTAACAGAACAGACATAAGGAAGACAACGATAATAAGATAGAGGAGCTTCGCAACACCTCCAAGGGGGGCTTTTAGCCCCCCTTTTTATTGTTTACTAAAAATTTTCTTTTGTTATAATTCCACAAACAAGGAGGTGAAGATGGGTGTGATTCCACCAATTCCATACCCTGTTGTACTACTTACTGCAAAGGATGAAGAAAAAATTGGTAACATCACCACATTGATATGGATAGGGACATTTTCGCAGGAACCCTTTATTATTGGTGTTGCAGTGAAAAAGAAAAGATACTCTTATGGACTGGTGAAAAAGTCGGGTGTTTTTGGTATTAATATTCCCAGTCAGGACCATCTTGTTGACGCAGATTACTGTGGATATACAAAGGGTAGTACTGTGGATAAGTTTAAGGAAACATCATTTACACCAGTGGATGGTAAGGTGATTGATGTTCCCATGATAAAGGAATGCCCTGTGAAACTTGAATGTAAACTATTAGAGATAAAAGAGCTCGGTGACCATGACCTTATTATAGGAGAGGTGGTACATACGGAGATAGACCCATCTGTGTGTGATGAAAAGGGAAGAATAGACCTTTTGAAGCTGAAACCGATCATTGCCAATTATCCACAGGGCACATACCACATGGTTGGAGACAGGATTGGTTTCTGGGGAATGTCAATGGCAGGAGGAAGGGGTGTATAACCTTGTAAGTGTTTTAGGTATCTTTATACTTATACTCTTCGCATGGCTCATATCCAACAATAAAAAAATCATAAATTACAGGCTCATCATCTGGGGAATTGGACTCCAATTATTCATTGCAGGTTTTGTATTCCTCTTCCCGGCAGGAACGAAATTCTTCATGTGGCTCAACACAGCAGTGGTGAAACTCCTTGATGCTGCTTCAAGTGGTTCCAGGTTCATATTCGGAAGGCTTGCTCTGCCACCAGGAGAGAATGAATCCCTTGGATTTATCCTTGCCTTTCAGGCATTTCCCACCATCATTTTCTTTTCAGCACTCATGGGCATACTTTACTTTTACGGTATAATGCAATGGATAATCAAGGGTTTTGCCTATGTGTTCACAAGGTTTATGAGGGTCTCGGGTGCTGAATCACTGTGTGCTGCAAGCAACATCTTTGTGGGGATTGAGTCTGCCCTCACCATAAAACCATTCCTGAGAAACATGACAGATTCAGAACTCCACACGGTCTTAACAGCAGGTATGGCAACAGTGGCCTCAAATGTGCTTGCACTTTATATCTTCACGCTGAAGGACCTGTTCCCTGGTATTGCAGGCCATCTTATATCTGCCTCGCTGCTTTCTGCACCTGCTGCCCTTGTCATATCAAAACTTGTGTATCCAGAAAAGGGTAAGCCAGAGACTCTGGGAATACATGTTGAACCACACTATGAGAGGGAGACGAATATATTTGAGGCAATCATAAATTCCTCAATGGAGGGGGTTAAACTGATTGTGGGTATTGTAGCACTTTTAATATCCGTTCTTGGACTTGTTGCACTCGTTGATATGCTTCTTGGATGGATAGGAAATCTTCTTCACATGGATGGATTGAGTTTGAAATTAATCTTAAAGTTTATTTATTATCCATTCACGGTGATTCTTGGTGTTCCTGTGAATGAGGCAAAGGCTGCAGCAGGGATTATAGGTGAGAGGATGATTCTCACAGAGGTTGTGGGTTATCAGGACCTGGCAACAGCCATAAAGACAGGTGCAATCTCCATGAGAACAGCGGTTATCACTGCATATAGCCTGTGTGGCTTTGCCCACTTTGCCTCAATGGCAATATTTGTTGGTGGAATCTCTGCACTTGTTCCTGAGAGAAAGAGAGACCTTGCAAGGGTTGGATTCAGGGCACTTATCTCAGCAATCCTTGCAACCCTGATGACAGGTGCAGTTGCAGGTCTTTTCTTCACAGGAAAGTCAATGATATTTTGAAGGGCCTATACCACCCCTGCCATCCTCTTTAACCTTGCTATCCTGTCTTCAATGGGAGGGTGGGTTGAGAAAAGGGCTGCCATCCCGGAACCTGAAAGTGGGTTTACAATAAACATGTGTGATGTTGATGGATTTGCATTCCTCATGGGGACTTTTCTCGTGCCAAAGGCAAGTTTCTCAAGTGCAGAGGCAAGATAAAGAGGATTACCACTTATCCTTGCCCCTCCCTCGTCTGCAAGGTACTCCCTTGACCGTGAAACAGCAAGCCTTATGAGGAGTGCAGCAATTGGCAGGAAGATAAGTGCAAGGAAAACAAGCGGGTTTGCCCTGTTATCATCATCACCAAGATACATACCCCACATCCCAAGCCTTGCAAGAAGTGTTATTGCACCTGCGAGTGTTGCAGTGAGTGTTGAGATAAGCGTATCCCTATCCTTAATATGGGTGAGTTCGTGTCCCAGTACACCTTTAAGTTCTTCACGTGAGAGAAGGTCAAGGATTCCCTCTGTCACTGCAACTGCTGCATGGTTTGGGTCTCTGCCCGTTGCAAAGGCATTGGGTGTTCTTGTTGGAACGATGTATATACGAGGCTTTGGAATACCTGCCTTGTGTGCCATCTCTTCAACCATCTGATGGAACCAGGGCATCTCATCCGGGGAAACCTCCTTTGCCCTGTACATGGATAGGACAATTCTATCACTGAAAAAGTAGGCAAAGAAGTTCATTAAACCTGCAAATATAAAGGCAAAGATAGCCCCTTCCCTTCCAAATAAACTTCCCAGGAAAACAAGAAGAACAGTGAGGATTATGAGAAGAAGACCAGTCTTCACCTGATTACCCACCCATTACCTCCTTCCAGTCGTTCAAAAACCTTTCAATACCAATATCTGTGAGTGGATGCTTTGATATCTTTTCAAGCACCTTATATGGTGCGGTCACAATGTCAGCCCCAATCCTCGCTGCCTCCACAATGTGCATAGGGTGCCTCACAGAAGCAACAATCACCTCTGTTTCAAATGCATAATTCTCATATATCTCCATGATTTCTTCAACAAGGAGCATGCCCTCGTGCCCAACATCGTCAAGCCTTCCAATAAATGGACTGACAAAGGTTGTCCCTGCCTTTGCAGCCAGGAGTGCCTGATTGGGAGAGAAAACAAGGGTCATGTTTGTCATTATACCCTCAGAGCGAAGGATTTTTGTGGCCTTCAATCCATCAATGGTCATGGGCACCTTTATGGTGATGTATTCACTCAACTTTGCCAGTTCCTTTCCTTCCCTGACTATTCCTTCCCAGTCAAGGGCAGTAACCTCTGCACTCACAGGGCCTCTTACAATCTCACAGATCTCTTTCAGGATGTCCTCTGGTTTTCTTCCTGTCCTCTTAATCTCCCTTGCAAGGAGGGTAGGGTTTGTTGTCACACCGTCAAGTATTCCCCATGATGCAACCTCTTTTATCTCTTCAACATTCGCAGTGTCTATAAAGATTTTCATTGAGACCTCCTTTTTGGTTAAAATATATCCCAATAAGCATAAAATTCAACAGGTAAAAAAGATGTTGTCTTTTTTAAATAATTGAATATAATCCTCCAAATCTGAAGGAGGTGAAATGTGATATTCTTAATCATTGCCAGTTTGATTTCAGGAAGGGTATTTGATAGTAAAGGAGAGCCAATCCCTGGAGCGAATGTTTTTATCCAGGGGACAGAACGTGGTGCTGCAACAGACCAGGATGGTTGGTTTGTGATAAAGGATGTTTCACCTGGTGTTTACACGGTTGTGGTCAGTTTTATAGGTTACAGAAGAAAGGTTATAACAGATGTGGTGGTAACAGGAAAGAGGCCAGCAGTTCTTGAGGTTCACCTTGAAGAGGAGGCATTGAACCTTGGAGGGGCTACAATAATAGATGACTACTTTGTGAGGGAGACAGATAATCCTGCAGGAAGTTTTGTTCTTTCCTACGAAGAGATAAGGAGAACAACAGGTGCAACAGAGGATATATCAAGGATAACCCATCTGTTCCCGGGTGTAACTGCTCCATCAGATGACAGGAATGACCTTGTTGTCAGGGGAGGGTCTCCACTGGAGAATGGATTTTATGTGGATGGAATAAGGATACCAAACCCAAACCATTTTTCATCACCTGGAAGTGGAGGGGGTCCCATAGGTTTTCTCCAGACATACTTTGTTAAGGAACTGGATGTTCTTACAGGTGGATTCCCTGCAAAATTCGGGGATGCCCTTTCTTCAGTAATTGATATAAAATGGAGGAATGGAATTTCAGGTGCCAGAATTTACACCTTTGACCTCTCTATGGCAGGGGCGGGAGTGATACTTGACGGCACAATCGGTGATGCTGGATATATGTTTTCTGGAAGAAGGAGTTATCTTTTCCTCCTGGAGAAGATAGGTGTTTTTGACCTTGAGGGTGTTCCTGAGTACTGGGATATTCAGGGTAAACTAACCCTGCCATTCTCCAATGGAAGGATTGACCTTGTAGGGATTGATTCAGACAGCTGGATAAACATAACAGGTTTTGGTTCAGGGGAGGGTACCTTTGATATATGGAATAGGTCTTATCAATATGCAGGTGGAGTGTCTTGCAGATGGGGGATTGGAAATGGTGTAATCTCTATTTATCTTTACAGAACACGGAATAATTATCATGTTGATACAGAAGTAAGGGACACCCTTGTTTACTTTAACAGGTCTTATGAGGTTAGAAATACAATGCATGCAGAATGGGAGAACAGTTTTGATAAGGTTAAACTTACTGTGGGATTTGAGCCATCAATACTCAATTTCAGGCACAGGGTATATGTCAGGAATGAAGTGGACATAGATAGTGATACCACAACCTGGTCGGGTTCATTATTTCTTCAGTCAAACATAAAAAAGGGCAGGTGGGCATTGAATACAGGGATCAGGTTTGACTACCTTGATATTACAGAGAAGTACTCCATATCACCAAGGTGCTCCTTCTCATGGGAGATGAACCCTGTAACATACCTGAACCTTTCAGCAGGGCTTTACAGCCAGCATCCTCAGCCTGTATGGCTCACATCAAATATAGGGGGTGAGAAACTTGAGGACATCAAGTGTATCCAGTTTGTTGGAGGGATTGAACATTTAATAAAAGAGGATGTGAAGTTAAAGATAGAGGCTTACACAAAACACTACAGGAACTATCCTGTTGACACTGTTGACTCAACAAGGATTCTTGCAAATGAGGGAGCATCATATGAGGGATTTATAAACTTTCATCCCCTTTCCTCTCAGGGGAAGGGCTCTGCCCATGGTATGGACCTGGTTATCCAGAAGAAATTCACACATGGAAACCATTTTATTCTCTCGTACTCATACATAAAAACAGGGTTTATCCCCCTTGATGGGAAAACATATCCATCTGTTTATGAAGTGCCACATACCCTTGATTTTGAAGCAGGTTTCACACCTCTCAAGAATTTTGAGATTGGCATAAGGTTCGGATTTGGATATGGAAGAAAATACTTCCCGATTGATTCGCTTGCCTCTGCTACACAGGGGTATACTGTACGTGATTACTCCCGTATGGAGACCTATCCACCATACCACAGGCTTGATATTAGAATTGAGAGAAGGGAGTTTAAAAAACACTATTCAGTTGTATGGTATTTTGAGATAGACAATGTGTACGGGAGGAAGAATATAAGGGACTATTACTGGGATGATACTGATAAAACGATAAAAACAGCGTACCAGTGGGGCTTCATGCCCGTGGGTGGATGCAAGATAGAGTTTTAGAGTGAGAAAAGCTTTCAGCAATTTTGCATAACTGTTAATTTTGTTGAAATATGGATCGGGATTGGTTGGTAACTTTATCATTTCCTCTTTGAATGATTTAATAAATTCTTTTCTGCAAACCAAACCATTATCTGTTTAAATTTCAAAGAGTTGGGAAAAGAAAAAAACACTTGACAAATGAAAAAAATTTGTTTAACTAACAAAAAACCCAAAAAAGGAGCGCAAATGTTTCTTTTCTTTCTCATTTCTCAAACTTTTAACTGGGTTCATGTTTCAAATGGAACTGCAAGTGCTGGTTCTTCTTCAGATTGTGATTATGCCTATTCTGTAGTTGTTTCAAACGATACCATTTTTTCTGGTGGTTTTATTGGAAACACCTATAAGGCAGGCCACATTGTTGCCCTTGATACATCAGGAACATCTCTATGGACCTATACTGGTACCTATCCAACTTCTGACTGTGAGATATACGACATCGTTAGTGATGGTGAAGGAAATATCTATGCAACAGGATATTTAATTCAGAGTTCTCCTGATATCTGGATACTGAAGATAAAAGACGGTAGCCTTGTATGGGAAAAAACCTATGATGGTGGTGTCAGTGGGTTTGATATCGGACATTGTATCACATACGGAACAGATAGTTATATTTACATTGCTGGTGAAAACGAAGCCCCTTCAGATTCGGGTGCCAATATATGTATTCTGAAGGTGGATACAGCAGGAAATATCTTACACGAAATCACCATTGATGGCGGATACAGTGCAGACAGGCCAAACGATATTCTTTACACAGAGGTGAATGGAGAACCCTATATATATGTTGCTGGATACATGATGAAAAAAAATCCTGTCAGTGGAATGCCTGAAAGAAGATTCTATGTTTGCAAGTTTGATACTGCTTTATCCCCGACCTCTTTAGAAAGTTACATTTTTACGCAGGTTTCCAACAGCGAAGCCTATGCAATAACAAGATTCCCTGATGGTAACATCTATGTGGTGGGATACGAGAACAAAAGTTTGCCCTGGGGAGAAGAGATATCGGTCGTAGCACTCACACCAGATACCCTTGGAGAAGTATTCCATTATTTCTATCACGGAACAAATGGTGATTCAAATGGAAATTCGGATAGGGGTTATGATATTGTTTCTGATAATTCAGGATACCTTTATTTATGCGGATATTCATATTACGATGCACAACAGGTAAATAATGCAGTAATTATCTGTATAGATACCCTTGGAAATCAACAATGGCTATACGAATATAATCCGCATCTATACACACCCGACGATATTTTCCGTTCCATTACCATTTATAAAAATTTTGTTTTTGCAACAGGTTATACACTTCCCTATGGCACTGTGTATAGAAAACTTCTACTTGCAGGATTGACCACTTCTGGAACAGAAATCTTTAACACCTATTACCCTGATGGCGATTCATCTGAAGGATACAATGTTGTTTATAGCAATGGTAACCTTTATATTGCAGGAATGGTTGAAGAAACAAATGACCACAAGTTCGCAGTGTTCTCTTACAGTGTGGAGATTGACACCATTCCACCAGCAAAGGTTACACTTATCTCTCCTGATAGTGGTATAATTTCTTCTCAGACCGCACAGGTGTTTACATGGAAGAGTGTTACAGATGCCTCTGGAATAAAAGGATACATTTTCCAGTTAAGTTATGAACCTTCTTTTGCTTCTACTATTATTGATACAATGCTTTCGGACACAGCCTTCTCACAGAACTTTTCCAATGACACAACCTTTTACTGGAGGGTTCAGGCTTTAGATTCTGCTGGCAATTATGGGGAATGGTCAAATATCTGGGACATAACAATTGACGGAACTGTTCCTACAACCCCTGTGCTTATCTCACCTGTTAATGACACAATACTTTACCTCTCAAGCGTTCAATTCCAGTGGACATCTTCATCAAAGGGAACACCTGTTCACTATGTAATCAAAATAGATTCAATAGGTCCAGGGTTTATTTCGCCTTTCCTTGTAGATACAGTGGACACAAACGTTTACAACTATACCTTTACACAGGATGGTGAATTCTGGTGGAGTATTCTTGCCTTTGACGATGCAGGAAATACAAGTGGAACCAGTATAGACTCTTTTATTCTGGATAAAACCCCTCCTGTAATAGACTCTGTAACAATCTGGACTGATACAACCTACAGAGGTCCTTTTGAGGTGCGAATGAAGGTAGTGGATGTTTCACCATTATCAGCGGTTGAATTATATTATCATATTAACAGTGGAACCTCGGTTACATCCAATCCTGTTTCCATAGGCAACAACTGGTTTGTTGATACAATCCCTGAAATTCCTGGAACCGAAGAAGACACTGTTTATTATTCAATTTATGCAGCAGACGCAGGAGGTAATGAATCAGAGTATCCATCTGCAGGTGCAATTTCTTTCCGTGTGCTTGAAGACACGACTTCATATACAATCGTCTGGGAGAATGACTTTGAATCCGATAGCGGGAATATGGAGGCCGCAGGTGACTGGGAGTGGGGAGACCCTGAATATTCAGGAAGTTACTCAGGTCCCTCTGATTCCCACTCTGGAACCCTGTGCTGGGGAACTGTCCTCACAGGGGATTACTCAAATTCCTCCAATTCCATTCTGACAACACCACCTATAACCATACCTGCAACCTTAGATAGTTTTGTGTATCTTTCCTTCTATATGTGGTTTTACAGTGAAAATTATTATGATGGTGGAAATGTAAAAATCTCACTTGATAATACAACTTTCTCCGTTATCCAGCCGCTTTTCCCTTCTTATGATACAGTTATATATTCTGGAAACGCAGGAATTCCAGGAGAAAACGCGTGGACTGATACAATTGGTGCACATAACTGGATACAAGCAAAGTTTGACCTCTCAAACTATGTGGGTGAGACAGTTTATATAAGATTCCACTTCGGAAGCGATGGAAGTGTTGTCCGTCCAGGATGGTATATTGATGATGTCACAATATATGGACTCGGACGAACAGGAACTGTGTCAAAGGATATACCTGAAAAAGACTTCTTATGTGTAGACCCCCTAAGTGAGAAACTTGAAATCACCTTTGGTCTCTCGCATCAGACTGATATCAGTATTAGGATATATGATATTACTGGCAGGCTTGTAAGAAAACCCATAAGAGGCAGTTATCAGGCTGGAATTCATAGAACTGAATTTAAATTGAGACTTGGTGTATACTTTGTTGTTATGGAAGCCCAGGGAAAGATTTACAGGAAAAAGGTTATCATTTTGAGGTAAAAAGGGGGCATATGCCCCCTTTTTAATTTATTGCCCTTTCATATTCCATCAAAAGTTCAATGGAACCGTCGTAATCAACAAGCTCCATCCACTCAAGTTTTTTCCAGACCCCTTGCTTCAAGGTCTTCTTTAAAGGAGATAAAACTTCATTTCTTTTGATTTCGCATTCTCAACAATCTATTCCATAACATCCGGAACCTTCGTTACTATAACAACCCCATACTGTATGAAGGTTATAGCATCACCTTCGTTTGTTTTGCAGGGATGGAGGTTGAAAATTTTACATTTTGTTGAATTGATAAATTGCTCCTCCGTCGCTATATACTATAGACCACCTTGTGCACGATGTTGCCGCACAAAAAATCTTGGTTTGTGGTGGTACAGGGTGAGATGAAGTTCACTTATAGGTCAAGGGAAAATCCCACACGACAAAGCCCAGGAACATATGTTCCCTGTACCCTCTTTATCTTGCATTATATCTTTGTTTTAACAGGAAAGAGAAAACCAGCCCCATAATAGTATGAGTCACTATCATGTTTTAATAAAGGTGTTGAGTATTGCAAAGATTGCAGTTCAAAGAAGAAAAGCCCTTTTACTTTAAAAAGCGCATAGACTTCAAATTATTTTATATACCCCAGAACCTTTTTTATAAGTTTCATGTTCAGGTCTGTTTTGTTTTCAAAAAGGCCCCTGTATGCAAGGGTTGCCTTATCCAGGTCATAGCATGTTGAATTCTCTATGTTAACAAGAAGACCTTTAAGCCTGCTCTCCCTGAACTCCTCCTGGTGTTTCACATAGAATGCCTCACAGCAACTCCCTATGTATTCATTTATTCCCTTTTTTTTCATATCCTCAAAATTGTCAAGAAGGTCTTCAAAACTTGTTACAGTTCTTGGTTCAAGCCCTGCTTCCTCTGTCCATTCATACCCCTCACCGACTTCACAATCACCGCATATTGTACACTCATCCTGGTGTCTGAAGGGACACTTTGCCTTCTTTGCACAGTACGGAAAGAGGAAGACTTCTGGGGTGAATTTATCACCCGGCCTGAAGTTCACATTGAAAAGGTTGTTGGCCTCATCAGGTGTGAAACCTTCCTTAACCCACCTCCATTTGTTGAATACCTCAGTGAATGCACCAAGAAAATCTTCAAGGGGGAGTCCGCCTTCCTTTTTTATAAATTTTTCCACAGTTGAGATTATCTTCCTTTCATTGAACGGAATATTCTTGAGTAGCCTTTCAAGGTCAAATATTGATTCCCTATTTTCAATGAAAAAATCACCTGTTATATATGTTGCCCTGAGCATATTGGTTCTTGCATTCACCACAGCATTCACCTTTATGGTGCCAAAGGAAGACCTGTATGTTCCTGTTAAAAGACCCTGTAATTCTTCTGGAAGGCTTATTCTGTATATCCATTCTTCAGACTCAAAGTATGGGAGTAATGACTCAATCCTCTTTTTTTCTTCAGGTGTCAACTTTTCAGGTCTGAATTCCAGACCCAGCACCTCTTCAAGCCCCTTCCTTATAGCATTTTTCAATTCTTCTCTTGTGGGAATCCTTCCAAGTTCATTCTCAATGCAGGTTACCCTTTCTCTCACAGAGTCAATCTCCTTTGGTTTTAATTTTTCAATGGGAACCTTCAGGGAATAAAGCATCTCCTGTATCCAGTCCTGAACCAGAAGTGTTCCCTGGAACAGAAAAGCACCCCTGTAAGACACACCACCCATACCGGAAATCTTCCTTCCCCCAACCTCAATGTCATTTCTCTTTTTGAAGACCGCTTTTATCCCCAGGGTTCCAAGTCCCCTGGCAACTGCCTCTCCTATAACTGAATACATTTTTTGGGGTGGATAGGGGAACATTGATACAGGTGCAATGATTTCCCACCCAATCTGGGATGGGTCAAAGAATATTGCACCACCACCAGTGATTCTTCTGTTTATATGGTATCCCTTTTTCTCACAATACTCCCTTCTTATCTCCTGTTCAACTGCCTGGAAATATCCAACCAGACATGCAGGTGGAGAGAAGGAGAGGAATCTTAATGTTGGCATTGGTTTTTCTGACTGCACTTCCAGGAGTGCCTGGTCAGCAGCCATGTTCCATGCACCTGTTCTGTGTCCAGTGTCAATCTCTCTCAGTACCATGTATATCAACAGAACAACAAGTGTATTTGAAGTTCAATAAGTACCCTGATTTTTCAGCATGTGATAAAGCATCATCAGACCAGAGCGCCATTCTGTCAATAAGCCCTTCCTCTATCAGTCTTATTTCAAGTTCCCTTCTGTATCTACCCCTTGGCCTTGCACATCCTAATGAAACCTCCTGGAACCTTTGCCTTGCATACCTGAATACCTCAATAACCTCATCAATTGGTGGGGGTTCTGCACTCAGTATGTCTGGCATGAGAACAACGAGGACCACCCTTTTATTACTGAAATAATGAATGAGATTCAACGCCTCAAATTCACCTTTTATTTTTCCTCTATTCACCCCAATGACAACATGAGGTACTATATCTGGCCCGTACATGTAAAGGTTATCAAGGCTTTTTTTAATAATGGAGTGGTCATTCAGGTGGTATATTTCTCTGAAGGTTTCTTCATCCCCAATCACATCTATCAGTGCCTGCCTTATCCCCGCCTTCTTTATGGCAGTGGCAAGTTCTCTGTTCACATTTAGCCCTGCGTGGCATGTAAGATAAAGGTTTGTTTTGAAGGTAGAAAGCCTTTCAAGAAAGGGCATAAGAGGGATTGTGCCATCTAAAAGACATCCTCCAGTTATCAATGCACCAAGCATCCCATCCTTTTCAAGCATTTTAAGTGTATCAATCAGTTTTTCCGGTGTTTCACAATGGATCATACCCTGAAGAAGGTATCCCCTGCAGTGAACACATCCAAGTGCACAACTTCTTCCTGTTATGGAGATGGCAGGAAAGAGCCCTGTTTTTCCGTCAATGGTTATCATTCCGGGAAGATAGAAATCCAGTACCTTTCTACTGTGCTTTTCAGATAATTCCATTGTTCCTCCATGTCCTCTTTTCTTTTTTTTCTTCTCCTTATGAAAGGTATGTATGTTTTATTGAGTTCTTTCCTGTAATCTTCCATACTGATTGAACCGGTGACGAGTTTTCCTGCAAGTCTTCCAGTATCAATTGCAGAAAGAATACCAGCACCTGTTAAGGGGTCCGTAAATCCACCAGCGTCACCTACAAAAAGAATCTTTTGTTCCATAAAGGGATGTGGTTCTTCCTGTGGTATCAGACCACCAGTTATTTTGATGGGCTCACCTTTTATAAATCCCATTTTCTTAAAAAATTCTATCACCCTGGGTATCATGGAACTGATTCTTCCCCTCATTCCAAGACCTACATTTACCATCTCTCCTCTGGGGAAGCACCAGGCATAACCGTGTTTTATTTCTTCAGTGAACCATACTATTGTGTATTCAAGTGGTTTTACCAGTTTGAACCTCATATTCACTGCAGAAAGGTGTTCCTTCTGTGGTATCAGGCCTTCTATTGCCCTGCCTGGACCTGATGCTATGCATATCCATTCTGTCCTGTACTCACCCCTATCTGTTCGCACCCTGCCATTTTTTACATACAGTACTTTTTCTCCAGTATGGACATCACACTTCAGTGATGATAACCAGTTCTTCTGCCATGCTTTCCTGTCAATAACCTTTCCCTTTACTGGAGAAAACTTTTCACCACCAGGATATATGGTAAGCATACCCTCTGTTTTCTGAATACAGGGAATATCAAGGAATGGTGGTATCCATTCCGCACAGGAAATATTTTCATAGGGTGTTTTTTCTCTCTCCAGGAGCAAAACTCTCCCTTCAACAGTAGAAGCGCAGGACAGTCCTGCGGGACCTGCACCCACCACAATCAGTCTATATATACCTTAAGCTCCTTTTTTATAGACTCTATCTCCTCTGGAGAGGGAGGAAAAGGAAAATTTCTAGGTTCCTCGGATGGTTTCTCATTTGCATAGGGTCTGTTGCAGGCAACCTCTCCGTCTCTTCCAGTGCACCCGGATGTCATGAAGGGTTTTCCAGATGCTATATATGGTCCAATCTCTACCCCAAAGTCTATTATCCTGTCCTTTTCATCAAACCTCATTATGTCTGCCCTTGAAATGCCATTATCTATAAGAAACCTTGCAAGTTGTAGTCTTCTATAAGTGGAGATATGTGGTCTTGGATGTTCCTGAAGTTTTGAAAGGGGTTCTGGAAAAAATGAGAACAGGTGGGTTTCTCCACCCATATCCCTGATTTTCTGGATTGCATACACCATTTCCTTCTCTGTTTCTCCAATACCAACGATGAAATGAGAACCCACATTCCCTTTACCAAAGTATTCAAGTGCAATCTCAAATGTTTTCCAGTATCTTTCCCAGTTGTGTGGTCCATTCACACCCCTTCCCCTGTGGTAATCAAAAAGAGTGTCTGTGGCAGCATCAATTGCAATACCTATTTTGTCTGCACCTGCTTCCTTGAAAGTGAGAAAGTCCCTTTCAAGGGTCACTGTGGGTGAAATAAGCATGGAGATGGGAACATCTGAAAACATCCTTATCTTTCTTGCAATCTTCACTGTATCCTCAACAGAGCGTCTTCTTGTCACCATTGATATGCACACCCTTTTAATCTCCTTTTTCTCTTCAAGTTGTGCAATCCTTTCTGCAATCAGGTCGGTGGGGAACACAGGCCAGTCAACCCTTATGAAGGATTTGTCCTGATACTCACCAGGTCTGATTCTGGATAGACCGCAATATGAACAGTTGGCAGTACATCCATCCCTGTATGTAACAAGAAGATTGATGCAGTAAAGTTTGGCATCCCTGTAAAATCTTCCAGGAACAAGGTTAAGGGTTATTCCTGCAGCAAGGCTTGTTCTCACATAATCAGGGCTTTCCATAACTTCCTCCGTGGTTGTTTTCGGTGAATGCTATCAGAAAACTGAAGAAAAATCAAGCGATGAATTGTTGACTTTTCGGGAAGATAATATTAAACTGTGAAAAAGAAAGGAGGAGGTCATGGTGTTTTTATTTATGCTTTTTTCAGTTACAGTTGAGAAATTGCCATTTGATTCAGGAAAGAGTATCTATGTCTGGACATTTTCCTATGAGAAGGATTGTCATCTATTCCCGGAGATTGAAGGTTTCAAAAAGGCAGAAATCTTGAGGAGGGAGAGGACAATTGTTTTAAGGATTGAGGGGGTGATGAATGGTCAACCTTTTGAGGATGAAAGAAACCTCACAGAGGAGGAATACAGCAATATTGTGTCAAGGGTTGATGTATACCTTTCAACCCATAAAAAACTCAACAGGGAGGGATGGGGGCTTTACCTGCTGGCCACCCTTGAGGTTGGACTTGTTGAATGGTCACCAATGGGTGCTATTGTTACAGAGAAGGCAGAACTATATCCCATTTTTGCAGCGGCAAGTTTCTTTGCCCCCATGTTTCTCACCAGGAATGTTGATATTACCAATGGACAGGCGTGGTTTTCATGGATAATGGCACACCATGCATATCTATTTGGTGTTTCAACGAGTATGCTCTTGTTGGATTCCACAAACAGTAAATTCATAGCAGGTTACATGCTTGGGACTGGAATACTTGGAGAGATAGCAGGGTTCAAACTTGCAAGGAAATGGAACCTATCCATGGGTAGTGCAGAGATGTACAATCATATACTTTTATCCTCCGAGATTTATGGAGGACTTCTTGCCAATGCACTCTTTTCAGGCAAACAGGATCTCTGGGATTATCTGTGGACAGGTGCATTGATTGGTGAGATCGCAGGGTTTACAGGATGGTACATGTGGGGAAAGGATGAGTACACATTTGGTGATGCCATTGCGTATGATTCATACGGTTTCCTTGCCCTGCTCACTTCCTATGCAACCATCTCCTCCATTTCAAACTCTGTGGATGATAAGTGGAAGAGTTTGATAGTGTTGGGGATGCATGCTCCAATGAACCTTTACGGACTGAAGATATTCAGAAACAATCAGATACCCTTTACAGGAGG
>Ga0180300_10000390_pt1 | contig 19027 bp, 15 predicted proteins | sample GuaBasSediGuay15_FD_121798 | JGI IMG/M metagenome (GOLD analysis project Ga0180300, IMG submission 121798) | Subseafloor sediment microbial communities from Guaymas Basin, Gulf of California, Mexico - Guay15, Core 4569-2, 21-24 cm | ecosystem: Environmental > Aquatic > Marine > Hydrothermal...
GAGGATGATTCCAGGAAGGAGGAAGAGCTGATACCTCTCCTCATATTTGACGAACTCCTCGGCCTTCATTTCCCCCTTCTTCATCCGCCGGATCGCATCCAGGATCGGCCCGAAGCCGGACTCGATCCGGACATAACGACCACCGGTCAGTTTGGCGATGACGAGGAGAAGTCTCTCACCGAGCCTCGAATAGACAAGCTTCCCCTCCCGGTCCTTCTTATAACCGGTAAAGTTTCCCGATCGGTCGTATTCCGGGATCGTCGAGCCCTCCGGTGTCCCGATCCCGACCGTGAAGACCTTTATCTTGCGACGCCGATACTCATCCAGGATCGGCAGGGGATCGGCCCCGAGATTCTCTCCATCGGTGAAGATGATGAGCCCCTGATCCCTCCCTTTCGGTTCTCCGAAGAGCTCCAAGGACTTGATCAGGACCTTGCTCAGTTCGGTTCCACCAAGGGGGACGAGCCCGGGTTCGGCCAGATCCAAGAAGAGTTTGACCGCCTCGAGGTCGGTGGTGAGCGGGCAGAGGACCCATGCATCACCGGCAAAGGTGATGAGCCCGATCCGGTTTCCGGAGAGCTCATCCAGGATCTTCAGGATCTCCGTCTTCGCCTTGGTCAGCCGATCCGGCTTGACATCGGTTGCCCTCATACTCTTGGAGACATCGAGACCGATGATCAGATCCACCCCCCGGCCCTTAACGATCTCCATCCGCTCCCCCCACTTCGGTCGGGCACCGGCCAAGATCAGGAGTCCGAAGGCGATGAGGAGGAGGGTCCAGCGGAGTCTCCTTAAGGATGGGTTGAGGCCGAGGATGAGCCGGTTGAGATATGCGAGCCTCCGGCGGGAGAGGAAAAGGAAGAGGGTGAGGATCGGGATTGCAATCAGGAGATAGAGGAGCTCTGGGTTGGCCCAGCGGATCATGGGAACCTCCGGAACAGGGTTGCAGAGAGGATGATTGTAGCGAGGAGGGTGATGATGCCAAGGGAGAGGAAGAGGCCACACCGCTCCTGATAGACCGTCTCCCTTCTCACCTTGAAGGTTGTCGGTTCGAGACGGTCGATCGTTTGATAGATCTGCTCCAGCCCTTTCGGATCGGTGGCCAAGAATGCCTGTCCATTGGTGAGATCGCCGATCTCACGCAGTGCGGCCATATCGAAATCGATGATCTGCCGGGTATAACCGATCTTCCGGTGGAACCGGTCGAAGACCGGATAGGGGACCGGCCCCTTGGAACCGATCCCGATCGCATAGATCTTGATCCCGAGCGACCTTGCCAGCTCGGCCGCAGTCCGGGGATCGATCTCACCGGCATTGTTGAGGCCATCGGTGAGAAGGATCACCACCTTACCCTTCGCCTTGGATCCCTTCAACCGGTTGACCGCGGTGGCGATACCCATCCCGATTGCTGTCCCATCGGGCAGATCACCAAAGCTTATCTTATCGATGAGGTCCTCGATCACCTGGTGGTTGAGGGTGAGGGGTGCATTGGTGATTGCGGTTCCGGCAAAGGTGACCAGACCGATCCGATCCCCCTTCCGACGGGCAACAAACTCCTTTGCCTTCTCCTTGGCCACATGGAGCCGATTCTTGGGTCGGAAATCCTCAGCCAGCATCGTCCCGGAGATGTCGAGGGCGAGCATGATGTCGATCCCCTCACTCTCGACATCCTCAATCACCCTCCCTTTCTGGGGTCGGGCTAAGGCCAAGGTGAAGAGGAGGATGACAATCGAATTGAGGATGAGGGGGCCATGATGGAAGAGGGGGTTCGGGGTGAGAAAGGAGGTGTCGGAGAAGAGGATCCGGGCCGGTTTTGTCTTCATCCTGAGATAGTAATAGAGCGGGATTCCGGCAAGGAAGAGGAGATAGATCGGATGGGCAAATCTCATTCCTCCTCCGGTCTGGTCTTCTCGATCAGCCCCTTCACCTCATCGACCATGGCTAAGGCCTCATTCCGATCCGGTTCGGATCGGGCATACTTCACCAGATCGGCCCGATCGAAGAACCTTCCGAATCGATCCCTCTCCCGGATCCGGTGGCGGCGGAGCGATCGTTTGATCTCGGTCGTGGTCTGCTCCAAGGCGAGAAAGCCATATCTCCGCTCCAGATAACGTTTCAGGATCTCGGAGAGGGTGTAGTAGAGCTCACGGAACCGGTTCGCCTCGATCAGATCATTGACCGGGATACGCTCCAAGGCGAGGATCGCCTCGTCCCAGGCCGGTAGTGGCGGGGGCGGTGTCTCAACCTTCCTCCTTAGCGACCGGACCAATCTCAGCCCGAAATAGCCAAGGGCAAGGCCGAGAGCGATAAGGCCGATCAGGATATAAGGGAGATAGTTGGGGAAGGGGAAGGGTTCATAGATCTCATCGATCTCCTTCATATCCCCGGCCAAGGAACGGACCCGGATCTGGACCGGATCGGTCCTCAGGGTCTCACTTCCCACAACCGACCAGAAACCGGGTATCCTGACCGGACCGGTCTTAAAAAGGGCTGCCTCATACTGGTAGCGGTCCTTCCTCACCCCTTTCTCGATCTCAATCTTATGATCGGTCTTCAGGATCATGAGCGGGCCGAGCGAATCCGGTATCGGATCGGTCACCGGTAGCGTCTCGGGATGGGTGATGGTGATGAGAAATTCGAACCGGTCACCCATGGTGATCCTTCCCGACAGGGTTGTGTCGACATCGAGTCTGATTGTGGTCAGAAACAGGAGGATCCCGATCATCGGAGCCTTCTGGCCCGCTCCCGGAAGAAGCGGTGGAGTTTGGGGATGTAGTCCTCACCGGTCGATATCGCAATCCGGTCGATCCCGAGTCCGGTCAGGAATGATTCCACCCTCAGCCGTTGTTCCCGCCTCATCACCCGATAACGCTCCCTCACCTTGTGGTTGGAGGTGTCGATGGTCAGCAGGGCACCGGTCTCAGCATCCTCGATCAGGATCCGGCCCAGGGCGGGAAGTTCCATCTCAAAGGGGTCGTTGATCAGGACGACGACGAGATCATGTCTGGAGTTGAGGCTGGATAGGGGACGGCGGATCGACTCCAAGTCGAAACCGGGTCCGATGAAATCGGTCAGGAAGAAGATGATCCCCCGCCGCTTCAGGGCATGGATCAGGAATTCGATTGCCACGGTGGGATCGGTCCGGTGGTGACGGGGCTGGAAGTAGAGGATGTCACGGATCAGTCTCAAGACATGGTTCCTCCCCTTCCTGGGCGGAATGAACTTCTCGACCTGATCGGTGAAGAAGAGGAGCCCGACCTTGTCATTATTCTTGATTGCTGAGAATGCGATCGTGGCTGCGATCTCGGCAGCCAGTTCCGATTTGAGGAGCTCTTTCGATCCAAATCGGGTTGAGCCCGAGGCATCGACGACCAGGAAGACCAAAAGTTCCCTTTCCTGGGCGAAGATCTTGACATGGGGGGATCCCATCCTTGCGGTTACCTTCCAGTCGATGGTCCGGACATCATCACCGATCTCATACTCCCGGACATCGAGGAACTCCATCCCCTTACCCTTGAATATCGAACGATACTCGCCGGCAAAGAGGGTATCGACCAGACGGTTGGTCCTGATCTCGATCCTTCGGATCTTCTTAAAGAACTCCGCGGGTATCACGGAACCTCTACCGTCTCCAGGATCCTTCTGATCATCTCATCGGTCGAGATCTCCTCCGCCTCAGCCTCATAGCTGGGGATGATTCGATGTCTCAGGACATCGGGAGCGATCTCCTTGATATCCTCGGGGATGACAAAACCACGCCTTTTGGTAAAGGCGAGGGCCCGGGCCGTGGTCGCCAGATAGATCGAGGCCCGGGGTGAGGCGCCATAACGGATCATCCCGGCGAGATCCTCAACCCCAGATTCCTTGGGATCTCTGGTCGCGGTCACGATCGAGACGATGTAGTTCTTGAGCCGGTCGTCGATATAGATCTTCTTCACCAGTTCCCTCGCCTTCAGGATCTCCTTGGGGCTGACCACCGGTTTGATCTCTGGCTCGCTTCCCACCGAATACTGCTCCATGATCTTGAGCTCCTCCTGAACATCCGGATAGGTGATCACGACCTTGAGCAGGAAACGGTCGATCTGGGCCTCGGGCAGGGGATAGGTCCCCTCCTGCTCGATCGGGTTCTGGGTGGCAAGGACCATGAAGGGGTCATCGAGCCGATGGGTCTCATCACCGATCGTCACCTGCCGTTCCTGCATCGCCTCCAGCAATGCACTCTGGACCTTGGGCGGGGCCCGGTTGATCTCATCGGCCAAGATGAGGTTGGCAAAGATCGGCCCTCTGCTTACGGTGAACTCGCCACTTTTCTGATTGTAGACAAGGGTCCCGATGATATCGGCGGGAAGAAGATCCGGGGTGAACTGGATCCGCTGAAACTTCGTCTTTATCGCCCGGGCCAAGGTCCGGACCGCAAAGGTCTTGGCCAGACCCGGGACCCCTTCGATCAGCAGGTGGCCATCGGCGAGCAGTCCGACCAGCAGCCGATTGAGCAGATAGTCCTGACCGATGATCGCCTTCTTCACCTCGCTCAGGATCTTCTCGACGATGATGCTCTCTTTCTCGATCGTCGGCTGGATCTCCTGCGGGGCAGCCTCCATCACGCCTCCTTTTTTCCAATTTTGACAACCACCTGGATGGTCAGTTTAATATCTTGCCTTAAGGGTCCGACTGATTAGTATTGGATATGCTCCGGATTGGCCTTATCGGCTGCGGTCGGGTCGGACTCGGATTTATCCGATCCTTAAAAGGGGTGAGGGTCGTTGGTGTCGATGATCGGAATCCAGCCCGACTGAGGCGGGCGGAGAGGTTGTTCCAGTGTCGGGGTAAGGGGATTGAGGCGATGGTGAAGAAGGCGGATGTGATCCTGATCGCCACCAATGATGATCAGATCAGAAAAGTCGCTCGGGCGGTGAGAAGGCGTGGTTTTGATCGGACCCTGATCCACTTCAGCGGCCTTCTACCGAGCCGGATCCTCGGACCCAATCGGGCCTCGATCCACCCCTTGGGCAGTTTTGCCCGACCGGTCCGGATGAACCGGACCCCTTTTGTGATTGAGGGGGACAGGAAGGGGAAGGAGGTAGCCATCCGGCTGGTGAGTTCGATCACCGATCAGATCCTGACCATCCGGCCCGGGGATAAACCCTACTATCACCTCGCCTGTGTCTTCGTCTCCAATCTCCTGATCGGACTCTACGCCATGGCCCAGGATATTATCAAGACGAAGGGGATCGATCTCCTTCCACTTCTGGAATCGACCGTTGCCAATCTGAAACGGCTCGGCCCCAAGCGTGCCCTCACCGGACCTTTGATCCGGGGCGATATCAGAACCCTGCTTGAGCACCGGAGGCTCCTTAAGGGCCTGAACAGGGATTTTGAGGTGGTCTATTTGGCCCTAAGCCGTCAGTTGATCAGGGATCTGCTAATGGATGATGATAACCTTGCTCGAGCAGAATTGACCCGGTTTCTTGAGCCTTAGGAAGTAGATCCCGGCCGGAAGGGGGAGGTCGATGGTCCTGGGCGGATGATCCCGCTTGTAGATGAGCCTTCCGGTCGGATCATAGATCTCGATCCGCTCCCAGGAGCCGATCATCAGCTTCCCTCTGGTGATGGTGGCGATCCGGTCTGAGAGGACCTCATGCCTGTAAGCTTCACCCACCGAGACATGGTGGTAGTAGAAGTCGCGGGCAAGTTTGGCCTGCCAGGCTAAGGCAAGGGTATCATAGGCGAAGACGACACCGAAGGCGAACCGGGTTGTGGAACCGGGATCGAGCTGGAAAGGGCCGGAGCCGAGGAGGAGCCGGACATCGCCTGGTCCAACCGGTCCGGGCTTAAAGCCGATCGAATCGCCGGTTTTGGGATCGATCCCCTTGAGCAGGAGGAACTGTTCTCCATCCGAGTCGGGATCGGCCTCGGTAAGGAAGGCCATCACCGCTGTGGCACCGAGATTCTCCGGGGTCTCGATCGGGGTAATCCCGACCGCACCCGGATGATACCAGCCCGCTTCCCACCAGTCATGGTCATAGGCGAATGGGAGGATGTCGATATAGAAGGTGTCCGGTTTGATGGGGGAGGGGAGCCACCGGTTCCGATAGAGGGAGTAGCAGTCATCATCCGGATCACCGATGTCGGGATCGATCAGGATCCCGATATGGCCGATCAAAGGCCGGATGGTGGTATTCTTGATGGTGCTGGTGATGAAGATGGTGTTGGGACAGCCGGTGTCCGCATAACCGGATTGGTAGATCTCTATCCCCAAGGGGAAGGCACTATGCGCGGAGGAGTCGCCATCATTAAGGCAGCACCAGGAGTCCTCGTAGGTGAGGGTGGTATCCGGGGCCATCGGAAAGGTATCCTTAGGTGGGGGCCAGTCCTCGGGATAGATATAGATCCGGACATAGGGGTTCTGATAGGCGGTCGTCCCCTGACGGCAGAGACCGGGAACAAATTCACTCCCCCCGCTCATCGGGTCATAGCCGACCGTTACCGCGGTATCGGAGGGGATCGCACCAAACCAGATCCCACCGGCAAAGAGATGATACTGACCACTCCCTTTGGGCCATTCGAAATCGATCAGTATCGGACCATAGTTGCTGATCCCGCAGTGGATCGAATCGGCATCATGGTATTTGATGTCCCAGAGGAGGGGTAGAATAAGGATAATCGCCAATGAACACCTACCGGATGATCACCAGTTTCATTATATCGATCCGGTGGTGGCGATCAACCATGATGAAGTAGATCCCTGGGGAGAAACCGCTCAGATCCAATTTTGGCTCAGATCCATAGCCGATCTCCCTCCCGCACCGGTCGAAGATCCGGTAATATGAGGCCGGACCGATCTCAAGACTGGTAGAGGCGATCGTTGCGATCACCGGTCGATTCATCCCCCCTGATTCTCTCTCTGAGACTGAGAGGTTCTGTTCATAGAAGAGCCGGGCCTTGTGGACATTGTGGAAGAGTTCCAAGGTATCTTCTCCAAAGACAAGGGTGAAGACAAAATCCTCCTCCTCACCCGGCTCAAGGGCAAAGGTCCCGGTGGTGAGGAGAAACCGTTCGACAGACTCAGCCGGTGGCATAAATCCGATCGAATCACCGGTCCTGAAGTTGATCCCCTTCATCAGAAGATAGCGCTCCCGGTCACAGGTGGGATCGAGCGTGTCGATAAACATGCATCCCAGTGGGCCCTTCTGCTCCGGGGTGGAGAGGAGGTAGATCCCCAACATCCCGGGATGATCACCATAGAGGTAGAGGAGGGTGTCGATATAGAAGGAGTCACCACCGACCCAGAACCAGCGGTTGAAGACATATCCGGCCCGGCAGTTCGGAATTATGGGATCAGCAACGATCCCGATAACCCCTTCTGGGATGAGATTGGTGGTGCAGTTTTTCACCCGATAACGGAAGAAGATCGCATCCGAACAGCCAGGATCAGCATATACCGACTGGTAGAATTCAACCCCGATCGGATGGGTATCCTCCGGGTCATGAAACTTGGGGTCATTCTCATTAAAGCAGCACCAGGAGTCCTCAAAGGTGAGGGTGGTATCCGGGGCCATCGGAAAGGTATCCTTGGGTGGAGGCCAGATTTCTGGATAGATGTAGATCTTCACATAGGGGTTCTGATAGGCGGTCGTCCCCTGACGGCAGAGACCAGGGACACACTCACCAGAACCGGTGTTCGGATTGTATCCCATTGAGACACAGGTGTCAGGAAGGATGGCCCCAAACCAGATCCCGGCACCGAAGAGGTAGTAATAACCGCTCCCTTTAGGCCATTCCAGACCGGGACGATCACCCGCCTTCTGACCGAACTCACCGAAGTTGCTGACCCAGCACCGGATGTTGTTACCATCATGGAATTTGATATCCCATACCCCGAAGAGGATGAAAGGGATGAGAAAGCTCATAGAACACCTCCACCCTTATTCTATTCGATCATCTTAGATCGATCTTAGAATCGCCTCGATCTCTCTCCGGTAGTCATCGAAGATTGGATCGGTGAACTCGGGTAGAAGCTCCCCTTCTCCAATCCTCCTTGCCTCCTCAAGATATCTTTTGGCCTCCTCCCGATTATGATAGTATCTCGCCTTACCCAGGTTGACCAGCTCATGGAACCTGAGGATGTCGGATTCGATCAGCTCGGTATTGAGACGGTAGCCACCGGAAGATCTGAGGATGAGTCTGGGATGGAGCCTCCGGATCAGATTGATCGTGAAGTAGAGCCTGCCCCGGACCTTGTAGTAGGGCTGATGCCAGAAGAGCTGAGTCAGCTCCTGGGCCGAGGCGGTATGGTTCTTCTTAAGCAGGAGATAGGCGAGGATCTTCCGGGCCAGGCTGGATCGGAGCTCAACCCCATGGAAGCCACCAAAGAGGTTGGCGGTCACCAGCCGCCTCTTGCGGAGCTGGTCGATCAATCGGGTGAGCGGTTCTCTCACCCTCGCCTTTACTAAGGGTCTGATCCGTTTCAGCTCCGAGATGTCCACATCCTCCATCGCTTCGAGCCTCTGGAGGGCGGTAAGGGCCATCCTGGGAGGGCCGAATTCGATAAGCCGGTAGAGGAGCTCGGTCCTGGTGGTGGCGAGTTCAAATAGATCAGAAGGGTCGAGCCGGATCAGTTGGGGAAGGAGGTGAGGAGCCTGATCGATGAAGTCTAAAAGGAGTGATCGGTATCCCCTTCTTCTGATGATCCGGCAGGCATCAGCCAGACGGTTCGGCCTGAGACGGGCAAGGAGGAGGAGACCACAAGCGGTGAGATATTCACAACCCTCCCTCCGGAAGACCTTCAATCCCGCCTCGATCTCGGACCGGGCCTGATGGGGGAGGCCGGATTCGATCAGGATTTCCGCCTTCAATAGCTTCAACTCCCCGCGCAGGACACGGCCGATCCTCCGGCTGAGGGCGGCCTCAATTCGGGAGCGGGCAAGGAGATGTTTCTTCTGATGATAGAAGAATTTTGCCCAGTAATAGTCGAGAAGTGCAGGGATATGGCCCTCACTCACCACCCTCGACTTCCGATCCAGCTCCTTGAGATACTGATGGGCCTGGTTGAGGTTGCCCCGCTTCAGTTCCAGATCGGTGAGGTGATGGAGGAGATAAATCTGATCGTATCTTCTTCCGAACCTTCGGGCCAAACTTAGCCCCCGCTTGAGTGTTACTTCAGCATTGGCAAGATCACCCCTACGGAGATGGGTGGAACCGAGGTTGGTATAGATGAGGGCGGAATAGGGTGAGTTTGATCCCAGGATATTGAGGGCGAGACGGTAGATCTTGAGGGCCTGATCGAACCGGCCGAGATCGGCATAGGCGGCTCCGAGGTTGATATAGAGAACACCGCGGGAACCTTCATCACCAAGACGATCTGCGAGCCGGATCGCTTTCCGATAACTGAGGATGGCGGACCTGATCCTCCCCTCCTCATACAGGCTGGTGGAGAGGAGATTATAAAACATCATCCTGAGTCTGCCGGTCCGTGCCTTCTTCAGACCGAGCCGGGCGAGCCGCTGGGTCTTGAGCGGTTCACCAAGGACAAGATAGGTTGCACCAAGACCATAGAGGCAGCGGAGATAGTTTCCTCCTTTAAGCCCTTTACGGCAGCGGAGATAGTATTCCTTAGCCTTGCTCCAGTTGCCATAAAACCGCTCGATTGTGGCATAATAGAGCTGGAAGAGGGGGCTCGACTGGTAGGAAGGTGGGAAGCGGTTGAGGTAATTGAGCAGGGTCTGACACCGGCCCGAATTCAGGAGCTGAGGGGCGCAGGTCTCGATCAGGGCAAGGGCCTGATTAAGAGATTCCCCCTCGATATAATATTTGAGAGCGGTCTCAAGATCCCCTTCCTCCTTGAGATATTCGGCAATCCGATAATAGATCGAATTGATGCGATCGAGGGAAAACCTCCTCCTGGCTGTCTCCTGGAGAGACTCCTGGAAGACCTGATGAAAGATAAACCTTTCCCCTTCTAATGGATGGATGAGCTGGAAGGACCCGAGCCTCTGGATCAACCGATAGGGCTGATCTGATCCGGTTATGGCCCTGATGATCCTCTGATCGAGATAGGGGAGGAGGGATGAGATGAGGACCTCTTCCTGGAGGGTGGGGAAGAGGGAGAGGAGTCTGGTTGAGAGGAGATCAGCGGTCTCGGTCCGAATCCGATCCGGGAGATCACCCGTCTGCCTGCTTATTATGAGGTTGCGGATGAGGACCAGGGCGGCCGGATAACCTCCGGTGAGTCCGATAATCCGGATGAGGAGATCACGGGAAACCCCGGGCAGGAACTGCCGCACCTCCTCGGATGAGAAACAGAGGTCGCTCAAGCCGATCCGATAGATAGATCTCTCCCAGGCGAAGGTGGGAATTGGCAGGGAGGGATGGCGTTCCGATGAGATGATCAGATGGAGCTTATCGGGAAGTCTCAGGATAAGATGGTTGAGGAACTCATTGACGGTCTGATTCTCCTCTCCGATATTCTGGAGGTCATCGAGAATGAGATGGAGTCTCCTTTTTACCCTCTTGTCGATCGCCTGGATCAGAAGCTGAGCCAGCTCCTCCGGTCCTGGTAGCTGGGAGGGTGAGATGGAAGATTCCAGCTCCTTTTGCACCGAAGGTGACCTTTTTCCGATCGCGCGGATAAGGCCGGTGAAGAAGATGGTGAGGTCGTTGTCTTCCGATCGGATTGATAGCCAGGTGAATCTTGCTTTCCCGGTCTGGTAGAGCTGGGTAAGGAGGGTTGTTTTGCCGGAGCCAACCGGTCCGGTGATGAGAATGAGAGGGTAATCAAGGCTGTTGATGATTCCCCGGATCAGTTTTTTCCGCCGCAGAGTCCGCTTTGGTAGTGGTGGGGGGAAGAGAAACCTCATTAAAATAGTTTAATTCAATTACTCCCAACTGCAATAACTTCGTTTCAATCGGCTTCGTCTGTCGGTCCCGGCTTGTAATGTTTACACACATCGTTACCGCCTTTCCATCTGGGATGGCAGCTGAGTGAAGAGCACCATAGGGGATATACATCTCCTCATCGTCCGTCCGATGCTTCCGCTCCTTCTTCCCCATGTCGATCCTCGTCACCTCCGCCCCGACCATAAGAGGCCTGATAGTCTAAGGGATTGTAGTATCATGTCTGTCAATGTGCAAAACCGAAGATTGACAGGGTGGTATCAATGCAATATATTTTAAATTGTGATTCGAGGTGGTTGGAGGATCTTCCGAAGAACAGCGACTGGAAGGTTCGGATCAGCAGGGGCTAACCTTCTTTTATCCCTTTCCAACTTAGTCGATCCCCTTGATTTGGGGGAAGGTTTTTGCTTTTGAAGTAGAAAGGAGGTAAGGATGATGGCGAAGGAAAAATCTTTGGGAGGGATGAGCGTGAAGGTGCTGACAAGTCTTTTAGTGTTATCGGCCTTTTTATGGTCTGATAATTGGGATGCGACAAACTTACCAGGTGAAGATGTTGTGGTGGTGAGGAAGATGGGCTCGTCTGTGGGATCAGAGAAAGTTACCTCATCTAATTTTGGTGGCGAATTTGAACTTGCGTGGGATGATGGCGTGGCTGAGGGTCACTATGTCAAATACTCCACCAGCAATGGAGAATGTATCGGTGTAAAATTCATCTCGCCTCTTCCCGCCTTTAGACTCAAGAAGGTGAGATGGTATATTTATCCAATTTCTTCAGCTTCACCGTGGGCAAGGTTGATGATATTCCCGGATAACAATGGAGAGCCCGATACGACAAAACCATACAAGATGTTATGGTGGGTTCCACAGTCTGGCACCGGCTGGAAAGAATATGGTGTTAACACGACCGTGTTTGCCGATACATTCTGGGTTGTGTTCCGATGGCCATCCGGTTATGTCTATACCTTGGGTGTTGACTCAACCGCTCCCGATAGTATGAGCTATTCTTCCGATGTTTGGGCGAGACGACCCGTCCCGATGTCAGAGCATTTCACCGATTTCGATCTCATGGTAAGGGTCGTTGGTGAGAGTATCGATGCTCAGCATGATGTGACCGCGATTTCGATAATTGAACCCTTCTTTAAATGGATCTATCCCTATGGGACGCGAGTCCTTGTTGGTGATACCATAGTTCCCAGAGCCCAGGTTGGTAACTGCGGTGCAGGTTCTGAAAGCTTCGATGTGACATTTTTGATAACCGATTCTCTTGGCGGAGAGATATATAAGGATACAAAGTCGGTGACACTCGCCGCAGGTAACACCAGGGTAGTAGAATTTGACCCATGGGCGGTCTCATCCGATATGGTCGGTGCTCTCAGGGTTGTGGTATATACGAATCTGCCCGGCGATGAATATCCGCTAAATGATACCGTTAGGCTGGAAATCATATCGGGAGAGAAGATGCTCGTCCACGACTTCGGGATGACAAATATCTTTGTATGTATCATTGCAGGTTGGGCGACAAACAGGAAGCACCTGGTTAAGTTTCCCGTTCCAAAGCCACCGTTTATAGTAAAGGGAGCAAGGATCGACATAGAGGCAGGTGAGGCGGGGATTCCATTGGAATACGTCTCGCTTTGTGTTGACAAGAATGGTTTACCGGATACCGTCAAACCACTTGCTACAGTCTACGATGTAACAGCAACTGCATCCTCACCAAATAGCCTTGAGAAATGGGCGGAAGTCGATTTTGGAGAAATAGAACGGAAGGATACTACACCACTCTGGATAGTAGCCAAGTATCAGGAAGGGGTAACCGCTCCCCATATGGGAAGGGATTGTAGTAAGCCCAGGGGTGGGTATTCCTGGCGGTATTATTTCAAGAATGGGGCCGGACACTGGGAAAATCTGGCTGCCTATGGTGATTGGATAATTCATCTGGTAGTAAAAAAGACATCTCTGCCGGGGGTGGAGGAGGAGATAATCACCACCGGTGGTCATAAATCTCCCTTCCTTTCGTTAAACCCAAATCCCGCGAGTAGAGGAGTTACAATATTCTACTATCTGCCGAGAAAGAGCAAGGTTACACTCTGTATTTATGATGTTTCCGGGCGAGAGGTGAAGAGACTGATAAGTGGGGAACGATCATCCGGATTACATACACTGAAATGGAATGGTAAAAACGACGCCAACCAGAGCTCACCACCCGGGATATACTTTTGCCATTTGACCGCCGATGACTTTGGCATTACGGAGAAGCTCGTGTTACTCCGAAATAAGTGAATGGGGGTGTTATGAAGAGATTTATCCTCTTTCCGATCCTCTCTGTCTGCGCATGGGGTCAGAGCTTCTGGACTCCACGCAAGCTCATCGCCACTTACGAAAACTGGAACTACTGGTGGCTGAATGTTCGGATCGGCGTTGACAGGCTTGACACCGTCTACTGTGCGGTCGCCCGATATAACTACTCCCAAAACGATCCTACTCACGACCTCTATATACTGAATACCGATGGTGATACCATAAGGGTGATAAGAGAGTGGTCAGGATATGACTACCAGCCGATCGTTCAGGATGCTCAAGGTAATAATATTTACCTGGGACAGCCCTTACTGGGTCAAGGGCCAGACAGTTTCCCCCATATGGATGCCGGTGTCACCGATGATTCCAATTGTGTGAGCACCTCTCATGCTCGCGGTGGTAAGATTCTCTTTACCAGATTAGGCCCTCAAGGACAACACCTCACCTGGCTGGATACGATCTATACCGGTGATCCCTGGTCAGGTCGAACTTCACTTGCCCGTGATCCACGAGGCTGGCTCCATCTTACCTTTGCCGACGGTACTAAGTACTTAGTCTACGGCGTCTCGACCGACAAGGGAGCGAGTTGGACCTGGGATACCTTACAGACGATATCGGTCATGTCCCATGTTCGGGTGGTGACCACACCCGACACCTGTGTCCATATCGTCTTTCGAACCTGGACTTCCGGTGTCCAGCTCTACTATATGAAGCTCAGGCCCGATGGCTCTGTTGCGGTCGCCCCTTCGGTCTTTACCCAAGGTCCTGAGCGGTGGTGTCCCAATGTTGCCGTCGATACCTCGGGTAATCTGAGGGTGGTTTATGTTGATGGTGCAACCCAGGCCCATAACCTCTGGTACACGGTCCTTAGGGGGGATCTCGATATGAATGGTCAGCCCGCACCCGATTCCCTCTTGACCATTGTCCCCGATACGATAATTCAGAACGATCCAGTCCGTCTCGCCGGACCCAAGATCGGCGTCGATTCTAAGAATCGAGCCCATGTCCTCTTCGAACAAGGGCCCTACGGCACTGGAAAGACCAAGCATGTCTACCATACCCGGGAGGAGATCGGACCGGCGGTCGGTGGAGAGATTGCCCAATCCAAACCGATCCTATCGGTTTTCCCGAATCCGGTCCTCACCTCGGCGAAGATCCATTTCGGGATGAAGTCTCCCGGTCGGGTTCGGATACTCCTTTTCGATACGATGGGTAGGGAGGTCGAGAAGATCCTGGACCGGAATGTCCCAGCCGGACTCCATGAGATCATCTGGAATGGAGAGATGGTTCCAGCCGGAGTCTATTTCCTAAGGCTCGAGGTCGGTGAGTATACCGTGACCAGAAAGATTATTAGGCTCCTGTGAACCGGGGGATTCTACCGCTCTGGATGTCCCTCTGATTGAATCGGAGCACGGGTCTTTTGTCGACTTCAGATCGGGATCGATTTAAAAGCTCCAGGCCTTTCTGCAGTCGGGGTCTGTCCGGACGGATTCTGAAATACCTCTAAGAAATTATTACCTAAATTGAGCGATTTTAAGATTTATTCCAGGAGCGGCTTCCCGGTCGAGATTTTTCACTTTACATACTAAAGTCCTCGGTTAGGCTTTAGTATAAAATTGGAGGTGGTGTGAGTTTGATTCTGGTGATCATTCTGACCGGTAATTGGGACCAGGGAGTGCCGTTTAAGCCGAGGATCTGGTCGAGACCAGTACAGCACGAAAACAATGTGGAATCTTATTATATAGATTATATAGCTGCAGAAGATAACCTGGTTAGATTCGGATGTTGCATGATGTCAATGGGGAGTTGTATTTTGGGTTTGGCCATTAGGGGAGATACCTCTCTTGGTAAACTCGAGAAAGGTTTAGAGAAATGGAGTGTAACGGTCAGTTATAATCCTGGAATATGCTTGTCAGGGAGTTACTTTCACAGATTGTATCCGGGAGAAGGTGTTTCTATGGATCCAGTGAGAGCTTTATATTGGTTGAATTCAGTTGAGATTAGCATAGGATATAAAATTGGCCAGCGGTTTAAATTGGTGATGGGCAGTGGGTATCTATGGCCATGGAAATATCGTGCCTGGGATGATGCAAGTAAGTCTTATTTCTGGAAGGGGGCCTGGTGTATCCCGGTCTGTTTAGGTGTAGAGAAGAGTTTTGAGAGGAAAGCAGTTCATTTTTATAGATTCCAGATTGAATATTATTTGTGGAGATACTTACATAAGGAAGCGGAATTGGTTCAAGGAGGTGGTGTCTCTTATGCATTTGGTGTCCGGTTGAGGATCAGGAATACCTTGATGCTTGAGTTATCACCCTCGTTTAGGCTGGGGTTTGTGAAGGAATACAAGGGATATCGATGGGGGCCGCCATTAGAATGGTATCCTTCGGGTATTTATTTCAAAGTTGGATTATTCTCTCCTTTAAGGAGGTAAACGGGTGACTGGTGATAATCCGAGGTTAAATATTGTCTGGATAGCGGCAGTGATTGAGACGGTTTTGAAGACAGAGGGAATAACTCCTCAAGTAATTGTCGATGACAGGATTGTATACTACTCCCCTCAGGAGCGGATGGCGTTGCTTTATTCCTATCGGGATCCTATGACTGACAATGAACGGATCTTGCCGAGTAAGATCCATGTGATCATTGGGAGGGATGCCAGTGATTTTGAACCTGTCATGGTAAAAAAATTGGGGCCAGCATTTGAGGATGAAAAAGGCTTCAGCGAATACGGAAAGTTTGAAAAAAGAACCTTGTGCGGTGATTACGATACTCATGATTCAATCCTTACTACTGATGGCATGAAAACAAGGCAAATCTTAGGGGTTAACTGTGTTAACCCGATATATGAGGAATGAAGGAGGAGAAATGAGTAGGATGATTCTTGGGGTTTTGGTTTTCTCCCTGGTTGTGAGTCTGGTTTATGGGGGAGGGGAGGAGGGTAACTCCACTCTGTTGGATTTTTTTGAGAAGAAAGTATATGAGGGAGATAAAAGGGTTTATAGTAAGGGTTATGTTCATAGGCCATGTTATGATCTTGGGATAGTAGGTGATGATGAGGCAATTTTGTGGTATTTAAGGCTCTTGAGGAATGAGATCTATGCCCGGCATGGACGAATATTTTCCAGTCCTGAGCTGAGGGCATTTTTCAGTCAATTGAGCTGGTATAAACCTCTTTCGGTTGAGGTTCAACTGAGTGAGCTGGAACAGCGAAATGTGAGTTTTATCCAGACTGAGGAGAAATGGTATCGAGAGATGATTAGGAGTCGATATGCCGAACCAACTTCAATGGTGAATATTGAGGAATTAGGAACTTATCCTGAGACTTATGTAAAAGAAGTTCTGCTGAGAGGGACTTTCTTTCTTGAAGGTGGTAAAACGAATCCCGGACCGACCGAGTTTGCTTTTACGATGTGGGAAGGTGATCCTGACTATCCTTCCGGATTTGCGGTGAGCAGAGATGGTAAAGTTGCATATCTATTAGACACTTTCAACAATCGTCTTCAGATATTTGATTTAGAAACTGGTAGATTGATCTCGAGTTTAAAGGTTGAGACGTTTCGGCGGGCAACTAAAGAAGAGGTTGAAGAATCGAAAAAACATGGAACAAAGACGGCTTCAGTTTTGCTACAGTAAGAGTGGATAAGATATATTTTGATTCACTGGGGACCCTTTATCTGGCTGGTATGTCATTTACGACTTCCAAGGGTCGTCTTCTTCGGAAGCCCGTATTATTAAGGTACGATCAGAAAAATAATTCGGTAATAGATGAAAGTTACCTTTTTGCTAATAGTGAGGAGTTTGAGCGGGAGCTTCAATTATTGCATTTAAAGATGTTCCCACAGACGATTGTGGCTAACCGAGGTGCTAAGCGATTTACAATTAAAATAACTGATGCTCAAAGCCAAAACATACAATTTAAAAATATAAGCGATACGATCATTGTCTGCGTTCCTAAACCGATTCCACATCTATACCTCCCTTCGGGACTGTATTACGACGGCAAGGGTGCTGTTACCGTTTTGTCACCAATTTTAAACCCGGGATATAACCCAGGGTACAATGGAGAGATATGCCGACTTGATCCTTTCACACACTCAGCATTGTGTAGAGTCAGAATTGAAGGTTTATCCTATCTTCTAAGCTACTGGCAGATCGACAAGTTCGGCAATATTTACTATTGGGAGAGGATTCCAAAGCCTGGGAGTCCATATTTATATGAATCAGCAGGTTGGCAAGTAGTCTGCCTTAAGGTTAAAGAAAGGGGGGCGAAATGAGAACGAAGTTAATTCCATTAGTAGGTATCGCTCTCTTGCCATCCTTGGTTTTTACGATAACTCGAGATGAAATTTACTCAAATGGAGTAATCTGGGAGATTATTGACGAATGGAGTCCACAGAAGGACACCGCACATTTCCCATATTACGGAATATATTATAGTGATTGGACTGTTCCTGGTTCTTACTATGTTGAAGCTTATGTTTATGGTGGAGTGGATAGTAAAGGGCAATTTTTGGCTCGAATCAGATCAGGCGATTGTGCGGGTGGAAAGAATACTAAGTCAGTTTGGCTAAAAGAGTATGGCAAACCCGATGGCATTTTACCTGCCGAAAAGCTTGCTGGTATTGACTGTTCGGCATTTGTTTCCGCCTGCTGGGAAATTTCCCGGTATAATACTGTAGGGCTTGCCAATATATCCTTAAAACTTGATGATAAAAATAAATTAAAGCCCGGGGACATTCTCAATAAACCGAATGTTCATGTTGTATTGGTATTAAGCGTTCCTCAGAATGGTAGAGTAACTACGATTGAAGCTACTCCACCAGGTATAATTCTAAATCCATATAGACCATTTAGTGAACTTCCTGGTTATGAGCCATATTCTATCTTTCCGCAATTTGCAAAGGAAACTCCTTCTGATGGTGAAGAAATAACCGATCCAAAGCCTACGATTTCCGTCGAGGTGACTGGATCAGGCGACATTATTCCAGATTTAATGCTTCTGGATGGGAAAGCAGTAAATTTTGTCACTGAGCAGATACAAGATGGCAAACGTCTTAAATTTACTCCTGGAGAAAATCTTAAAGATGGTGAGCATACAGTTGAAGTGCATGCGGTAAATAAAAAGGTAAATAAAAATTTTGAGGATCTGTATTTCTGGTCGTTTGAGATTCGGGCCTCCTATCCGGTCGTTGTCTCCACCACCCCATCGGACAAGGAGCAGGGGGTTGACATCAGCACTGACATCGTGATCACCTTCAGCAAGGAGATGGACAGGGGCAGTATCAATGAGGGGACGGTCCTCTTTGATCCCCCGCTTCAGGGTGGGTTCACCACAAGCTGGGACGCCAGCGGGAAGACAGTTACCTTAACTTTGACTGATCCGGAGCATGACTTAGAGTTTCTGGAGGATTATGAGGTGACGGTTACTGAGGGGGTGATGGACATTAATGGCGTAAAATTGGATGGTGATCGGGATGGAAAGCCGGAGGACGTATGAACAAGTAGGCAGTAGGCAGTATGGAGTAGGCAGTATGGAGTTGAGAAGAGCTATAACCTCCCGCCAGAGGCGGGGAAGGCCCCAGTGGAATAGTAAACATTCCACAGGACAAGGAGGAGAGATGAGAAGTAGGGTTATTTTTGCTGTTCTGGTGGTCTTAATGACTCTCCTGGCGGGCACGATCTACGCTGGGGGAGGGGACACTCTTGAAGTAACACAGGAGAGGGGTTATCGGATTGAGGTGGTGACTGAGAAGGATGAGCAACAGGTAGAGCGACCCAAGGAAGTTCATTTTGTCTCACCTGCAGGGAAAATCGTAGCGAAAATTAAGTATTCTCA
>Ga0180300_10000391_pt1 | contig 19025 bp, 21 predicted proteins | sample GuaBasSediGuay15_FD_121798 | JGI IMG/M metagenome (GOLD analysis project Ga0180300, IMG submission 121798) | Subseafloor sediment microbial communities from Guaymas Basin, Gulf of California, Mexico - Guay15, Core 4569-2, 21-24 cm | ecosystem: Environmental > Aquatic > Marine > Hydrothermal...
AAATGTATCAGCAAAATAATTCTTCATTCTATCTATCATATTGACAAATGCATTATGCATTACTTCAAGATGAGAAACTGTATCTCCAATTGCTTCATCAAAAGCATCTCTTAATACCATTGCTAACATTTGGATTTTAGGAGTTTGCTGAGTAATTTGCTCAATTATTCTATTTCCTTCAGGACCTAATCTTCTTAATACTTCAAATAAATCTCTCCAATAAATCTTTCCTTCTTCTGCTGCTCTAACAAGAGACTGTATCATTTCATCTGAAGTTCTCTTTATTTCTTCAAAATCTCTTGCAGCTTGTTCTCTATCTTCTTTCTTTACTCCAAAAACAGCCTGTCTTAAAAGATATTGCCTTGCTTGAATTAATGCTCTTCCTCTTTCTTGCAAGAATCTTAAGTAATATTCATAACTTTCTTCAGTTGGCAACATTAATAAAGCTTGTTCTAACAATCTTACATGTTCTCTTGCAGTAATTCTGCCTTCTTCTCTTAACTCTCTTATTCTTTCAAGTAATCTTGTGAATATATCAATAGTAGAAAGACCTCTTTCATTTAGTTCTGTAAGATTTTCATTAACAAGTCTTATCAAATTACTCATATCTCTGAAGCCTTTAGAGGTTTCTATTGCTTTTTCAAAACTATTAGCAAGATATTCTCCAGAAATAGAAGTATCTTTTAATACTCTTTCTAATATTTGAGTATTTCTTATAGCCACATCAAAATTAATTGCAGAAGTCTCTTTCAATATATTTATGAATTTTTCACTTTCTTCAGTTGGAAAAGCTCTTTTCAATCTTTCCATTAAGTCTTGCAATTGCCTTGTTCCAACTCTACCTTCAACCCAAAATTCTCTAAATCTTGTTACGATAAAATCAAATAATCTCCCTCTATCTGGAAATAGAATATCTATCAATGGTTTATACCTTTGCATATCTTCCAATAGAAGCAAAATATCTCCAATAGTTGTAATTCCTTCTCTTATATATCTGACAAAGCTTTCTCTTATCATATCATAGTATCTGGAAGTATCCATTCCAATTCTTGCTAAGAATATAATCAGTCTTTGAATTTGGCTTAGAGTAAGATTATTGTCTTGGATAAATTCTCTTACTAATTGTTGAAATTTAACTCTATTTTCTATCAAAATTTCTCCAGAAATTTCTTCCATTTGAACAATTGTTTGCCAAATTCTTCTTAATTGTTCAACATTAGTAATAGGAACTCTTACCATCTCTTGATAACTCAGCCTTAATTCATCTAACCTTTTCTTAGTTTCTTCATATAGTCTTAATAGTCTCAATCTTTGTTCAATTAATGGTTCTAAAAGTTCAATTAATTCTACTTTCTTAGTTTCTGGTATAGGTAAAATAGTAATTTCTGATAAATCCTTCAAAGTTTTAACTTTTTCCAAAATCTTATCAATATCTTCACCAACTTTTTCATAAAGTGTAGAGTGAGATCTTAGAAAAGAAACTATAGTAGCAAATATATCTTCTTCTGTTCTTTTAATATTTTGAGAAATAGTTGGCAAGGTTCTCTCACTTAGAGCTAAACTTTCTTCGGCACTCTCTCTTAATAATCTTAAAAGTTCTCCAATAGTTCTAATTCTTTCTTTCTCATGACCAATAGACTCTTCTGAAACTTCTCCAAGTCTTTTCTCGCTTTCTATTACTTCTTTAATAGCTTTAATAACAGAATCTAAAACTTGAAGTTCAGTTTTCCACTTTGAAATACGGGCTTCCATTTCTCTTCTCCTTGTAAAGAACTCCCATAAGCCACCTCTAACTTCTGGAAGCATTCTTTCAGCTCTTTCAATTCTTCTTATTCTTTCTCTTCTCATATCTTCAAGAATCTTTATATATTCTCTTAAAATATTTTCACGATTTGATTTAATAAAATTCAATAAATCTTGAGCAGCTTCTTCTGTTTGTGCTTTCAAATAAACTGTCAATAATCTATAAAATTCTCTTAAATTGCCATATTGTCTTAAATCAAAAGCATCCTTCAAAGCTAACCTTAAACTCATAAGAGAACCAATAGCATTTGATATATCTTTGGTAGTTTTGACAGACAAAACTGTAGTTAAGTTTCTGCCAAATTCCATAATTCTTCTTTCATTTTCTCCAGAGAAAGGTTCTGTTATTTCACTTGCAAATTCTTTTGTTTTGGTTAATAAATAAGTTATTGCAAGACCTATTAAAGAAATAGTTCTTAAGAAGAAACTTCCTCTTGTCATAAAAGCAGTTATAGCTCCAATTAGAGCATACATAGCATCAGTAGTAGATATAATGTTTGAATGTAAAATTCCAAAATGTCTTCCTAATCCCTGTAAAGCTGAAACCAATAATCCGATACTTCCAATAATTGCTAACAATCTGGCATTAAATCCTCCTAAAGCTGTAACTATTCCTGCTATTCCTGCTGTAGTAAAAAGAGGAGCTCCAAAAGCACTTTGAATAGTTTCTACTAATAATCTAAAGCTTTCACTTATACTTCTTGCAGTAGTTATCAATGCTGGAGCAAAAACTTCTCTTGCTTCAGCTACTGTTGCTTTAATTTCATTTCTTAATATTGCAAACTGATTAATTACAGACTCTTTGATTGCTCTTGACATCTTTTGCAAAGCACCAACATCCATTAATTCTTCTTGAGCTCTTCTTACATCTTCTATACTTTGTAATAGATAAGCAAATGCAGTTGCTCCACGAATTCCTAATGCTTGATAAGCTTCAATTGCTCCAAATCCTTTCTTTCTTAAATCTTCTAAAACATCCACTAAAGCTTTCTGTTTTAAATTCAAATCATCAAAAGTAATTCCCAATACTTCAAACATTCTTCTCATTTTACCAGTTGGAGCAAGTAAGTAAGTATAAACTTGTCTCAAAGAAGTTCCAATTTTGCTTGCTTCTAATCCTTTATCAGATAAAACCATCATATAAGCAATTAAATCTTTTATACTTTCTCCAGTTTGCCTTGCAACTGGAGCTACATATTGCCAAGCAATAATCATATCTTTCAAAGCTAATTTAGATTTGTTTAACCCTACTGCCATTAAGTCAGCAACTTCATACATCTTTTTTGCTTCTATTCCATATCCTTTCATTACAGAAACTAAGAAAGAAGCAGTTTTAGCTAAATCTTCTCCTCTTGCCATTGCTAAATCACTCGCAGCTTTCAATAGATAAGCAGTTTCTCTTGCAGTTAACCCTGCTCTTGCAATAACTGCTGCTGCTTCTCCAATACTATAGAAAGAAAAAACACTTGACTTAGCAACATCTAATATTGCTTCACCAAGAACTTTCATTTCTTCTTCTGAAGCTAAAGTTGCAGCTCTTACTTTAGCTAATGCTTGATCATAATCAAGTAATGCTCCTATACTTGTTCTGACTATATTTTCAAGACCTCTAATGATTTCAAATCCTAAAATCCATCTGAATTCTGCTCTTAACAGTTTTGCAAAGTTTTCAGCTTCAACTCTAAATCTTTTAAACCCTTTTTCCAATCCAAGAAAGCCTTCTCCAGTAAGACCAGTAACTCTGCCTAATTCTCTTAATTCTCTTTCTACTGATTGAAGTGAACGGACTGCTTCCTGAACATTTCTGACAACAAATTGAATATCTATTTGTCCAGCACCACTACCTAATCCAAAAACTCCATTAGGCATTTTTTACCTTCCTTTCTTTACTTTCTTTTTAGGTTTTAGAATCTTCATTCCTAATAACATAAATTCAGCAGTTGGATCTTTTCCAACTTCATAAACTTTTTCTTTTTTCTTAAATTCTTTTCCACTTATTGCTTCTGCTTCTCTTTTCCTTCTTATAAGTATTGCTTCTAACAAATAGTTTATTACTTCTGAAGGAAGTTCTAAAATGTAATCTACTGTCCAACCATACTCCATTGCCAAAATATCAACTACTTCAGCAATAGGTCTCTTTACTTCTGTTTCATATCTTTCTTTACTTGTTGAATGACTGGCATTATCTTCTCTGAAACTACTTTCTTTAATCTTATCAACATACTTTCTAAAAAAGGGCTAACTATCTCCACTATATCTTCAAGAACTAATTCATTTTCTACAAAGTTTCTATCCTTATCAGTAATTATCATTACCATTTCAGTAATAACATCTGGACTTTTCTGCAAAATATTTCCAATTAGTTTTCCTGTATCAAGAAAAGACATACTTTCAGTAGGAATCAATCCAGTTCCAATTCCTTCTTCAACAAATTTACCAAGAAGTTTGATAAGCTGTAATTCTTTTTTCCAAGATAAAGGCTTGATTTCTAAAATTTTACCATTAGAAAGATTAATCTTGATTGGTTCTCTAATAAAAGCAGAAATTTCTTTTTGAATTTCTTTAGTTTTACCCTGTTCTTGCATTAAAGTTTACCTCCTCTATAGGAGTTTACTTCTTATCTATTTATATATTTAACTATTTATTATTAAGAAGCAGGTATCTTTTCAATCTCAACTATAGAAGCAGTTTGAGATAATTGCACATAGTAATCATAATCTACATCAACAGAAACTCCACTTGCAGGTGCAGAATCAAAGCTTACTGAGATTTCTCCTGTATCATAATTAATTGTTCCAGAACTAATTCCAGTTCCAGTTATATTTCCATTTCCATCATCTGTTCCTGTTACATCTCCAGCAGTAACAGTTACTGTTTTTGGAACAATTGGAGTGTTACTTAATGTTCCACTAAAGCTTGTAGTTGTTCCATCTCCAGTTCCAATACTTTCAGGAGCATCTACATCAGTAAATCCATAGAAAGATTTTAATCCTCTAAAGTTCAATGCAAATTGATGGACATCATCATTTGCAAAATTGATCTCTAATTCTCCAGTTGGATTAGCTTTCCAGATTTTAATTACCCATTTATCTCCAGTTGGAGTAGTATGTTCAAATCTTAAAGTATATAAATCTAAATCCATATCTCCACCAAATCTTAACTTATTTTGAGCAGTTAATAATTCTCCTCCACCTAATGCTTTATAAAGATTATCTAATTTCCATTCAATAGAAGTAACAGTAAATTCTACTGTTTCACTTCTTACAAATGATTTAACAATTAAATCTGGAGAGCCTTGAACAACATCCAGAATTTCTCTTGCAATTCTTAAAGTTGCTCCTGCTCTTACTGCTCCTATGTCAGTATCAGGATAAGTAGGTTTATCGTTTGTAGTATCATAAGCAGACATATAAAGAATTCCAGGTCCAAAACTAAAGTTTTTGGTATCATATTGTGGAACATTAGCCATTTTCTTCTACCTCCTTACTTCATATTTTAAAATCTAATTTTATTCAAACTTATAGTATTTAGCTTTCCACATCTTCTGCAAATTATTTCAACTTTACCAAAACACTTAACAAATAAATCTTTATACTTTATTCTTATGCAACTTTCTTCTTCAGAAATATAGGCTAATAAGTTATTGCAATCCATACATCTAACTTCTTTCAGAGAAATTGGTCTATTTTGCATTTTAGAAATTCTTATCTTTATTTCATATTCTTAATTCTCAAACATTACAGAAAGATTACTCTTACTCTCCACAAAGTGGTTATTCCTATTATTCCACTATCCAAATCAAAAAAATCATTATATCCACCATTGTATTCTGCTACATAAGAAAGATTGTAAAGTTCACTTTTACTACTATATCTATTGAAATTCTTTATCAAAATATCTAACAATCTTAAACCATCACTTCTTTTATCTTTCACAAAGATAGTAAAAAGAAAAGACATATCATAGAAACCATAATATTCAGTTCTTTCCATTCTTATCAAATCAATCATTAAAGAAGGATACTTAAACTCTCTTCTTGGCGGACTAAAAATTTCTTCAAAAGAAGAACTAATATCAGGAATGGAATTCAGATCAGATATTATTGCTGCTGTTACATCTGCTAAATTTGGCATTTCTTATCTTCTTGATTGTTGGACTATTTTCTTTCTTAATCTTCTTGCTCTTAAGTAAAATTTGTAAGCAAAAACTCTTCTAAAGGTTGCAATAGCATCTTTTTCACTTTCAGCTTTGACAAGTAAATGAATTGGTCTTGGTATCATCTTTGAAGTTCCCCAAAATACAAAAGGAGCATAAGGAACTTTAGTAGTATCTATATAAACTCTTGCCCTGGATACTCCAGTAGGAGAAAAATGAACTTCACTTTTTAAGCTATCTTCCAATTCTCCAGTTTGTCTATTAATAATATCTAAACGAACATTTCTAAATCCCTTTCTGAATTTTAAAGAAAGAGCGTATCTTTCTAAATTAGCAGAACTAATTCCTTCAAAACTATAATGTCTTCTTGCATAAGGATGTCCCATTTTCTTCAATTCTTTCAAAGAATAATATCTTACCTGTAATCTTTCTCTGAAACATTGCTCTAAAAATTCAGCAGTTTTCTCTAAAGCTTCTTTAAAAGAAGTCAATAAGGCTCTTTCTATTTCACTATAAGTAATTGTAGTTTTAACTTTCATTTGCATCTTTCTATTCCTTTTTCAAAAGATGAAGTTGAGTAAATATCTTTCTTCCATAAATGTCATAAACTGGTAATATTTCTCTTATTTCATAATATTCGTTATTCCATACAACTTTATCTTCTTTAGAAATATCTACATCTGGCAAAATCATAGCTTCATAAACTATTGTTTCTATTATTCCATATTTTTCTGAAATGATTCTACTTCTTCTTGCATTAATAAAAGCAACTGTCTCAATATCTCTTTCAATATTTTCTTCTTCTCCATATTCATTTGTATATTGTTCAATCTTCTTTATAGTAATGTTTTGCTTTAAGAATTTTTGGAACATCTTTAGACAACTTTAATGTAAGGCATTAATATTTCTTTTACCCTATCTAATACATCTTTTGATAGAATTCCATCAACTCCAAGCATTCTAATTCTATCAAAATTCATATATTTAGCTCTATCATATAAATAACCAACAATCATAGCAATTGCAGTATAAATAGTTTCAGGAATAGGATTATATCCAGCAGTATAATTGACAATCAATAGAGTTTCAGTCTTAACCCTAATCTCTGCTGCACTTCTTATATCAACCTTCAGTATCCCCAATTCGCTATTATAGATAGAATAGTTTGTAATTTCATTTCAATTCTTATCAGTTATAGAATTCACTTGCAAAATTGGAAATTTGCTTAAATAAACTTTTTTGTTGAAGACTTTGACTTCTTCTTCAAAAGTTTTAGGAAGAACTATTTTTCCTATTTTATCTTGAACCCATTCAGTTGCTACAAAAATGAGTGAGGGCAATATACTATAATCTATATTTATATCATTAATAAACTTAGTTACTCTATCAAAATCAACTAATAAAAGATTTGAAGTTTCAGGCAAAATATCAACAAATACTATAGAAGTTCTTTTTATCCCTTCACTATCATCTCCAGTTGCAACAAAATAATAAGTTCCAGATAAATCTGAAGATGGGGTATAAATTAAGTAATAATATTGATTGCCAGAGTCATAATTCAATGAAAGATTTTCTTCTATAGCTTCTCCAGTTAGACTTGAATAAAGAGTAGCAGAAGTATTAGATAAATCAGTTAAGAGGCTACCATTCTCATCATAGAATTTAAAAATTATCTTTGATGGATAGCCTGCTGTTAATTTGATAGCCACTATTCACAATCATTAAGTTTGTTTTTTTCTTGTTCTTCTTGTTTTCTTAATTTCTGGATTATCTTCTTCTAAATTAACAACTTCTTTCTTTTCTTCTATCAAAACAAATCCTTCCTTGAGTAATCTGTCTTTTGTTACTTCTCTTTCAACTTCAGCAATTCCATTGATTACTTTAACATTTTCATAATAAGTTGGAATGACAAAATAGTCAGGATATTTATCACTCCCTACATACCTAAGTTTGTAAGGCATCTCATACCTCTTTAACTTTTATATTACTTTATAGCATAAGCTTCATAATCTACTACAACATCTGTTGCAGTAGATGTTCCATTAGAAGCTCTAACAGTAAATTCATTCTTTCCACCATTAATAAGAATTACAGAGCATCCTGTAGTAGAAGTAGAAACTTTAGGCATTCCTACAATAAAATATTTGCTATCTAATTGAATAGTAGCATCCTTTGTTCCACCAGGATCAACAGAAGAAACAGTATAAGAACCTGTTATCTTTTCCAGAGCAATTAAGTCTGGATAATTTGGTCTATTTGCCATCTTTATTTCCTCCTACTTCATTTCATTTTAGTAAAATAAAAGGGAGCAGGCAAAGGTATGAGCTGCTCCCTTATTCAATTAATCTATTATGAAGAAACTTTAATTCCAAATATTACACAATGGTTCTTTGGGTTTCTTACTACTGGAGTAATATATTCCCAAACCTCATATCTTGTATATTGAGAAGAAGAAACAGGCACTTCTTTAGAAGTTAAGCTCTCAAGCTCAGCAATAAAGGCATCCCCAAGATTTAAGATTAAAATACAAGTAGTAGAACCTCCTGTTAAAGCACTTACATATTTATTTGCTCCACCTCCATCATAATCATAAGTAAGAGTATCAAAAATAGCTGTAGAAGTTAATACAGGAATTCCAGCATATTCCATTACTCTAAATCCACCTCTAATTTCAACAGTATTTACAAATCTTTGTTGAGCTTGCAATAAACCTTGAATAATTCTTCTTCCAGTTCTTGAACAAATAATCATATTAGGATTTGCATAACACTTATCAATAGCTTCATCAAGTTTTGCAAGAGTTAAATCTCCTCCTGTATCATCAGAGCCAAGTAATACTACATTTCCGCCACCATCAACAATTTGCTTAATTAACCCATTAGCAAAGTTATCTCCTGAATATTCACTTGCATCAGTTCCAGTATAATTACCCCAAATAATTGCTCTTTGCTCCCACTCTTTAAACTCGTTGATTTTGGCTTCTAATTCAGTTTGCAAAATGTCAATATAGTTTCTTCCAGCTACTTGAGCAAATCTTGTTACTTCTACAGATGTTCCATAAATCTTATAAGGTAAAGATACTCTGGTATAGCTTCCTTCTGCTGGAGTAAAACTGCCAGTATCAGCAATAGCTTCTCCAGCAGTTCCTGAAGAAGTTCTCCTATTGAATTCATAAGAAGTGCCATAACCTTTCTTTACAGGAATATTCTGTCTTAATGGATTTTCAGAAAAGAAAATATGAGCTATAACTTTATCAACAACTTCTTGAACTAATTTTCCTGTAATATCAGAACCACTTAAAGCTTTTTCTAATAGTTCTTTTGTTTGTGCATCCATTTCTTTCTACCTCCTTACAAAATATTTTTAATTTTTCTTCTTTATTTCTTTTAATAGTTTCTTTAATTCTTTCTCTTTTACTTCAACAGGAACATTGCTCATCAAAATCTTCAATATTTCTAATTGTTTATCTAAAGGAAGTTTCTCAAACTCTTCAGATTTAATGAACTCAGAAATATCAATATCTTCTTCTTGCTCTCTTTGAGAATCAATTCCTCTCACTTCAGGTTGAGATTTCAATAACTCTATCTCTTTCTTCAAGAGATTTATTTCTTTACTTAAATCTTCAATTATTTTCAGAAGTTTTTCTTCTACTTTGTTTTCTTTCATTTCTTCTTTCTCCTTTTCTAATTCTTTGGTTTCTATTTCTTCTTCTTCTTCTTTATTTTCTTCAGGTTTAGATTCTTTTTTCATAAAGTTTCCTAATTCCTCTCTAATAACTTTTCTTAATTGCTCAAAGAAAGAATTCTCATCAACTTCAATAGCTTCAGGCTCTTTCTCTAAGGTTTCTTCTAATCCCAATTCTTTCTCAAGGTCTTTCATTTGTTCTTCAATCAAACAATCAATGCTATTTTTGAAATTCTTATCAACTTCTTTATTTACAATTTCTATTTCTCCATCTTCTAAAGCAAAGCTTAAATTGACTAAGTAAGCCAAAGCTTTCAAGCCTTCTGGCATTTCTTCATATTCTCCAATTTGAATGAGATACCTAAAATGTTTTCTTAAATGAGATTTTAATTTTCTTCTTTCTTCCTCTGTAAGATTTCTTCCGCCACCTCTTGCTCCTCTCATTGCTTTATAGGCTGCCATAAGACCTGTATATGATAAAATCATTTCATAAGTATTTTCAGCAACTTGTTTCAAAATATGATGAGGATAGCCCCAATCTGTCATTCTTTCATAACTTCTGACAACTCCATACATTTCATTAATTGCAGTCTTATTTCCAGATTGATAAAGAATATTTCTAATTCTAATTTTGTTTACTTTTGACCAAGGTGTATAATCAACATCTGTTTTATTAATTCTGATTTTAGGTTTCTTATCTTGTTTCTCTACTGTCTCATCTACTTGTTCTTCTTCAACTAAATCTTCATCTGTAAATTGCTCAGTTTCTAAAGTTTCTTCCTTCTTAACTTCATTTTTTATTTCTTCCATTTTTTCTGTATTTTGCTCTACTTTTTCTTCTATTTTTTCCGGAATTACTTGAATTTCTTTTTGTTCTTGCATATCTATACCTCCTTCCTTTAAATGTTTGGCAATATAGTAATCTAATGCTACTGCATTTGGATTTGCTGGAACTGAAACAAGAGAACACTCAAATGGATACATATCAGTTATCAAATAATGATCTATAACTTCTTTACCATCTTCAGTTTCTCTATAAACTGGTTTTCTTTCTACTTTTGCCCAGAAAGAGAATTTTGAAAGAACTCCTTCTTTTATCTTTTGCCAAATCTCTTCTTCAGTTTTGGAAATCATTATCTTTACCCATAAACCTTTTCTTCCATTTCCTAAATCTTTTACTTTTGCATCTATAACTTTCCCAATTGGTCTATTTGCTTGATGGTTATAGAGAACTGTTTGATATTGCTCTTTTAAAACTTTGGCAGCATTCTCTAATGCTTCTGGAGTAATTATATCATCAACAACATCTCTATCAGTTGTAGCAACGAGAGCTTCAACATACCAATTCTTTTCTTCAGTATCTCCTTTAGCTTCCTTACTTTCATAAAAGGATTTGGTAGCAAGCTCAAAATAAAGCTTATCTTGCATTTTATCTTTGTCTTTTTCCATAATTATCTCCTTTCTATTTTTGAAATTCTTATCTTTTCTATTATTGTTTAAATCTTAAGAAAGAAAGTCAGGAATTCTTCTTGGCACTGTCTTATCTTTAAAACAAGATAAGTTAAGGGTGCAGAGACCAACACCCTGCCTACTCTGGAGCGGAGTGCTAACGGCAAGGCATTCTACTGGTGGCTGAATACCCTGCCTCCTCCACTCTTCGGCTACAGCCTGAGCCACCACAGGCTGATATCCATATCTCAAACCTGCCCTAATGGCTATATTAGTAGCTGCAACTACATCAGCATGATATTCAAAGCTACATTTTTTACATTTAAAATTATCTCCACTTCTATTTTCTTTGCTGATATAACCACAAATAGGACAGGTTTGAGATGTATATACAGAAGAAACTCTTACAGTCTGGAAACCTTCCAGTTTTGTAAGAGTTTCTATTCTCTTGATTAAATGGTTATATGGTACATTTTTATAATCTCTTCTAAACTTTTTGCTTCTTCCTTTTTTGCCTTTAAAATTTAATTTTTCAAAGGCAAAATTGCATTGATATATATTGATTATTTCTTTTGCTATTCTATTAAATAATTGCCTTAAAGGATTTATTCCATTTTTATAACTTCTCCATTTAGTTCTTTTTCTTAAATTTTCAAATTCTTTGTTAAACCAAATTTTTCCAATGCTATCAGCTACTCCATTTCTGTAATCTATATCAAATCCAACAATTTTAGTATTTTGTTTTCTTTCTTTTGGTTTATAATTTAAATAAACTATAACATACCAATTACCATTTATCTTTTTAAACTTTATTGCTTTACTAAAAGTAGCTCTTTTATTTAACCAATAATTCAATCTTCTATATTTTTTACAAGGTATTAAAATTCTTCTAAAAGGAATTCCAGAATAAACCTTTAACCATAAATCAAATTCTTTTGTAACAAAATTACAAAAAGAAAATAAATTATCATAAAAATCAAATTCATTCTTTTTAAAGAATGGTTTGGTTTTCCTCTTCATTTTTATAGTTGCCTTTACTATTTGCCAAGCTTTAAGGCAAGCATACCATTCAAATTTATTATTTCCCAAGAAAAATTCTTTTGGAGGATATTTACTTTTCAATTCCCAATCTGGGAGTTTCCAATATAAATCAATATAACTATTAACTAAGTTTTTCCAAATATTACAAAAATTCTCCAATATCATTCTTTTATTTTTATTTGGAAAAATCTTTAATTTAAATTGCAATTTCATATCTATCCTTTCATAAAATCTGGTATTCTACGAGGTTTTCCAGTATCATCATAATAGATATACTCATTACCAAGCTTACCAATTCTAATATCTCCACCAGCAATAGGCTTACTTCCTAATATCATTCTTGCTTCATTTGCAGTTAAAATTCCGCTATTGACAAGCAAAGACAAACTTCTACTTTTATCATAAAATTCATCTCCACTAACATCAGTTCTTTTTAGAAGTCTAAATTCAACTGGAAGATTGAATTCTTTCCAGAAAATTTCTTCTGTAAATAACTTTTCTATTAACTTAACAATAGGCTCTATTAGTTTTGATTGAGAGATTTTGTAAGCCATCTCAGAACCACCACGAGAAGAAATTTCTCTTTCTGTTGGAATTTGAAATGCTTTTAGAATGATTGTATCTATCCTTTCAAGTAAGAAATCAAGTTTATTCTCTGAAGAAATTGATCTATCAAGTCTAATCCAATCTACATTTTTTGGATCTATATTTCTAATTACTTTTATACGATTTCTTAATTCTGGATTTTTAAATTCTTCTTTTAGTCTTTGAAAAGCTGCTTCACCAATTTCTCCTAAAACTAAAATTCCTGGTGGGATACTGTCATCAAAGATATAGTTTGCTATTGTTCTTGTTGAAAGAATTAATGAAGCGACTTCATCAAGAATTCCTTCAATAATTGGCAAACCATAATCATCATAAGAGCAAGGATGTAAAACTCCATAAATAATATCATCTGGAGAAAATTCTACTGTCTTATCTTGTATAACTTGTCTAAATCTTTCTATAATTCCTGAATCATCTTTATCAATTATCATATACATTGGATCTCTAACATAAAGTTCAACCAACTCTCCCTTCTTGTTTCTTACTTTCTCAATGAAAAACCTATCATGAACCAATAAGTCTCTAACAACTTTAGAAATAAGAGTTTGAATTGTATCTTTCTTTCTATTTAGTTTTCCAAAAAACTTTTCAGCAAATTTCTCTAAAGCAATATAGATTTCTTGAGGAAGTTTCTTTGGAATTGGGACTAAAACTGGTAATCTTGAAGAAACTTCTCCTGCAATTCCATCAATACATTCTCTTAATCTTGAAGTTCTTAAGTAAAGGTATCTTAATAATTGATCACTAACTCTTGAATATCTTCTATATGGAGTAAAAGTTTGAAAATGAGTTACAAATCTTGTATCTATTCCTTCAACTCTAACTTTATTATCAACTTTTGGAACTTCAGGAACTTGAATTTCACTATTTTGATTATTGTTATTTTGATCTGTCTTATTATCTGGAAATTGTTTCATTTGATTTCCTTCAAGAAGAAAGTATAATTTTAGAAATTCTTATCAAAGTATGAAAAGAGAAAATCTAAAGAGTATCTACTTTGACATCTTCCTTTGAGACTATATGTTTTCTCCAATATTCTCTTGCAAAATATGATGCCATAACAATATCTGAAGTTTCTCCAAATGGATACATTGTTAATTCCTCTATCCACTTGCATTTTCCGCATTTGCAATCAACATCGTGTGGAAGTTTTCCCATTGGAATAATCCATTTCTTTCTTTCAAATTCAAGTGCCATAGAAGGTAACCCTATTTCTGGATCATGTTTTGCACTTGTGGTAAAATGAGCTTGAACTGGTAATTCCCTATTGAATTCATTTAACCATTGAATTAATGCTTCCTGATATTGATTGTTCTCCACTACAATAATATCTGCTTTCCAATCTTCAAAATTTTTTGTGATTGCATTAACAGTTTCTGGAGAAGTCCATTTACCATATTCAGCATGTAATGCTACTAATTTATTCTTTTCCTTTATTACTCCCATTACAAAAATAGCAGTATTAGCAGCAGTTTTCTTCTGAGAAATTGCCAAGTCAACCCCAATGATTACATAATCACATTTTTCTCTATAATATTTTGGGTCATTATAAACAATACAGGCTTCTATATTTTCTCTATTAAAAACTGCATCTTCTCTTGAAATAGGCAAAAGAGCAAATGCTCTTGCAAAAGCTCTTAAAGGCATAGAATTATATCTTTCTATTAATTTTTCTTTAGACCAATGTTCTTTCCAAATTGGTTCTAATGTTTCAAGATTAATTCTGTATATTTTCTTATACTTTAAAGGTTTTTGATGAAATTCCCAATGCAAATCCATTTGTGTCCATATTGTTCCAATCAAACACCAACCATACCCATCTGGTTCTAATAAATTCAGCCAATTATTATAAAAAGCTTCTTTTACCATTTTTATCAAAGCAGGGTGTTTTATTGTGTTATTGAATTCAACTACATCGTCAAACACAATATAATCTGCTCTTCCCCCAGTAGCTCCAGAAAGAATTCCCAAAGCTTCTATAGTAACATCTTTACTCCATAAGCTTCTTTTAACTAAAATTTTATTTGATGCCCAGACATCACCAGCTTCTAAATGTGGAAAAACTTCTTTCAATCTCTCATTTGATTCAATTGCTTCTTTTATTTGTCTTAAAATATCTGCTGCTTTTTTATCTGAATGAGAAACAATCTTGATTCTTAAATTTGGATTGTGTCCTAAAAGAAAAATAGGTCTCATAACAGCCATATAACTTGTATTATGTGTTATAATTCCATTAGTAATATGATTATGATACTTTTCTATTTCTAAACCAATTGTTGGCTTCTTTCCTTTATATTCAATACTCCTAATAATATCTATTTTGAAGCTACCTTTTTCATAAGTTCCTACATAATTTTCAACTTTTAACCCTTCTTCTATTGATTTCCAACCATCAGTAGTTAGAAAAGGATGATTGGAAGTTACTTCTATACTTTTACCAGAAGCTAATTTAACTTCACAAATATCTTTTATTCCATTATCAATTATGTTAACAATCTTTGCAGGAACAAATCTAAAGTTTTCTACATCATAAGATATAACTTCATCTCCTACTTTACAATCTTTAGCTTCTTTCAAAGAACCATCTGCTAATGTAATGATAGTATTAGGAGTATGGCATTTTGCATGCGAACGAGGGGCAAAGATTATGCAAGGTTCTCCTTCCATCATAGCTTTTGTAGCTAAATTATGCCATTCAAGATGGATTTTTCCTGGTTTCAAACCAAAAACATATTCACAAAAAGTTTTAAAAGATTTTCTTGCTTGTTTGACTAAAAGACTTTTTTCAAGATTTCTCTTGATTATGATTAAATCTTTTATATTCTTATCTTGCATTAACTATTCTTCTTCCAACAAATCTTTTAGAAATTCTTTCTTTTTAGCTTTAGCTTCTTGCATTTCTTTCTCTAAAGATTCTTCAGCTTGTTTTTCTATATCTTCTTTACCTTCAGTTTTATCTTCTAATGCTTTTTCTAATTCAATTTTTTCTTTTACTAATTTTTTGACTTTTTCTTCTGGAGTATGTGGAGAACCTGCTGCTTGTAATAATGCATTTATTTTTCTTAATGTTTCTCTTATTTCATATTCATCCATTCCTGTAAAATCAATATCAACTTCAGATTTGCTTGTTGCTCTACCAAGTAATAATCTCTTTTGTTCAAATATCATTTTTAGAGTTTCCATTGCTTCTTTCCAGCTTGAAGGTTCTAAATCTTTTTCAATGATTGCTCTTAATGTTCTTTCTAATAAATTATTTAGTAACATTAAATGAAAGACATCATCTTTCAGTAAGCTATCATTTTCAAGTCTTGATAAAATTAATTCCCATTTTTCAAGTTTTTCTTGAGTTTTTTCTATTCTTTCATCCCAATTATCTTCTTCTTTCCATTTCAATAAAACCGAATATGAAGGCATTCCAGGAACTTCTGAAACTGCTTTTAAGTTCTTTAGTTTTTTGTATAATTGAAATGCTTGTTCTCTTTTTATGATTTCATAATTTATTCTTTTAGTTATGCTCATAATCCAAACTCCTGTTTTGAGATTTTGTTAAGTTTCTGATTGCTTTCATGATTTTGGCTTCTGGAGTTTCATTTTTTGAAAAGAAGTTATATCTGTCTGCAAGCAAAATGATTGCTTCTTTTATTAAATCACTTTTAGTTCTTCCTAATGTATTTGATAAATTCTCTAAAATACTGTTTAAATGTTTGTTTATGACAAGATGGACTTGGATTTTTTCTTGCATTTTTATTCTCCTTTTATATTTAGTTTTTATAAAATACTTATCTTTTTTGTAGCTTTTGAATACTTTTTAGAAGATAAGAATTTCAAAAAGAGAAAGAGAAAAACTTGCAATTTCTTATTTGTATATTAATTTATAAATAAATGAATAAAGTCCAAAGATTACTTTCAAGAGATTTAAAAAAGCTAAACATAAAACCTTTACCAGATGAAGAGCTGCATAAATTATTGATTATAGCTACAAAGTGTAAAAACAAAAAGAAAAAGAAAGAAGCAAGAAAGAAAATCTTATTACACATTTTGCCAATAATAATCAATCGTTGTAAGAAGTTCTTTCCAGAAAATTACTTGATAGAAAATACAGATTTTATTAATGAAGTTGCAATGTTAATAATGGATAGAGCATTTGACAACTTCAGAATAGATGAGCAAGAAGAAGGTAGATGTTCTTTATTTTTCAAAGCAATTCACTTTTATATCTTATTAGCATATAAAAATTTAAAAAGAAAGCAATTTGGAACACATGAAATAAGCTACAAAGAATTTTTAAATCCAAAAGCAGATAAGGAATTCTTTCAAAATATAAACTTCTTAAAAGAAAATGTTGAAAAACCCTATGATAAAGAAGAAAAGGAAGATTTATTTATGGAATTGAGCTGGAATGGAAATGGAACTTGCATTGAAGCATCAGATGAAGAGTTTGACTTATACAATAAAGAAATACAATATCCTTCAGAACTAACAGAAGAAGAGAAAATAATAGAGAAAAAAGAAAAGTTGCAACTATTAAACAAGGAAGTGTTTGCAAGATGTTCTCTTCTTGATAATATATTGATTAATTCTACTGGGCTTGTTTCTTTTCCTTATGCATTCAGTTCAATGGAAATAATGAAATTATGGAAAATATCAAAGAGAAAGATTGACTTATTGAAAAAGTATGCAATAAATAAAGTAAAGGATATTGCACAATTCTATTTAGGAAAAGAAATAAGACTAAGAAAAGGAGTTCAAAATGAATCAAATTCCTATTGTAGCATTTAAATTAATAACTGGAGAAGTCGGTATTGGAAGACTGAATGAGAAAGAGAAAAAGATAGAAAAAGTTTTATTTATCAATATTAACATGAATGAAAAATTTGCACCAAGACCACAGGTTATGTTCTTTCCACCGCTTGCACCATTATCAAATGAGTTCCCTTCAATTTCACTGGATCATGTTTTATTTTATAGTAAAGTAACAGATGATAAGATAAGAAATTTATATATGCAAGCAACAACTGGACTGGCAATTCCTTCAGAACCAAATATTGGCAGAATAATAGACATAAATAAGTTTGTAAAAAAATGAATTTGCATTTATTAATAGAAACAATAACAGAAAGAATATTGAAGGAAGGTGGATTACCGCATTTGATGGCAAAGTCTCAAAATTTCGACTTTTCATCAATATCAGAAAAGGAAGAGCAGGAAATAAAGACAGAGCTTGCAAACTATTTAACATTTTGCTTTGCATCTTTATTTAAAATACTTCAAATTCCAACTTTCAAATTTTATCAGGAGCTATCAGAAAAAGAAATAATAGACTTCAGTTTGGTAGCAGGAATATTCCTAACTTTCTTCCTAAAAGAAAAAGAGTTTGAAAACTTTGAGCAAACAGTAAATAAGATAGTATATCAATAAGTTTTTTCACTTTCTTGACAATTCTTAAAAATCATAGTATAATAATAAGAAATTAACCAAAAGGAGAAATAAAAATGGAAAAGAAAAACTATTTGTATGAAGCATTTGTTTCAGTTGAAATAAAAAATTATCCTCCCAATATTCCTTTAAAGAAAATCTATATAGTTAGCTCTACTCTAAAAGAAGCTATAAGCAAGCTCACAAGCTTTCTTGAAAATTCCAAAAATATTGAAAAATACGAAATATTGGAAATCAGAAAATTATCAGAAGGATATGATCACTTGATACTATAAAGAAATCAGATAAAGGAGAAATAAAAAATGAATGAAAGACATTTATACAAAGTTCTCCTATTATATTTTAAAAAGAACTTTTATCTACATAAATTTTCCCAAAAGACTCTCTGGATATTCTGTTCTAATACTAAAGAAATAACAAATAAACTTAAAGAACTTATAAGAAATGATAAAACATTAAAAGAATACAAAATAATAAAGATTAAAGAAAATATGTCAGAAGGATATGATTTCCTAATATATTGCAAAAAAATATCATGATAAGCCAAAAATATGCAAAGTACATGTAATTCACATTAAAACCTTTCTTTTCCTATTACTATCGTTTCCAAGAATAATACGATGAATTGAAAATATGTAAGACAGAACAATAAATACAAAAAGAGTTCTTCTTATTATTAACATTCCCAAAGAATGTTGTAGTAAGTTGAAAGTATATAGAATAACTATAACAAAAGTAGAGGATATCTTCTTATTACTATCATTTCTGAAAGATATCATGGTAAACTGAAAGTGTCTATCTGCCCTCTCAAATTTTTTCTTTTTTATTGGAAAATAAAGTAGGGGCTATAT